>Ga0172379_10005401_pt1 | contig 17913 bp, 19 predicted proteins | sample GrowelOW334metaG_FD_119756 | JGI IMG/M metagenome (GOLD analysis project Ga0172379, IMG submission 119756) | Groundwater microbial communities from an aquifer near a municipal landfill in Southern Ontario, Canada - Groundwater well OW334 metaG | ecosystem: Environmental > Aquatic > Deep... | reverse complement strand
AATTTTGAGAGTGAACACGAGATTAGAAAAGCTGTTCTAAAAATTGTTTATCTTCTTTCAAGAGCCGGAGTAACAACTGTTTTTACAACAGAAATTAATGAAGACTCAAAGCAGTTGGGTAAATACGGTGTTGAAGAGTTTGTTGCTGATGGAGTAATTGTACTTCACTATATGGGTATTGGTACTCAATCAAACAGAACTTTGCATATTAGAAAGATGCGTGCTACAAAGCATTCTGAAGATTTGCACCCTATTCAAATAACTGAATCTGGTATGAAGATTCACAAGGTTGAAGAAGATTACAACTTGTAAAATTAGTTGTGATTTTTTTATTTTAAAAAAAGTTATAGTGAAAGACAATTTTGTCTTTCACCTTTTTAATTTATTTTTTCAATTACTTTTTCTTTCCTTTTAGGAAAAAGTTCCATCCAAGGAATGCTAAAACCGCCAACACTATTACTATTAGTAATATATTTGGTGCTTCTGCGCTTACTGCTTGTACTTTTATTGGTACCTCAATTGTTGTTGTTTTGTCAACTGCATCCGCATCTTGGTAAGCGATTGTTACTTTTACTATTTGGTCGCCTGCTTTGTTGAATGTCATTGCTGTTTTTACAGTATCAACATCGTTAGGCCCTAGCGCTCCAATAAATTGTCTTGCTTTTTCAATAGTTCCGTCCGCAGTGCTTAATTCAACTAAAGTAAATTCAGCTTTTCCTAATCCTTTGTTGAATAGTTCTATTGTTACATCCGTTTTTTGTCCTGCTAGTATTACTCCTGCACTTTCTTTTAGTGTTGCATCAAGTTGTGCGTTTGAGTATACTTTTAGTCCAATGTAGGAGGTGTCAGTAGTTCTTGTTCCTGCTGCATTTCTATAAGATACTTTGATTGGTAAAGTATAGTTTTTGATTGTTGCTGTGTTTGTTACACTTACTTTTAGTGATGTTATTTTCTTTTCTCCTGGTGAAAGCATTTGCAGGTATGCTGCTGCAGCTCCAAGGGGAGTAATGTCTCTTTCAACTACTGCGCCTGTAGCAACAATAGTTCTGTCTTCTTGCATTTCAAGTACAACATCATATGCGGGGCTTGTTCCAACATTTTGTAATTCAAATGTAATTTCTTTTTCTTGTCCTGGAAGTAATTTGTCACTTGAAGTAGCTATTACTTTTACAACTGGTTCTTTTCCGCTGATAACTATTGGGAAGAATGATTTTTTTGAAGTGGAATCAAATTGTTGTGAAATAGTTATTGGAAAATCGTATGTTTTGTTTTCTGCTGTTGGATCAACATAAACAGTAAATTGGGCTTGTGTTTTTCCAAATGCTGCTAAATCCCCAATTAATTTTGGGTTTGGCTGGTCCGTGCTTGATTTTATTGTAAATGGATAACTATCTTCTAAAGTAATTGTTAGTCCTTTTTGGGTTACTGCATCTTTATTTTCAATTTGTACAAGGATTGTCATTGTTGTTCCTGGTACGCCCGGTGAGGGGTTATAGTTTACTTGGGTTACTTCTGGTGTTGCCGCAAAAACTGTTGCCGCAAGTAGCATTACTAAAAATATTATTCCAATTTTTTTCAAATTCATTTTTCCACTTCCTTCTAATTGAATCATTCCAAGAGGCTTTAAATAAATACGTTTTGGGTCCTAAAATGCATTATTTTGGCATTTTTTGAGAAATTATATTCGTTCTACGTGTTGTACTGACGGGATGTGTTCTATTTTTTCGATTAGTTTGTCAAGTTTTTCCACACTATTCACTTCCACCTCAAATATTGCCTCAGCGTATCCACTTTTTTTAATTTTAAATGAGGTATTAGTCAAGTTTACTCCTGCATTTTTGACTTCTGAGAGGATTTCCGCAAGTACTCCCAATCTATCAAGTACTATTACTTTGAGTTGAGTTTTCCCTTTGTCTTGTTCAAAATCTATGCAAATTAATTTGTCTTTTGCAACTTTCGCAACATTTGGGCAGTTTTTTTTGTGAAGGATAATTTTTCTTTTAGTAGTTTTTACTCCGATTGTTTCTTCTCCTGGGAGGGGGTGGCAGCATTCAGCCATTTTTATTTTTTTTAAATCTTTTTGGGCAATGCAAATTTTTTTCTTTTTAGTAGTTTTTAGTCCAAATAGAGATTTTATTTTTGTTTTTGCTTTTTCTGTTTCCACAAAATTTAACCAAGTTTTTTTTGCTTGTACTTTGTCGCTTGTAATAATTTCTACTTTGTCCAAGTTGTTTAGTTTTGTTTCAATTGGCACAAATATTCCATTTATTTTTGCTTTTTCCATTCTTTTCCCAATGTCCGTGTGTACTGCGTAAGCAAAATCAATTATGCTTGCACCAATTGGTAAAGAAATTGCATCATTTTTTGGGGTGAAAACAAATATTCTTTTCCCCACAGTTTTTTTGCCTAGTCGTCCATCTTTTCCAATGGATTTTTGCCATTCAATTAATTGTCTTTCCCAGCTTAGTTCTTTTTCAAATTCTTTGTCTTTTTTTACATTTTTGTATTGCCAGTAAGTTTCGCCCTCTATTCGTAAGTGCTGTTCCCAAGTTCTAATTTGAACTTCCACAATATCTTTCCCTCTTCGTACAGCCGTGTGTATGCTTTTGTATCCGCTTGTTTTTGGTTTTGTGATATAATCATCAAATGATTCCGGGATTATTTCGTATTTGGAATGGATGAATCCAAGTGCTTCATAGCATTCTTTTTCTTTGTTGCAAATTATTCTTATCCCATAAATATCATACATCTTTACAAAAGGTGTTTTTTTGAGTTTGTCAAATATTGCTTTGAAGTTTTTTGGTCTTCCACTAACTTGTACTTCAAGTTTGCCTTTTAATAATTCTTCAATTTCTTTTTGAACTTCGTCAACTAGTTTTTCTCTTTCAATTCTTGTTTTGTTTATTAGTTGTTTAATTTTTTCAAATCCTTGCGGGTTAATTACTCTAAAACTAAAATCTTGTATTTTCCAAGCAAAATCCGTTAGTCCTAATTTTGTTGCAAGTGGATAATATATTTGATCGGCCTTTTGGGCATAGTCTTTTTCATAAATTATTTTCTCTTTATTAAATAAAGCATCAGACACTTCCGCAATTTTTACTATGATTGGTTCAAATTCTGGAGAGATAGTTAAAATAATTGAGCTTAGTGTTTCGGAGGGTATTTTTCCAAAGTTTCTTTCAACTACTCCTTCTATTTGTTGGAGTACTTTTACAAGTTTTAATGTTTCTTTTCCAAATTTTTCTTCAATTGCTTTTTCGTTTAATTTTTCAGCAGCGATTTCTTGTAGGATAACCGCAAGGCAGCTTTCTCTTGGCATTTTTTTTAATAGTAATTCTTCTGCTACGCGTTTGTTTCTTTCAAAATTATTTTTGCCAGTCTTTTCTCTTAAGTAGTTTAAGGCTGTTTGAATTTCTTTTTGAGTAGTTTCTTCAAAACCCATAATTAAGTAGTGTTGAAATGTTTTTTTAACCCCTTTGTGGGGGGTCTTGTCGAAAGGAAATTTTATGTTCCTTCATGCCAGTTCGCTAAGTATTCCTTTTGCTCTTTAGTTAAAGTGTCTATTTTTACTCCAACCGCTTCTAGTTGTATTTTTGCAATTTCATCATCAATTTCTTCAGGCAGAGTAATTACTTTAATTGGCATTTTTCCTTTATTTTTAACAGCGTATTCTGCAGCAAGGGCTTGTCCGCAAAAGGAAGTTGACATTACTTCGCTTGGGTGTCCTTCAGCCATTGCAAGGTTAACTAATCTGCAGTTTCCTAAGGTAACAATTTTTTTCCCATTTGAAAAAGTGAATTCTTCTACAAGTGGTCTGATTTCTTTTACACTTTTAGCATTTTCTTGGATTGCTTTGTAATCAATTTCTAAATCAAAGTGTCCTGAGTTTGCTAATATAGAATAATTTTTCATATTTTTTATGTGTTCCATTCTAATAACGTGTTTGTTTCCAGTAACAGTAATGTAAATGTCTCCCTCAACAACAGCTTCGCTCATTGGCATTACTCTAAATCCGTCAAGTTTTGCTTGAAGAGCTTTAAAGTGATTTATTTCAGTAACAATTACATTCGCTCCCATTCCTCGTGCTCGTAACGCAACTCCTTTTCCGCATGAACCATATCCAAGCACAACAATTGTTTTTCCTGCAAGTAAAATATTTGTTGCTCTTACAATTCCGTCAAGTGTGCTTTGTCCTGTTCCATAATAATTATCAAGTAAGTGTTTTGTTTTGTTATCATTTACTGCAATTACTGGTACTTTTAGTGCTCCATCTTTTTCCATTGCTTTTAGTCTGATTACCCCCGTAGTAGTTTCTTCAGCACCCGCAATAATATTTTTTAGTAAGTCTTTGTGCTTTTCATGTATTTCACTAAATAAATCGCATCCATCATCAAGGGTATAATTAGGTCCGAATTCAATTATTTTGTTTAAGTATTTGTAGTAATCTTCTTTTGTTTCTCCTTTGTATGCCCAAATTTTTACTCCTTCTTTAGCAAGAGCTGCGGCAACATCATCTTGTGTGCTTAAAGGATTACATGCGCATATTGCAACTTCTGCTCCGCCGGCAATTAATGTTCTAACAAGTACTGCTGTTTCTTTTGTTGGGTGCAAAGCAATTCCAATTTTTGTTCCTTTTAGTGGTTTTTCTTTTGCAAATCTTTCTCTAATTTTTAAGAGTGCCCCCATTTGTGTTTCTGCCCAAGCAATATTTTTTAGTCCTGCTTCAGCCAGTTTCATATCTTTTACTTCATAATTTGCAGTTGAATCCATGAACAGTACCTTCTTTGTAATAATTAACTTACTCTAAAGTGAATTTAAAAAGCTGCTTTTCTGCTTGTTAAACTTTTTATTAGTGGGTTCTCATCGGTTGTCTTAGGTTGTTTTTTTAAACTGGTTGAGCATATATTAGTTAGTTAGATTTGTTTTTGGATACGGTGGTTTATATGGTTGAGTTGAAAAGTTTCCCAAACGTAAAGTTTGTAAAATTTCCTGAGATTGATGAGGTTGATTTGGGTTTAATCGAAAAATCTCTTGCGTCTTTTTTTAAGAAAGTTGGGGATGATGCAAAATTAACTCTTGCCCTTAAAGAGTATAAAAAAGGGGGATTAAGGTCTCAGCATGAAATCCATGGTACTCTTCTAGTTAATGGGAAAAGTTACTTTGCTGATTTTGAAGATTGGCAATTACTTGAAGTTCTTCAACACATATTAAAAGTCTTGGAAAAAGAGTATTTGAAAAAAGCTTCCAAAGAGAAAGAATAAATTAGTACTTTGGCTTTTTTAAAGTAAAGAAAACCCTTTTTCTTAAGGGGTTTTCATTTCTTTTTCTTTTTTGGTTTTGCTGCTTTCTTTGCTTTTGCTTTTTTAACAGGTTTTGCTTTTGCTTTTTTAGCTGGTTTAGCAACAATTCCATCGTCTTCTTGTTCTTTTCTTAATTCGTCTCGCATTTGCTCGATTAAGTCCTTTACTGACATTTTCTTCTCAAAAACCATTGTAAAAAACCTCAAAATTTCCTGTTAGAACTACGCCTTCATTATATATAAACTTAAGTCTTTTTTAGAATTTGAAAAAGGAATTTTGCTATTCTTTATCAAATCGTCAAAATAGGGGCGTTAAATAGCACTTTATGTAGACAATATTCTGTGTGTTTGCCCTCGATTAGTTGCATGGATCAAGAAAATTTTAAATTTTCGGGTCCTGTAAACCTCACCGGTTTACATGGACGCGCCGGAAAATGGATTTCTAGTATAATGCTCTGTTTAAGCACAAATAACTCCACTCCGTTTCCCTTCAGCGCTCTAAAGTAAAATTACCGTTGCTGCATTCCTGCCCTGGCGGGGTTCGTTTCACAAAAAGGCCTGTAAGGACAGAGCTTCGACGTTATCAGCACTTTCAGTGCAAAAACATCAAAACCTCTCTTCCAGCTTCGACTCCAACGTAAAGCAGGTTTTTGGTTACAAGCCACTGCTACCGGCCCAGTCTAGTCCAATAGATTTTTGGTTTGAAATAATTAAAAGACTACTGATTAGAGTAATTAGTATGTCTTGTTTTGAAATAACTGCTGAATCAAAGAATTCTTTGGCTCGAACTGGAATTTTAACTACAGCGCATGGAAAAGTTAAGTCTCCTTTTTTTATGCCTGTTGCAACTAAAGGCGCTGTAAAATTTGTAACTCACCCGCAAATAGAAGAGATGGCTGTGGAGTGTGTTATTTCAAATGCTTTTATTAATTATCTAAAACCTGGTTTGCCATTGATTCACAAAGCTGGGGGTTTGCACAAATTCATGGGTTGGGATAAATCCCTCTTCACGGACTCGGGGGGGTTTCAATTAATCTTGGAGCATTTTGTTCATGAAATTTCTGATAAAGGAGTTTCTTTTAGAAATCCTTTTGATAAAAGTATTGAATTAATTTCGCCAGAGAAAGCAATTCACATTCAAAATGCTCTTGGCAGTGATGTTGCAATGTGTCTTGATCATCAACCCCAATTTGGAAAATCTCGTGCAAATTATTTGGATTCAGCTATTCGCACAATTGAATGGGCAGAGAGATGTAAAACTGCTCACGACTCTAATTTAGAAAAAACAAATAAAAATCAATTAATTTTTGGAATTGCACAAGGGGGAGTTCACAAAGATATTAGACAAAAATGTGCATTAGCATTGCACAAAATTGGTTTTGATGCTGTTGCCCTTGGCGGGTTTGGAATTGGAGAAGCCCAAACCGATATGTATTCAATTATTCGCTCGGTGAAAGAAGTTTTGCCAAAAGATAATTTTACTTACATTATGGGTATTGGTTCTCCTCTAGAAATATTAAATTGTGTTGAAAATGGAGCTGATTGTTTTGATTCAGCATATCCTACAAGAATGGCTCGTCATGGATTAATTTTTACTTCAAGTGGGCAGATTAAGATTGAACGGGCAATTTACAAAGAAGATTTTTCTCCGGTTGATAAAGCGTGTGATTGTTTTGTCTGTAAGAATCACACGCGTGCTTATTTGCATCATTTGTCAAAGACCTATGAACAAAATGGTCTGATGCTTTTGTCTTACCACAACACTTATTTTATTGCAAATTTGCTAAAAGAGATAAGGCTCGCAATTAATGAACATCGATTTGAAAAGTTCAAAAAAGATTTCGAGCAAAAGTATAAATCCAAGTAAAGAATTAATGTGTAGTTGATTGGAATGGCTGTTGTTGTGAAAAAACCAAAAGTTGGAGATTGGTCTATTGTTGGCACTACAAAGCGTCGTGCTACAATTGAAGCAATGTCTGCAAGTATTGGTGGAGGGCCGACCGGCAGAAGTTCAAAAGAAAGTGTTAAAACAATCCTTGAAGGATCCTCAAAAGGAAAAGATTTATTGAAAGCAATTGAAGTTGCAAAAAGGGAACGAGCAAAAAGGTTAATTGGGCTTAAAGTAATCCGATCAATTCAAAAGGATTTAAATGCGGCTCGTGTAAAAAATGGTTTTTCTCCAATGGTTCCTAAGAAAAGAAAATAATTGTAAGCGTGTATTTAGGGAGTTATTTTTATGAAAAAAACTTTTGTAATTACTGGGGCTGCTGCCACAGGAAAAACAACTTTGATTGAAGAACTTAGAAAATTAAATATTAATTGTCAAGATGAACTTGCGAGGGTTGTAATTAATGAAGAGCTTGAAAAGAAAAGTGATTTAGTTCCTTGGATAAACTTAGAAGGATTTAATGAAATTTTACTTGCAAAGTTTATCGCCCAGCATAGTTCTCTTTCAGAGGATTTGCAGTTTTTAGACCGAGGTATCCCAGATATTATTGGGTATTTACAGGCTGCTAAAAAACCAGTTCATGAAAAGTTTAACATGGCTGCAAAAAAATATAGGTATTCAAATAAAGTTTTTTTTACCGAGCCTTGGAAAGAGATTTATGTTACTGATAATGCAAGAAGGGAACCGTTTGAGCAAAATGTGAAAATCTCTGATGCGTTGATGAAAAGTTATATTGACGCAGGTTATGATTTAATTTGTATTCCAAAACTTTCGGTTAAAGAAAGATTAGAGTTTGTGTTAAAAGAAGTTGGGCATAAACGTGTAAAACCCTAGTCCCTAGCAAACCTATTTTGGGACAAGCTCTAGTTTATTATTCTTTTTTGTTCTATTTCTTTTATGGTTCGAGTTACTTTGGTTGGGGCAGGAGATATTAAGTATCATTACACCGAGCTTCTGAAAATTAAGGAAAAGAAAGTTGAACTTCACTTGAATAGTATCGCAAAAGCGTTGAAGGATTCTGATTCTGAATTAATTGTTACCCCTGATAGGGGGGTTTCTTTTGAAGTTGCTAAAAAGTATAAATCTTTTAGTGGAAAAAAGGTTACTGCGCTTGCTCCACTCTCAGATAAACGTTGGGGTGTAAAGCACATTCAAAGTTATTTGGATGAAACACAAAATGGAAAGAAAATTGTTGATAATACAATTGATACTTTGAATTGGTTGGAGCATGATTCCACGCATAATATGTTTGGGGATGTCACTTTGGTTTTGGGGCATACTCTTGGTGCGACAAGAGAACTTTGTGGAGGATATTATCTGTATAAATTATTTGGCGGAGCAAAGCCCGAAGCAAAGATTGCAATGGAGAAAGTGCATCCAATGATTAGTGCAGGTTCAAGAATGCCTTTTCACACAATTGTTTATTCCCCTTTTGTAAAAGATAGTCTTCCGATGGAGATTGAAAAATATATTGAAAAACTTGGTTGTAAAGTATTTTATGTAAAAAATTCTAAAGAACTTTCAAATTTATTAAAAAAATTAGGGAAATGAGTTTACTTTTAGTGTTTTTATGATTTATTTACAAGAACCACTTAATTTTAATCCTAAATTTGAAATAGTTTCTTGTTTTGTTGAGTTTAATGGTGGCTTTGTTCTTCTTCATCGTCAGGATAACAAGAGCCAGGGCAATACTTGGGGGATGCCTGCAGGCAAAGTTAAACTTGGTGAAAAAATTCTTGATGCGATTGTTCGTGAGTTGCTCGAAGAAACAGGTCTTGCAATCAGTTCAGACAAATTAGTATATTTTAATAAGATTTTTGTTCGCTCTGATGAGTATGATTTTATTTACCATATTTTTGTTGCAAAATTTAATGAAAAACCATTAATTATAATTTCTCCAAAAGAGCACAAAGCCTTCAAGTGGGTTACCCCAAAAGAAGCGTTGCATATGCCTCTGATTCATGAATTGGGTAATTGTATTAAGCTGTATTACAAGGTTTAATTTGCCGCTGATAATTTTGAAATGGTTTTACTTTTTAGTTATTGCTTTGTTAGTGAGTAGTTCTTCTACCATTTCTTCCCAAAACTGTTTTAGTTCAGGAAAGTCATTCAAATACTTAAGTTGTTTTGCCCTTAGTTTTTCTTCCGTGTAGTTGCATTCAATCCATTCTTTTTTTGATTTGAGGGATTGAAGCATTGGATCGAGTACATCAATTGCTTTTGCAAATTTTGATTCAATTGTTTTTCTTTCATGGTATTCTTTGTTAAGTTCAATAATTTCTCTTGCAATTTCCGTAGGAAGTTCTTTTTCTAATCTTGCTAATGCTTGTTTTTCTTCAATCTCTTTTTTTTCTCTTGCAAGTTCATTCAATAAATCTGCATCTCCGGCGTATATTTCGGCGTAGTCGTGGTAAAGCAAAAGTTTGATTACTTTAAGTTCATCAATCTCAGGATATTTTTTCAAAAAATATTCTCCAAGAGCAATTGCGGAGAAAGTGTGCTCCGCGGTTGTTTCGTGTCTTTCTCCAGCATAAGGTGTTCGTGAAATTTCTTTTAGTTTGAGTGGAATTCGTAGTTTATCTCGTAAGTTCATTAAAGAATTATGTGAATTAACTATAAAAATAGTTTTGTACTTGGAAAAATCCAAGTACAAATTAAAGTTTATTTCTTTTTTACTCTTCCGCGTCTTCTATTCCATTTTCAGTTATTCTATACAACGCTTCTCCGTCAGGTAATGAAGGGGAGTCAACTAATTTTGCAACTCTTTTGTCTTCTTTACTCTTTCGTAAATAGAGTCTTGTTTTTGAAGCGTGTCCTACAACGTTTCCTCCAACTGGTTCAGTTGGATCTCCAAATAAAATATCTGGTCTTGACATTACTTGGTTTGTTACAAGTACTGCAACATTACTTAACTCAGCAAGTTTTTGTAAGGTTCTCATGTGTTTACTTAGTTTTTGTTGTCTTTCAGCTAGGGTTCCTCTTCCAACGAATTCTGATCGGAATAGTGCCATTAGTGAATCAACTATTACTAATTTGATGTTGTGTTCTTTCACCATTTCTATTGCTTTATCTGCAAGTATCATTTGGTGTTCTGCATTGTATGCGCGTGCTACGTGGATATTTTTTAGTGCTGCATCAACATCAAGTCCAAATTTTGTTGCAACTTGTATTACACGTTCTGGTCTAAAAGAATTTTCAGAGTCAATGTATAAGCATCCTCCTTCTAGTCCGCCCATTTCTTTTGGTAATTGTACAGTTACTGCGGTTTGGAAGCACCATTGTGATTTTCCGCTCGCCATTTTTCCATATACTTCAGTAATGGATTGGGTTTCTATTCCTCCTCCAATTAAAGTGTCAAGTTCTTTTGATCCTGTTGTTATTCTTCCCACAAGTTTTCTTTTTTCAGCTAAAATATCCGCTGTTTCAAATCCCATGTCAAGAGAATCTCTTGCCGCTTTGATTGCTTTTTCCGCAGTTCCTTCTCCTAGTCCTGCTATTTCTTTTAGTTCTATTGCGCTTGCAGTTGCTATTTGTTCAAGAGTTTTGTATCCTGCGTCAGCGAGTTTTTTTGCTGCTCCGTCCCCTACTCCAGGAAGGTCTTCTATTGTTTCATATTTTTTTGTAGCCATTTTTTCACCACCGTATAGTGCTTTTTGAGTTCGACTTCGGCTAAAAAGTTGATCCCGTTGCACTTAACAATAACGTATTTATGTTCCGACCTTTATAAAGAACTAACTGACCATTTTGCCGGTGCAGTTATGGAGAAATTATTTTCCTAAAGTTTCCTCCTCCGATATGCCTTGTATTATTCCTTTTTGCCAATTTGAAGCATTATTCACTTTTTGAAGTTATTTTTGTTATTTTGGGCAAGTTTTTTCTGCTTTGTTTGGAAAAATATTCCTTTATTTGCCTTACTTTTTTCTTTTACGTATTTAATAGAGTGTTAAAACAATTTCAAAACATTTTTCTCTTTGGATAAATATTTCCTTGCCAAATTGCTTTTGTTTTCATTGTGAAAATAAGCTTTATTAACCCATCCTACAACTGATTGGAAGTGCAATTTTTTTGCATGATTTTTCAAAAAAGTTTTGAAATAATTCAAAAGTTTTGAATAATTTTGCAATTGCCTACTAGTCAAAAAATCCAACGTTGGTTTTTTTGATGTCGTCTTGCCTTGACGTAAGAATGGCAAAAATTGCAAAAGTAGTTTTGGGTGGTAGTTTTGGTGAGTAAGAAAAAAGACTTTGTTTATTTAGTGCAAAGCGTTTCGACTGAAAAAACAGTGAATTCAGTTATTGCAGAATATTTTGCAAGTTTGTCAGTTTCATTTGAGAGTGTAAATGATTTTGTAAAAGAAAATAAATTTGCATGCAGCGTTTTGTTAGCTTTGTTTATTGTAAGTAGTTTTTTACTTAGGGGTTTTTAGGGGTGTTTTTATGCATGAATTTGAAGAATTAATTAGTTGGCTTGATTCGCAAACTGAGCGAGTCCCATTACAAAAAAGAATGGTTTCAACAAGAGTTGCCAGAAGAAATCTAAACTGATTGGGGATATTGTATGTCTAAGAAAAAATTTGATAATATTGTTTTACCTTTGCAATCAAACAATTTTGTGGGGCAAGAATTTCTTACCAAATTAAGTTTATTGTTTAGTGGGGATTACACAAAAAAAGCAAAAGATTTTTTGCTTGCATATTCTTTTGCAATATATTTAATGTTTTCTCTCGTTTCGTTTGTTTTAATATTAATAAATGTTTTATTTTTTCCATTGTTAGTGTTGGGTTTAGTAAAAGTGTTTGATTCTTACAAGTTTTATTTAATAAAAAAAGATTTTGAAGAAAATGGAATTTTTTAATTAATTTGTATTAGTTTGAAAGCTTATTTTTTCTTTCATACTTTTTATAAGTAAACCCTGTTTTTTCAGTACTTAACACTTCTTTCCACTCTGAAAAATTTATTTCAGGAAAGTAAGTGTCTCCTAAATAATTTTCTTTTACCCAAGAAATATGTAACACATCCGCTAATTCTAATGCTTCTTTGTAAATTCCTGCGCCTCCAATAAAGTAAGCATCTTTGCCTATTTTTTTTGCTTCAATTATTGCTTTAGGAATATTTTCGCACACAATTGTTCCTTTTTGCGGAGCCAAAGTAGAGCTTACAATAATATTTGTTCTATTAGGTAATGGCCTAAATTTTTCAGGGATTGAATTCCAAGTATTTTTTCCCATAATTACAGTATTCTCAGTAGTCAGTTCCTTAAATAGTTTCATATCTTCAGGTAAGTGCCAAGGTAATTTTCCGTTTTTTCCAATTACTCGTGCAGTAGTCATTGCCGCAATAATGTGTAGTTGCATAAGAGTAAGTTTTTCTTTTGCAGTTTTTTTCTTAAACCGCAATATCAAATTTAATTGTCGGGTGGCTTTGGTAATTTTCAATTACTGTGTCAGTTGATTTCCACTCAAATATATTTGTGAATGGTTCTGTTTTGATTGTTGGTAATTTGTATAAGTTTTGGTCTCTTGCAAGTTGTTCTTTTGCTCCTGCTAAGTGGTTTTCATAAATATGTACATCTGCCAAGAATCCAACTAGTTTTCCTTCTTTTAGTCCTGCTTCTTTTGCAAGTAAATGTAGCATTAATGCATAACTTGCAATATTGAATGGTAGTCCTAGCATTGTGTCTACAGAGCGTTGGTTCCAAAGTAAATTTAATTTGTCTCCAATTACAGTTACTTGAAATCCGTAGTGGCAAGGAGGTAGCGCCATGTTTTGTATTTGTAGTGGGTTCCAAGCCATTACTATCATTCGTCTATCATTTGGATCGCTCTTTAATTTGTCAATTACTCTTTTTAGTTGGTCTACTCCTTTTCCTTCATAATTAGTATCATAGTTTTCATAATTTGCATTAAAGTGTCTCCATTGGAATCCATATATTGGTCCAAGGTCTCGTTCTTCTAGCATTTTCTTTTTTGCTTCTTCTGAGTGTCCATATGCTGCTTTTAGTGGTGAAGCCCATTCGTCCCAAATGTGATTGTTTCTTTCTTGTAACCATTTTTTGTCTGTTACTCCGTTAATAAAAAATTGTAATTCGCTTGCAATATTTTTAAATGGAACTTTTTTTGTTGTAAGTAAGGGAAAACCTTTACTCATATCATGTTCAAACATTGCGCCCGCGATTGCAAGAGTTTTTACTCCTGTTCGGTTATCCTTCCAAACTCCTTCATCAAGAATTTTTTTAACAATGCTTAAGTATGCGTCCATTGTATTTCAACCCAAAATATTTTTGTCCTCTCTTTACTTAAACATTTCTCCAGACTTCATTTTTTCGTAATTTTCAATTAGATGTAAGAGTTCATGATAAATTTTTTTCTTTGCATTCGGAATTGTTTCCCAAGAGTACTCCGTATGTTCTTCACTAAGTTTAACATTATTTTTTCCTTTTAACTTGCAATAAAAATTAATTCCAGTTATTACTTGCCCATCCTCTCTAGTAAAGTGTTTTGTTCCAATTGGGCAAATAACTTCAATTTCAAGTCCCGCTTCTTCAAGTGCTTCTCGTTTTACTCCATCCACCGGATCTTCTTCTAGGGAGATTCTTCCGCCCGGGAAATCCCAAACCCCTGGTTTATGTGGGTCATTTAATCTTCTTTTGATCAAAAGTATTTTTCCTTTGTCCACAATTAGTGCTTTTGCTGCTAAAGAAAAGTTAGTCATTTTTTCACAACAGATTTTTGCAAGAGTGTTATTAAAATGGTTTTCATTAACTTCCCAAAGTTTTTATTTTAAGAGTCCTCGCAGTTTCTTTTATATTTTCTTTGTTTCTCGCTACTAGTAGGGTTGGTGGAAGTATGTTTGATGCTATTAAGAAATTTGATCCTGAAATTTATCAGTATATTTTGGATGAAAAAGAGCGTCAAATGGAAGGAATTGAATTAATTCCTTCAGAAAATTTAGTTTCAATGGCGGTTTTAGAAGCGTTAGGTTCTTTTCCAACAAACAAATATGCAGAAGGTTACCCTGGTCACAGATATTATGGCGGTAATGAAGTAATTGACAAAATTGAACAATTAGCGATTGATAGATTAAAATTATTGTTTGGTGCAGAGCATGCAAATGTTCAACCAAATAGTGGTTCTCCAGCAAACATGGCAATGTATTCAGCATTAATGCAACCCGGCGATAAAGCCATGGGACTAAAACTAACCGAAGGCGGTCACTTAACTCACGGGCATAAAGTAAATTTTTCTGGAAAAATGTATAACTTTGTTCAATACGGAGTTGACAAGGAAACAGAAATGTTAGATTATGATAAAATTAGAAAACAAGTTTTGGAAGAAAAACCAAAATTGGTTTTAAGTGGTTACACTGCGTATCCAAGAAAAGTTGATTTTAAAGAATTTAGAAGTATTTGTGATGAAGCTGGTGCTTATTGTGTTGCGGATATTGCGCACATTAGTGGTCTTTGTGCAGCAGGGGTCCACGAAAATCCAGTTCCTTATTTTGATGTAGTAACAACTACTACTCATAAAACATTAAGGGGTCCAAGAAGTGCCGTAATAATGTGTAAAAAAGAATTTGCAGAAAAAATTGACAAAGCAGTTTTTCCAGGTCTTCAAGGAGGACCTCATGAACATGTAATTGCAGCAAAAGCTGTTGCGTTCAAAGAAGCTCTTGAACCTGCATTCAAAGATTATGCAACTCAAATTGTAAAGAATGCAAAAAGATTAGCAACAGAACTTCAATCGCACGGATATAGATTAGTAACAAATGGAACAGATAATCACTTAATTTTAGTTGACGTAAGAAAAAGTGGTATTAGTGGTATTGATGCGGAGAAGGCGCTAGAAAAAGCCGGAATTTATTGTAACAAAAACACAATTCCTTATGAAACAGGATCTCCTTGGGATCCAAGTGGAATTAGAATTGGAACTCCCGTTTTGACAACCAGAGGGATGAAGGAAACAGACATGGTTGAAGTTGCGAGATTTATGCACGAAGCCCTCCAAGCTCGGGCAGATGATGCAAAATTAGCAAAAATTAAAACAAATGTTAAAGAATTTTGCAAGAACTTTTTATTTTACAAATAGTTCTTGTTTTTTAGAAAACCTTGCCAAAGGAAAGAATTTATACTAATTCTTCCTTAGTCTATTGCATGAAAAAGTTCTTTTTAGGGTTATTTTTTGTTCTGTTATTCACTTTAACCTTTGCCGCAGAGTGTAGTTTTAGTTCTACAAGTGCTAAAGAATTTAATTTAGCGTTTCTTGTAAAAAATGATTTTGTTTCTGATGTTAGATTGACTTTGGTTGTTCCCTATGCTGAAGAGTGCTTGCGTGCGCAAGGGGTGAGTGGTAATTCTTTTGAGTGTTCTGAAAGTATGCTTCCTGCAAATGATGCTTTTTTCAAAAGTCTTGGTTTTTTTTCAGGAAAAGGAGTTTGTAATGCAGTTTATGGAAATGGTTTGTTAACAGTTGAATTTTCTACTCAAACAGACATGCTTGTAAATAAGTTATCAAATAATAATGTTGAAATTTCTTTTAGAGAGTGGCAGCCAGTTGATAGCGCTAACGAAGCCTCACTAAAAAATACTTTAACAATTAAAATTCCTGATGGGGCAAAACTTACCTCTTTTTATCCAATGGCCGACCCTAATGGAAAAGCAGATTTTGATAAAGGAATTGTTGTTTGGGATCCGATTCCATCTTCAAATAAAAAACCAAGCGTGAAGTTTGCAATACAAGACAATTCTTTTACTTTGTTTGCAGGAGTTTTAGTTTTGGTAGTTATTTTAGCAGGGGCAGGATTTGTAATACTAAATAAGCAAAAATCTTCTTCCACATTAGTTCAAGCTAAAACAATTAAAGCAAAAATGGTTGTGCTCGAGCAGGATTTTATGAAAGGGAAAATGGATGAAACCACTTACAGGAGATTAATGGAGCAATATCAGATTCAATTAACTGAATTAAAGGTTGAACTTGCCAAAAATAAACCAAAAGAGAGTTGATTTTGCTTTTTTTTGTAATTTTTTTTATTTTTTTATTAGTTTTCTTAATTTTTTATTAAAAAAACTGTTTGTTAAATAATTAATTAATTCTTTCACACATACTTGGACACTTTTCCAAACTTATTTTGTATTTTTTGTTAGTTTTTCTTACCCTTTTGTTGATTTATTGGACATTTTTTTAGTTTTTTTGACCTTTTATAGTTTTGGGGGGTTGTTTTTGTGAACAGCATGGTTTTGTACAGTAAGCTTTTTATATAACAGAAATCTTCTTGTCTTGGTTGGAATTTTTAGAAGAAATTTCAAATAGAAATAAAAAATAGAAATCAAAAATAAGTGATAAGAAATTTTGGGGTGTTGCCTTTGCCTAAGTTTGTAATTAAGAGAGACGGTTCTAAAGCGCTTTTTGATGAGCAAAAAATTTCTGCTGCTATTTGGAAAGCAGTAATGGCTGTTGGGGGCACTGATAAAGAAAAATCTGATGCTATTGCTAAAGAAGTTGTTGAAAAGATTGCAGCAAAATATGGTTCTGATGGGCTTCCAAGTGTTGAAGAGGTTCAGGATTTAGTTGAAACTACTCTAATTAAAGGCGGGCACGATAAAACTGCCAAAGCTTACATTTTATATCGTCACCAAAGAGAATTGTTAAGAAAAACAGAAGACATGGTGAACAATTTTGAAATAATTAATCAATATATCTCTCAAGAAGATTGGAGAGTAAGAGAGAACTCCAACATGGCTTATTCTTTACAAGGAATGAACTTTAACATTGCTGGAAGAGTTGTTTCTAATTATTGGTTGGGTAGAGTTTATCCAAAAGAAATTGCTTCCGCTCATAAAAATGCAGATTTGCACATTCACGATTTGGATTGTTTAGCAGCTTATTGTGTTGGTTGGGATTTGAAACAATTATTGCTTGAAGGATTTACTGGAGTAAGAGGAAAAGTTGCTTCAAAACCAGCAAAGCACTTACGAACCGCATTAGGTCAAATAGTAAATTTCTTTTACACTCTTCAAGGAGAAGCTGCAGGTGCTCAAGCATTTAGTAACTTTGACACTTACTTAGCTCCATTTATTAGATATGATAATTTGGATAGAAAAGATGTAAAACAAGCAGTTCAAGAATTTATTTTCAATACCGCAGTTCCAACAAGAGTTGGATTTCAAACTCCATTCACAAATATTACAATGGACTTGAAAGTTCCTTCACACATTGCTCACGATCCAGTAATCATTGGCGGTAAACCAATGGAATTAACTTATGCTGATTTCCAAGAAGAAATGGATATGTTGAACGATGTGTTTTGTGAAGTAATGACTGAAGGGGATGCGAGCGGAAGAATATTTACTTTCCCAATTCCAACTTATAATATAACTGTTGATTTTGATTGGGATAATCCAAAGTATGATCGAATTTGGGAAATGACTGCAAAATATGGAATTCCATATTTCTCAAACTATGTTAACTCTGACATGAAACCTGAAGATGCAAGAAGTATGTGTTGTAGATTAAGATTAGATAATAGAATGTTAAACAAAAGAGGAGGGGGATTATTTGGAGCAAATCCTTTGACAGGAAGTATTGGAGTAGTTACAATTAACATGGCGAGAATTGGGTATTCTTCAAAAACTGAAGAAGAGTTTTACCAAAAACTTGGTAAATTAATGGATT
>Ga0172379_10005400_pt1 | contig 17914 bp, 3 predicted proteins | sample GrowelOW334metaG_FD_119756 | JGI IMG/M metagenome (GOLD analysis project Ga0172379, IMG submission 119756) | Groundwater microbial communities from an aquifer near a municipal landfill in Southern Ontario, Canada - Groundwater well OW334 metaG | ecosystem: Environmental > Aquatic > Deep... | reverse complement strand
TGTAGTTTAACTCCATTTGGATATTTTTGAAAAGCTGATAATTCAGAATCCCCTTGGCCCTGACACCATAGGTATATTCTCCTGACAAAATAAGATTGGAGAGCGGACGAGTGGCGATAGTGAAAAAGGGCATAGTGGTTCCTGTCGAAACTGAAGAGAGATACTCTACTCCACCTCCGATGGTGATGCTTTTGCTTAAACCATAGTTCAGATTTCCCCTTGAGAAAATCGTTCCTATGCTGTCTTCCACCATTCCGGCAGCAAAAGTGTATTCCAGCTTCCTGGTTGGCATGAAATTAAAGGGAATCGTTAGTGTTTGCTCTTTGTATCGCTCTTCACCCCATGGTCCATAGAACTTTAATTTGATGAACGAGTTCCCGTACACCAGTGGTACCCTAAATGTAAAGAAACCTGAAGCATCCGCTTTAACATAGTCGACCAGCACATTGTTGACATACAATTCGACCATCCAGTTCGGGTTCGTATAATCGCTCAGGTTATAGGTGCCAAAAGAACGTCGATAAGTGGTTGGGGTATTCGTCAGGCGAAGACCAACAACGGGATTGTAAATGGAGGAGATGGCGTCGGTCCCAATCTTTCCAAGAATCACTTGCCGTAACCACGCGCGGCTGTTGTTGATATATTTAAGATAGTAGTACTGTTGTTTTTCTGTAAATGCCTCATTTGTAGTGTAATTGAGCATCAGATTGGCTTCGCCACCGGCTATTACAGACCCCAGAGCAAGGTTTATGCGTGTATCTGCTTTCTTACCAATCTGTTGCGTCCCGATCACTGACCAGTCGGCCATTCCAAAGTGGAAAAGTGGGTATTTTCGTTTGATCACTGTATCTACCCTCATTTCACCGGTAACCTTGCTAATATTTTGGCGCATCTGTTCAAGCCTTTTCTCCCGCATGGATGGTAATTCAAGCTTGGTTTCCATCGATACTGACAGTGTACGGATCGAGAATTTGCAATTCAAACCAAATATTTCGCCATAAAAGCTGGAGAGCAGGTAGAGATTGGTTTCGGTTCGGATCATGTCACCCTTTTTGAGTTGGAATTGCTTCCCTTGAAATAGAATCCGGCTGTTTTTGTAATCCACCAAATATGGCTCTTTTGTTGTGACAAAGAATCCGGCAATAGAATCCATGGATTGGGACATGTCAGTTTTGAATTTCAAAAACTCGAAAATCTCCTGAACCGGGAGGTAAACCACATCTTCTTTGATGACCGCTGGTATTTCAAGGCCGCCAACATCTTTCACCTGAAGGAATATTGATATTTCATCAAATATCGGTTCTTCCTGAGCTTTAGTTTGATATGGAAAAATGAAAAGGGAAAGTACAAAGCCGACAATAATCCATCTGGTGCATAGCGACCGCCTGCAACGGATGAAAGCATTGACAAATCGTTGTAATACCGCTGTATTCAACTAAAGGGCATTGTTACTTTATTTTGAAGGGAAAAAGTATTTCCCTTTAGCTGCGAATTTACCCATTACCCTCTTTTTTAACTTCTTCGCACAGGGCATGGGCCAAAGAGTTATCAACTATCTGTCGTTGATAACAACTTGAAAAGCCAGAGATTTAAAGAATTTGAGCTAGTGGTTTGGACAAAAGTGGAGAGAGAGAAGAGCGTAGGTTGATTAAGAATCCGGAATCAAGGAATTTGTCTCTTTATTACTTTGGTATTTCAAGCAAAGTGCGCAAAGAATGACGAAAAGAAAACTATTGCTGAATAAAAGTGACGGTAAAAGTGCCTGTGTAATTACCTGCAGGATTGGCAGCCATCGATCCTACCGTGAGTGTACCGCCAACATATACATAGGTGATTGGGTTCTGGGTAATAAAGGGTGATCCGGTACTGGATGTTCCGATTGTCAATGTAAGTGTACCACTATTGCTTCCTGTTAATGTTGCCGGCGGACCGTTTTGAATGGTGATCAGTGTGCCTGGATTGGCAGTTACTTCAAAGAGTGCAGGTGTTGGAATAGCATGTGGATTAAATCCCAATGAAGGAATGATGACAGAGCCGCTCGGTGTTACTACACCTGAATAGTTCATTGAAACCGTTCCTGAAGCTCCTGTTTGAATAAAAGTTCCAAAATTGAGGTGTTGCAAAGTACTGACAGTAACCGAGATGGGTTTTGGTGGTTTTTCCTGAGCTAAAATAGAACCATGAACCAGCAAAAGGTTTAAAATGATGCAGAGTGTCACCAACTCTTTTTTTAGGAGCTTAACTATAAAAAGAGGGTTTATCGATAGTATGAACATATTATTTAAAGTTCTCATTTGCGCCGGATAATGGTTTTTTCTGAATATCTATTCTGTCCTGAAACCAATGTCACAACATAAATTCCACTTTGCCAGTCGGAGCCAACTTCAATTGTTTGATTAAAGGTAATACTTTTTATCATCATAATCTGACCAAGCATATTTGTAATTCTTAATTCACCAACATCACCTGCGGGAAGATTGGATTTAATAACGAGTGTTCCGGCAGTTCTCGAAAGGGTAAATAATTTTTCAGGCGCTACGGTACTGTAATTATAACCAACTATGGCCATAACAAGGGCAAAACGATTGTTGGTTTCACCCGTATTTGCATAAAACCTGTATTTGGGTTCTTTTCTCAGATCCTGATGAACATTGTTGGATTTATCCTCTAAATAGATGGTGAGGTCTGATGGTAAGTTGGACAGATCCGTTGCAATGATATTTATCCAACCTTCCTTCAGGGTCTTGATGCCGATAGGTATCCTGGTAAGGGAATCAACTGGTTCGGGCATTCCACTGATAGATAGATTTTGTGAGTTGCCGGCTATTTCATAGATATTGGGTACCGCAATATCGGTATTCATCAGTTTCAATGCATCATATTCAGAATCAAACTTGCGTGTCGTTTTGTTGTCTAAATAGATGACATACGCATCCGATAGGGCATTTTGCTGATCGAAGGATGCTGAAAACCGCATGACAGGCCTTGGATCAAATGTTGCTGCTTTGTAGGTTGGATTTGTGTCTGTGGTTCTCATCGCATTGGAGAAGCCCAAACTGCCGGATACAGGGTATGCACCATTGGACACGTGGACAAAAAATCCTTGCATGGAAGGGATGATATTGGTTGAACCTCCACTGGGTACGCCATTTATATAGGTGCTGTAAGTTCCGCTGTATTGATCTCCGCTGGCATTGAAAAAGTAGATGGCATTGTCGACATTGGTTCTATTGGCTAAATCCCAGTTGATTGGGGAAGGGTAGGGGTTCCCGACCAGATTAAATCCCAGCGTATAGGTCCTGTTGTGGTTTAACAAGCTGGCAGACATGCTTCCGTTGTTGACAGTTCCGGTCATACTAAAAGTTTGCGAACCTCCGGCTTGTCCAAAGTTTGCCGCATAACCTGTCATTGGAGTTAATCCTGTCACACCTGTGGTTAACCATCCCGAAATATATGTTGTAACCAAATTTACGATAGCAGAGTTATCTTCGTTGTATGCATAGAATGTCGGGATTGTAGCATTTCCTGACAAGGTTGCGGAGAGTGAGGCGCTTGTAAATGGGGTGCAGAGATATTTGTACCCATAAGCTGAGGGAAGGTAACGCTCCATTGTTACATCTCCGGTTACCTCACCTGTCCCTGAGCCATCAATCAAGGCTGTCTGGGAAGCAGTGGATATTAGCGTTAAATTTCCACCGGATGCCAGATTTCCCAGGATGGCGTTGACAATACCCGTTACGTTCAGTGCCCCGGTCAGGGTTACGCCGGAAGAATTGTTCACGGTCAGATTGCCAATGGTGCTGCCAGCAAAAGTACTGCCAGAAATCGTTTGCGCCGAGGACCCCTTCATCTCAATGGTTCCGTTGGTGGCAGTAAAAGTACCGCTATTGGAAATGGCGCCTGCTATTTGAAGCGTATTCCCGGTAACGGTAAGAGAGGCGCCATTCCCAATCGATAAATTGTTGGTCGTACCAATTGAACCGGTACTTAAGGTTGGGTAATTGGATGCAGTGCCAATGGTCACATTGGTTGAAATGCCAGGAATCTGTCCACACGACCAGTTCGAGGAGGTATTCCAGTCTATGCTGGTGCCACCTACCCATGATCCCCAAGGCGTAGCCGTAACGGACGCCGTACCTGTAAGTTGTACACTGCATGTGAATGGTGCAAGCGTGTAACCATAAACATTGTAAACTGTTGTAGTCACAATGGGCGAACCGGTTAGTGTAATGGTTCCGCCTGTTCCATCCACGAAAAGTCCGGAATTTGAGTTATCCGCATTGTTTCTGAGCTGGTACCTGACATTTAGTTCCGAGTTATTGATTGTAAAGACAGGACCAACACCCACACAAACGGAAGATGGCGCAGAGAAGGTAGGCGTATTAGTCGGCTGTACACCTATGTCAACAGTTTTTGATGCACTCCCCTGGATGGCAGGTGTAGCGGTAATCGATTCTGTTACGCTTACAGAATTGTTGATTGAGATGATTCCCCATGTGACTGAAATGCTATTGGTAGTACTACCCGAGTTGATAACTCCATTGCCTGATAATGACCAGAGATAGCTATGTCCACTCACCAGCGGTGTTGAATAGATTTCAGTAGCACCTGTACAAACTTTTTGATTCCCGCTAATCACAGGAGTTGGCGTTGTACTGGTCGTTACTGAGATACTATTGGAGGATTGACATCCGGCAATTGTGGTTTTTGTAAGGCCAATGGTATATGGCCCGGGCGTATTTGTCCCCCAGGTAACAGTATAGGTGGAAGTATTTCCTGTCAATGGCGTTCCATTGGAACTCAGTGTCCAGGCGTAAGTGTTCGCATCGGCCGGTGTGGTATAGGCAACTACTTCATTGATACCCACAAGCGTTCTACCTGTGATGGTATTATCAGGCATTGGATGTATGGTAATTACCGTAGTTGTTGTATAATCCGAAATTCCGGCAACCCCGTTAAAGTCGTTGACGTTGGTAATGTGAAAATTGAAATTGGTATCTGTGGTGATTGGTTGCGTAACCCCTGGTGAGCCTGAAGTAAGGACTATTGAAACAGGAGAAGAGGCGATATTATTTAACGTTGTTGAAACTGCTCCCAACTGATAGGTCAATGACCAAGGAGCCGTTCCTGTCAGGGCAATTGTAACAGTGGTTGAAGCAACATTGTCGTTACAAACGGCAGCCGTCAGTGGGCTTGTAATCGTGGCTGTTGGCAATGGCAAACTCCCGCTCCCTATGGTCAGGTAATGCTGATCGGTGCCGGGAGCAAATGGAATGGCATTATCTGTTTCAACCAATCCGGAAGATTGTCCATAGTCAGTTACCACATTTCCTCTGTTTTCCCATCTTGAAGTTGGAGCAGGGTTCCACTCAATGACTCTTGTTTTTGCTCTGTCTGCAAGTAATGCCGACATTCCGCTGTTTGCATCCCATCTCAGAGTGGCAAAGGCACTGCCAGAGTTAACTCCCTGTACGCGCCAGTATTCGTTGCCACTGACACTGGCGATAGGTGACAGCATCGAGGAAGTTGTTAAGGTTGGAGAATTGGAATTTGGACTCTGGTTGAAATATTCTGCCTCCCAGATACCTGCGGTAACAATGCCTGACAGATAAACCTGACCGTACCTCGGAGACGGACTACTCTTTCCTACCGGGAAGGTGAAGAATGAGCCGTTGCTGACCTGTTTCCTCAGAGGACCGTTGATGTAAGAACTTACCGATCCTCCGCTTACCGCTGACGTACTCGCATTTGTAAGTGTCAATGAGTTGGTTGCGTTGGTTGTAATTGTACCGCTGCTAAGGGTAAGATTATTCGAAATCAATGCATTTCCACTTCCCGCAATCGTAACTCCAGCCGAATTTGAAATTCCAAAATCATAGAAATTTTCGGTAACTCCGGAGGTAGATACTGTCAATGTTTGAGCCGTATTTCCTTCGAAACTTACACTTCCGGTGCCTGGCACGAATCCTCCTGTAGATGGCGCCGTGTTTAAATCTGTCCAGTTTTTCAAAATGTACAGCGGCATGTTAAAAAGGACAGCGCTCAATTTTGCCCCATCGTTTATTGTTAGGTTACCAAGGATTTTAAGAACCTCCGCACTCATGTACTTGATCCCGGTGCCGGTTAGGATCAGGTTTTGATATGGTTTTGCAAGGTTACCCGGTTTCAGGGGCATTTGTGCATCAATCGAACCATAAAGTTCTACCGTAGTACCTGTCGATGCCATAAAACGGTCGTAATTACCACCCGGGAAAACGAACATTCCGCCCGGTGAGTTTTCAATCATCATCTTCCCGGTACCCGCATGGGTTGTATCGGTAATTGATCCCAGGCTGTGGTTGATACTTTGTTTCAGGTCAAATGTACCCTGGATATCGACAGAAGCGGCTGAAGCGCCATTGATGTTCATGGTAACGGTATGCCCGGGCTGTATGAAAACGGGATTTCCCAACGGGTAACAGTTGCATGTCGGGTTGGTAGGTGCATCCTCAGCCCAAATGGTTGTATTGTTCCAATTGCCACTTGCAATACTATAAAGCGTATGGACCAGGCCAAAGTTCGCTATTTCACCTGCTGTATATTCACCGGTAAACAGATCATTTATAGTGATGGTGTGGTTTGTTGCATTGATGGTGCCTGTAGCGTATTGAACCCATAAGGAGCTGCTGAAACGTGCACTGATATAAGCGCTTTCGTTTCCGGTTACCTCTGCGGCGCCATATTGATATAGCTGAGTGACCGCGCTGACCCCTGAGAAACCTGTAACAGTCGTTTTCCAATAGTAATTCAACTGGTCAGTTGTAGGGGCAAAGACGCTGGGATGCGCAGTATTTACAGGGACCACCGTGATAGAACCAGCATTGGCCGAGGTAAATGAGAAGGTGACGGGCCGGTAATTTCCGGCAGATCCAATTGGAAAAACAAAATTGGAAGCTGATCCGGTGAAATATTTTTGCACTCCCTTGTCACTGTTTGCCCCATTCATTTTTATCATGCGATTGACATCATATGTGCCGGCAAAAGTGGAATTTATATCCATAACAAGCAGGTAATCATTGATGTACAGCAATCCAGAGGTCAAGGTCAACTGACCGGTTATCCAGGAATCCCCGATCACATCCGCACCACTTGCATTGTTGAGTGTAATATTTCCGAATTTACCGCCTCCGGTGGTTGTGATGGTCTGTTTAGCGCTGTTAGCCAATAGGATACCACCGGAGGAAGATGAACTTGAATGAATGGCAGAGTTGGTAATATCGCCCATGGCGGTTATGGTGTTCGTTCCATCCGCGAGGGTGCCTGATGTAATGGTCAGATTGGTATTGACCCTGATGTTGCTTGAGGAGCTTAGCGTGATGGATGGGGTAGTTGACAAGGATCCGATAACCAAATTGGCAAAATTGGTCAGGTTGGAACCAGTTCCTGTGATATTGCCCGTTCCTGTAAAGGTTGTGATCTGTGTACTGGATGCAGCAACACCGGCCTGATAACCACCAACATTGGTCCCGGTAGCAGATGCTAAATTATTGTTGATCAAACTACCACCAATGGTCACGTTCAAATCGTTTGCTTTGAATACGGAACCAGTACCAGGACTTCCATTTCCATTGATCGTCAGGTTATTCAGAATACTTATCGCATTGATAGAAAGGCTGGCAGTTTTGTTGTTGGTGGTACCGTCTACTGTCAGGTTCCACAATGGAGCAACAGAGTTCAGTTTGAAGGTTTGGGCGGCGGCAGTTGAACTATTTCCAAAAGTTACTGTATGCCCTCCATTGCTACCGTTTACAGCATAGCTTCCAGGTTCCAGGTAGAAATCTGCATAGCTGCTGCCTGCCTTGACAACGATCAGGTTACCTCCTGTTACATTGAACTGACTTCCCGTATTCAGTACCTCAAACATACTCCTGGTGGCGTCAAAACTATTTCCTTTTACTGTCACAGTACCGCCTGATTGGTTGTAGATCAATGATCCAAGCGTATTGGCGAGATTTCTTCTTACCTGACCATCTATATTCAGCGATCCACCGGAGATGATAATTTCAGGAGTTCCGGATGCGGCATATTCGATGTCGTTGTTCGACCCTCCATTGTTGCCAACGTTCACTATACCGGTATTCAATATCTCCAATCTGCCCAATAATAACAAATCGGAGGCGTTGTTATTGGCAGCACCAACATTCATCGTACCCAGATTTGCAGACAAGCAACCAGTAGAAGGAATGGTAAACGAATTGGTAGTCGACAAAGTCAGCGTAACATTTGAATTTGATAACCGGAAAGTACCATTGGTGAGGGTCATGGCTGTTGCCAGTGAGCTGTTCAAAGTCATCGCATTGACGGTTGCTTCCAAAATTGAAGTACGGTCAGTTCCTTTGTTGATCGTTAAGGTATTAAAATCTGTACGGGTCGCGGTAGTACCACTGATCAGTTTATTTGCCGCACCGGTGAAGGTTACATTACAGATTTGTGTAGCTCCGGCAATCAAGTCGAATATTCCGTTGTTGGTAAGGTTCCCTTGAATGGACAGCGTATTGGTAGCAGCCAAATTGGCGGCCACATCGAATATCGCGCCACTCGCGATGGTCACATCACCAACTACCAACATATTTTGTGCCGTATTTCCGCCATTGGTAAACTGTAGGTTTCCGTTGTTAACATTGAGGTTTCCGTCGATGGTTATGGTTCGGGTCGTATTTTGGTTGTTGAGCTGGGCAATCCCGGTAGCACTTGTTCCGGAGACATTGATATTCAAATCTTTGTATATCAATAAATCTGTATTGGGCATTGTGATATCTTTCCCTGTTGCAGGAGAAAGTATCAGATTGTAGTAGGTGGCAATATTGACAGGGTTGCCACCTGCCAAATAAGTGGTTGGCATGGTGAAAGCCACTCCTATATTTCCCGGAGCGGTTTCAGTGTAATACTCTACTGTTCCGCCAGCAGCTCCGAGGAAGCTGCCAAAATCACCTGAAGGGAATATTGCGGTTCCAGTGGGAGAACTAATGCGTAACTTCCCTGTGCCGGTTACAGAACCAAATTCATGTCCGGTGGTGGTATTCACATCAAGGGTTGATCCGATATTGATCTGCAATCCACTTATAATTTTCGTGTTGGCAGAAATGGTGACCACGTGGTTGTTGCTACCTCCGTCCCCAATCACAACCAAGTCGCTTGGCCCTGGAATGGTACCCGGACTAGTCGCATCTGCATTGCTTATCAGAGACCAGGTTGTAGGAGTATCCCAGTCACCATTTGCTCGGCTGTAATAAACCTTTACTACTCCAAAAGCAGCTGTTTCCCCAGCAGTATATTCCCCGTCAAGGTATTGTATAGCCGGGAAATAGATATTTTTTCCGATGATATCAACTTGCAAAGCGTCTCCTTTTACCCAGGCGAAAGGACGGTAAACGCCCGTAATATAGGTATTATCATTACCGGTCACATCAGCAGGAATATAATGATAAGTATGGGAAATTGATCCGGGAAGAATTCCGGTGATAGAATTGGAGGTGACTTTCCAGTAATAGGTCAGTGCATTCTTGGAAGGATCAACAGAAGGATGTACAACAGCCACGGGCTTAACTGTCACATCTCCCCAGTGGGTCGGCGCCTGCGAAATAGCAATTGTCGCTGGATGGTAAGTGGTTGTTCCAAAAGGATATAGAAAAGATCCGGTAGCACTGAAAGATTTTGTCACACCACCATCACTTTGACTTCCGGTAGTCTTGATCATCTTGGTATCACCAAATGTTGAAGGTGCGGCTGTACCGGTTAGTGCATCATAAATAGCGCTGGTGGCAGAAAATATAAGATTGAAGCTGGCGATATCCAAGATGCCATTTACCAGTCTTAAATTACCGTTTATAGTTTGATTGACAGTAAATGAGGCAGTTCCGGTTGTTTTGTTAATACCTAAATTGCCAAAGATACCTGTTCCCGAACCGCCGATCGTTTGGGCCAATGTTCCATCTAAAAGAATACTCCCGTTAGCCTGGCTATTATGGGTTCCTGAATTGACGATGTTACCGGCAGTATTGATGGTAAAGCCCTGGTCGTTCAGAATACAGCCATTGTTGATCGTCAGCACCCCCCTTACTGTAAGGTCATTGGTAATATTGGTATTGCTTGCATTTGAAAGTGTGAAGTTATTCAGACCGCTTGTAATAGTTCCTGTATTGGTAAACGTCTGTACCCCGGATCCATTGAAGGTGGTGGTATTGGCTCCCGGTGTATAGGTTGCTCCTGAGACTAAACTGAAATTATGATCAACTTCCAGCCCGATAGTATTGGTATTCATGTCCAGGGTGGCACCATTACCAATGGAAAGGTCATTTAAAACAGTCAGGATTGATCCGGGAGTAGCCATTTGTAATGTCACAGTACCTGAACCCGTCCTATTTGTGATATTCATGTTGTAGAAGGGAACGGTTGTGTTACCGGTATAAACTGTAGCTGAGGCAGGTACATTCACGTTGATTGTACCACCGCTTACAGTATATTTCCCCGGCAGTACCTGAATATTAAAGAGCTGGTAATCGGTAGTGGCGTTGACAAACGCATTGTCTGTAAAGTTGATACTACCACCGCTCATGTTAAATACGGTGTTGGGATTATCCAGGGACAGTACGGCTCCTGCATGGTTTTCTCCCATTAATCTGAAATTGGCTGTACCACCAGTCTGCGTGTAACTGATCAGATTGGTTGCACCTGTGTTGTTCCATACCTGACTGACATCCAGTGTACCTGTTCCTTCAATATTAATTTCCGGTGTGCTGATATCTCCCAAAACAATACCCGCCGCATCGGCTGTGGAGAATTGACCTGCACTTATACGTAATCTGCCATAGGAAGTAGCAGCCTGATAGCCAGTACCATTTAATCCGCTTACAGTAGTTGAGACATTGGCGCCATTCACCCAAAGACAGGCTGTTGGAACCAGCAAAAAGTCCTGTCCCCCTTCGGAGATAGAGGGAATATTGATATTGGTATTCAACTTCAAGGTGCCATAATGGAGGAACAGAGCTTTGTAATAATAGCCGTATCCTGTAAAGTTGTTGTTCCCCTGGTTGTTGGGGCCGTAAAGGGCAAAATTGGCTGAATTCGATGCATTTACATCCAGTGAATAGGTTTGGTCCGATCCTTTTTCTACAATAAACCTGAAAAAATCGGTGGTTCCGTTACAGGTGACCGTATTGTTGGCAGCGCCTGTAAAGAACACCTGAACATCACCGTAATTGGTGCCGCCATAAGCGGAAGTTGTGAGGAGATAATAAGCATTATTGAACGGGGCGGGCAATCCTGTGAAGCGAACCGTACCATTGTTGGTGAAATTTCCGTTAAGGGTCAAGCTATGTACTGGATTGACTAATGAAGTGCTCACATCCGAAGAGGCAAGGGTATGGGCAGTTGCAAAATTATTTACCCCGATAGTACAACCGGCTGCCACGGTAAAATTACCCGCCACCGTCATGTTGATCAAATTGTCGGAAGGAGTTGGATTTCCAAAATTAAAGGTCAGGCTACCTGCTCCATATTTATTCAGATCAAAGGTTCCGTTTACTGTATAACTGATGTTATTGCTTGCATTGTCCAAATAGGTGGTGCAAGCGGATGCCGTATAGTTTGATACGATCAATTTGTTGTAGGTAAGCTGGGTGCTGCTGAGGCTCTGGTTATTAAGGTTGTAATACTCAACTGTTCCCCCTGTCACAGCTACAAAGCCAGTATAAACCCCTCCCGGGAAATTACCGGAGGCAAGTTTTAATACCCCTTCTCCGGTTACTGTACCAAAATTGTGTGTCGTAGTAGTTTGGAGGTCAAGTGTGCCTCCCAAACGGAGCTCAAGTGCATTAACGCTCTTTCCATTCTCATTGACCGTAATGGTTCGTCCGTTCAGGATGACGGCATTGTCTGCTACCGATGGGATACCACCATTTACCCAGAAGGAACCGGATGGGTCAGTTGTCCAGGTGTTCGCGTTATTCCAGTCTCCAGACTGATAAGAATAGAAAGTATTCACTACCGAGACAGTCGTATTCAAACAGGTCGAGTAAACGCCGCCATTCTCCCATCTTGCATAATAGGTAGTAGTAGATGCCGGATAACTGATACCCAGCGGACTGCCTGTTCCAATTGGTGATCCTGAACCGCAGCCTCCTGCATACCAGGTCAGGACTGCCGTGCCACCATCGCCACCACCACTGGCCGCAAGACTTATCGTTCCAGAGGATCCGAAGTTAATTGAGGCAGGAGTTGCTGAAATGGCTGTAGGAGCCCCCGGATTGATGGTAGTAATTGTGGCGGTGCCGGTCTTGGTTGAACCCGTGACAACGAATGTAAGTGAAGTGCCGGAGAATGTGGGTGTTACGCTAACGCTTGAAAGCACACCGGCGGTAAAAGTGGCTGAAGTACCGGTGATACCTGCTGTTCCACTATATGCGACAGTGGAGACAAAACTGGTTACAGTATTGTTGTTGACATCCTGAGCAGTCAGGGTGATTCCGGTAATGGCTGTACCTGCGGTCTGAGGAGAGGATATGGTCGAAATCGCAAAGTGGTCAAGAGGTCCTGGTACAACGGTTTGGGCGCCTCCGGCAGTGGTTGATCCTGATTTTATAGCGAGGATGAACGTAAAATTAGCGGTTGTCAATGCGCTCAGGTTAATTGTATGTCCTGGAACAGCACCTGAAGCGATATCGGCAGTTATGAAAATGTAACCAGTTGTTCCACTGGTTATTGACTGAGATACAAATGATGGAAATGTTTTCACACCAGCAATTCCGGGTGTCGTAAAAGTACTTAACAAGGTAGCAGTTCCCGCATTAAAAGTGCTGGTGGTTTGATACCAAACTTTCAGATTTGTGATGTCAGCTGAAAAGTAACTACCTGCTGCGGTACACGTCATGCCGGTCAGTGAGGCGTTGGCAAAGGTAACAGCAAGGGCTGACTGATGCAGCAATACATTGGTTGTTCCTCCGACAACATTACCTGCCGTAACCTGGGTTCCATTGTTGGATAAAACAACAGCAGGAACCGTTCCTATTGCGAAATAAGTAGAACCTGTATAGGAAATTGCTGCATTGGAGGTTATAGTTCCGCCGGCAATACTATTTCCGCCCTGGTTGGTGTATGGACCGGATTGAGCAGCTGTAGCGCTTGCCACGACATTCGCACCTATTAACCCGCTTTCAGTCAGTCTGATTGTTGCGCTTGTAAAGGTACCACCGATCAATTGGGCATACCAGTTCCGGGCGGCTACCGAAGACAAGGTCCCATCAACAGTACTTGCACCCGTACTGGACATCGTAACCCTGACAACAGGAGAAGAACAAACTGTACTATTGAGTTCAAACGGACGGTAATTGGCTGCATCACCAACAGGAAACAGATAGGAGTTGCCGTTAAGTAATGACCATTGCAAGGGGCCGTTAATATAACTTGTTGCGGAGTAACCGGTTACAGCACTGCCGGAGGTATTGGTTACCGCCAGTAAATTAGCTGCCGTTGTTGTTAAAATACCGCTTGTTAACGTGAGGGTGCCACCAACATTAACAGCTCCTCCTAAACTGGCACCTGCACCATTACTAAGGGTAAGGTTATTGAAGTTTGAAGTAGGGATTATTTGTGCACTACCACCATCAAATGTCACAGTTCCTCCCCAGATTTTCGAGGCTGTAATCGGTGTCGCAGTTAAGTTTTGTGTTCTCAGGATCCCTGCATGAGTGACATTGGTAACACCTAACGCATAAGTTACCAAGTCTAAAGTACCACCGGCAGTTGTAATTAAAGTTCCGTTTACAGTTAAATCCCCACTTGCAGTATTTGTTCCACTTGTATTGCTTATAGTTAAATTGTTGTAGGTTCCGGTCATCACTGTCTGGGTACCTGATAAATCATTGTATTGAACGGTGCCTCCCCAGTTTTTGCCTGCCGGGATAGGAGGATTAGTTAAACACTGTGTTTGAATAGTGCCAGCATTGGTTACAGTAGTCAGTGTCCCCAATAATTGGTTCGTAACCATATTCAATGTACTCCCCGCATTGGTGGTAGTCAGGGTTCCGTTGACAGTTAAAGTTCCGCTGGCCGACTGTGTACCGATCGAATTACCAAGTGTCAGATTATTGTAAGTCCCTTGCACTACCGATTGTGAACCGTTAGTTGCGTCATAATTAACTGTACCGCCATAGGAAAGCCCTGAAGGTAGCGGAGAAGCAGATGTGTTTTGAGTTCTGATCGTACCACTATTATTTATGGTCGTTGCAGAAAGGGTATTTGTACCCATATTCAGGATATTGGCTGCATTGGTATTATTATTCAGGGTCGCCGCAGTAATATTCCCGCCTGCTGTTTGGGTACCACTTGTGTTACCCATTGTTAAATTGTCATAGGAGGGAGTTGCATAAATAGTTTGACCACCACCAGCTGCATCGTAATTAATTGTACCACCAGTCAACGTTAAGGTTGAAAAATTGGTTGGAAAATTACTACCCGTTTGTCCTCCGGAGGTTCCACCTAAAAGCATGGTTCCGGCAACAGTAAGTGATCCTCCTGTTGCCGACCTGTTTATTGTAAATGTGCTTAGGTCAAATATCCCTGAAGTGATTGTCAAATTTCCGTCCGGAGTCCTGTTTTGATCAAGTGTTAGTGTTTGCCCGGCCGTTAGATTAACAGTTACACTACTCAATCCTCCTCCGGAAAGCTCCTGACCAGTAGTTTTGGAATTTCCGGTATAAGTAACATTGTAGACATTAGTACCCTGAAGAGTCCCGGTAATGCTACCTTCACTTCGGTTGATTTGTGCTGTACTACCTAATGAAAGTCTGTTGGTCGCAACAGGCATGGTAGCAAAGGTTCCTGCAGTGAGGTTTAATGTACCCGTTGTTATTGTTCTGGCAGCATCTGTAATTGTTACCGTATTGCCAGGATTATCTATTGTAAGTGATCCTGTTAATGCTGATGGATATCCAGTGCCTGTGTTCTGGTTTGCAGTTCCGTTATAAATATAATGTGCTCCTGCATTAAAAGATCTTGTACCCGTAACCTGAATATTGCCTGAAGCCGTCGTTCCTGAGGTAATACCCGCTGTTGATCCGATACCAAGGGTTGCCCCTGAACTCAGAATGAAATTACTATTGGCAGAGCCGCCAGGGTCATCAATTAATCCGGTTGATGAAATGCTAAGATTACCGGAATTCGTAAATACCATATTTGTGCCACCACTTCTTAAATTAACGATCCCGTCGATAGTTCCGGTACAAGTATTTTGTAAAGTTATATTCACCCTGCTAGTGTTTGTGCTATTCCCCAAATTCAACGTAACGGATGCTGAAACGGAAAATGTACCTGTAATGGTGAGGGTTCGTGCAGAGGAGGCTACAAGCGAGCAATTTCCACTTACAGTAAGGCTGGCTAAGGTAAGCGATGGTACAGCTGTAATATTCGCAGATTGATTGCTGTTAATAATTACATCGTCACCGGTAGCGGGTGCGCCACTTGGACTCCAATTGCCGGAAGTGGTCCATGATCCGCCAGTTGTAGGCAACCATGTTTTTGTTACTGCCTGTACAATCGAAACGGAAAACAGTAATACCATCACCAGCGTAACTGTTTTTGCCCATTTTTGAAATTTTAGGTAGGGGCGTTTTTTGCTATTTCGAGAAAGAAAGGATATAGATACACTAACCTCATTTGCATCATATTGTCTACGATTGCAGTATGCAGAAGAAGTTTTGTTGTCTAAAAAAATAGCAAATTGACCTAATATTCCCATATCGTTCACGAATATAGCTATTTATGCCTGTAAAACCGTGGATAACCCTGATTTTATTGAAATAATCAGCTAATCTTCAATAGATTTTAACAATAAGTAACAGCAAAAGATGTACCAATTTGTTGTGGAGTTTGCTATTAACGTGGAAATACTTTATAACATACACAATGTCAATCACATACAAATATGGGTATAAGTATTTATTTACCCAATATCTTAAAAGGACAGCCATAAGTGAGAAATTGTGCGGAAATGGGCGCACAATCGTAGGAAATTTAATAACAATCATAGCTTCGAGCCCTCCTCGGCCCCTCGGCTTCGCTCGGGGATAGAGAGGCAGCATATCGTCCCCCGACCCTAAGCAGAGTGGTATCCCGAGAGGAGCCGAGGGATCAATTATATGGAGCGACCCCGGTCCCCGAGCGAAGCCGAGGGGTGATGTGAGTTGCTCCAATGCAGAGTAGTGATGGACTTGGTTGCGTAGCCGAGGGGCTTTGACTAGAGCATAGTTGCCACAGGGCGAAGCAGACTTGCACCAAAGCCGGGCAGTGATGAGTTGATTCCATATCTAGGAGAGTAAAGCCAAATGGAATCAATTGCTAACCATTGTTGCTATGTTGCCAAAATGCAAAAATAGAAGTGCATCAGAGCTGTTCAAGAAAGTTTGACCCCTCAGCTATGCTCAGGGATCGGATAATGCCACCCCCTTGACCCCTCGGCTTCGCTCGGGGACCGCATCGTGCCACCCCCTTGACCCCTCGACTCCGCTCGGGGACCGGATGGCTTCGATCTAGCCGCCCTCGACCCTGAGCGGAGCCGAAGGGTCAATTATAATGGAGTGCCCCGGTCCCCGAGCGAAGCCGAGGGGGTGATTAGAGTTGCTCCAATGCGGGGTAGGGATGAGTCTGGTTGCGCAGCGGGGGGATGATTAAAGCACAGTTGCCGATATGGCGATGAAGAATTGCACCAAAGCCGACGGGTTACTTCAGCTCCAACTCTGCCTCGGCATAAATCTCTTTCTTGGTATCGCTGGGCGCTGAATAAGTAACATGCAACTTGCCGGAACGATAATTGATTCCCTTGTCTGTTCGTAGGTTAAGGGTGAATCGTCTGATGGTATTGGGCGTATATACTGAAATACCATTTGCCTGACCAGCCTCAGTCCTTTTACCGGAGGGGGAGATATGAACCACAGATAAATCCCCGTACTTCGACATGTTACCGGTTCTGTTGAAAGCAATTTTGAGTGTTGGAACAGTATCATTCACAACTGTATAACTGAGATCGGACAAAGTAATTTTGGATGTATTTTCCCCGATGCGTATAATCGCCGGAATGGTGATCCCAAAAATGGGTATCAACCGAACGGAAACCGTTGTGGTATCGTTGTTTCTCTCCTCTTCTCCCAGTGGTTTCATATTGGGAATGGCCCTGAAATAGATATGCGAACGATATTCTCCGGGTTTTAACTCACTGACTTTGGTTAGTTGTACTTTTACCACCTGGGACTCTTTGGGAGCCAGGATAATACTCCGGGGATAATATCTAAGAAATTTATCGGAAAAATTCTGACCTTCATCAGGAATGGTAATCTCTGTAAAAGATCCGTCTTCATTCATATGGTACTGAACAAATGAAATGTTGTACCGGGCTGTATCGTTTCCGATGTTGGCAAGGTTTAACTCATTGGTACTTCTGGGGCCATCAAAAACAATCCTTTTGGGAAATACCATCAGGTCGCCCTGGGCAAAGCCATTCAAATTGGTGCATGTAATAAGCAAAACCGATCCTATCAGTATGATCCAAGATTTAGTAAGATTAGTTCCCTTTAGCATAAATAGTTATATAGATAAATGGGTCAAATGATAGTCGACAAGTTGTTCATCTGCCAAGGCAATATTACATAAATTTTTTGCAAAAATAACATTTAGCAACAATTTCTACCCCAACACTGAAAAAAAAAAGGGAAACGCTCTTATTTTGAACGTTACCCCAACTACCTTTTCTCTACCTATTTTGTCTAATTAGAGTCTGTCTTTAGTCTATAAATTATATGAATATCAGCTATTTATCCTTGGTTTTTCAAAATCTTCTTTGTATCTTGTTCTTGAATTAAAGATAGCTTTTACCATGAAATTATAC
>Ga0172379_10005399_pt1 | contig 17915 bp, 9 predicted proteins | sample GrowelOW334metaG_FD_119756 | JGI IMG/M metagenome (GOLD analysis project Ga0172379, IMG submission 119756) | Groundwater microbial communities from an aquifer near a municipal landfill in Southern Ontario, Canada - Groundwater well OW334 metaG | ecosystem: Environmental > Aquatic > Deep... | reverse complement strand
TCCGTTCGGTGCCCATGGCGCGAGGGCGACACCTGTTCCCATACCGAACACAGAAGTTAAGCCTCGCCGCGGTTACAATACTTGGGGTTCACCCCTGGGAAAATAGCACGGTGCCGAATTATAAAAAGAGAGTCCCAAAAGGACTCTCTTTTTCTATTCCGTAAAATACTTATTCAATTCTCATGATAGTCTTTGCCTATATATGCAAAAGTTATCATATAGCTGTAGAGGGCCTCGGGAGGCTGCTTCTTATTAGTGAAGCGATTTGTTTTGCTGTCAGCTCGGTGGGCTGGTGTCGCTCATATCTTGAATTCTCAATATATCTACCCGGCGAAGGGTCTATAAAAAGTTCGCCGTTAATCGTTTGTGGCAGGGTGCCATACCGTGGCTTTATGTGCCAATGAACGTGTCCGGCCTCCGTTAATGTGCTATCAGGTTTGGCTTTGAACGCATCGTTTTTAAGACATGAGGTATTGATTGTGATTGGACTAAAGCTAGCTTTTACGGCCTTGAATAAAGAGTTTCGCACTACTAAAAAGTCTCGATCTTCGTCTGTCGTGAGTAGGTCTAACTCCGGTACGTGACGTTTTGCTGTAATAAACGAAGTGCCAAGTAGTGTCTGGTCGGGGTCACGCAGATTAGCTGACCAGAACGGAGTCTCCATAATTACGTATTCTGGTTTTATTTCTGGCAATATTGCACAGATTTCGCAGTGTATATCCATGACCATAGCTCACCATATTTGACACGTCGTACAATATCGGTCCAATTTTGTATACCATATATGAGGTGATAGATACTGCATACATCTCACATATGATATATAAATGTGGTATGCAAAAAACCTTTCACGCTATGTATGGAAATACTTTTCACGAATATTTTGTACTCAATGATCTGTGTGTACATCCTAGAAGTTGTTCAATATTCCCTGGATACTGATATTAGCACCAGCCTGTGTATAACTCGACACTAGTTACCCTATTTATGGCTTTGTTTTTCTATTTATGACCCCAGTTAGTGGGTGTTGATAACACCTGTGAATACAATTTTTGCATAGGTCCCTTGTATAAGCATTAGCATGCGTATTAAACTATGCATAAGCTTTCATAACATCGTGTGAGATGAGCTGGAACAAAACAATAACAGGGTCAAAAATGTCAAAGAGTATGAGTACTAAAAGTACAGCAGGTACTGATGGAATTCGACAGCACGTCACCATAGGTGATGCGGCCTTATTCTTGAACGTTTCTATTGACACAGTGCGCCGCTGGGAGAAGGCTGGGACCCTCCACGCAGAACGCTTAGACGGAAAGAACCGTCACTTTTCTGTTTCTGAATTAGAAGCATTTCGATCTACGCAACCATTGTCATCAACAGAGGTGGCAAAGCTTCTTGGCGTGTCCTCTTCTACTGTTCGTAGATTGGATACTGAGGGCAAGCTACCGGCCAACCGTAGCGCAAAGGGCAAGCGTTTATACGACCGTGCGATGGTTGAATCATATGCAACTGGCGCAGCGCTATCAGGACGAGTATCAGATAAGCCAAAACAACAAGCAGCCAATTATTTCGAAACTGCCATTAATAAGGAAACCTCAGAAAACCAAGAATCATTCCTGCAACAAGAAGTAGAAACACTAGAACTACTAGAGCAAGACCAGTCAGGATCAATGGCTACACCACAAATTCACCTTCCATTTTCCCCATGGAGAGTTAGTTTCTACCTGTTAGCCCTTAGCTTTGGTGTATTTGCGCTTCTAACAGGTGGCTCATCCACTAATATAAGCAGTATATTCAATAGGAATAAGTCTGAAGTTAGTCGTGATAGTGCCGCTCAGAGTGGAGCTATTAACCTACAAGGATACTTTGCGGGCCAAGAACCGGGTAACTTGGCAGTTGTACCTATTACAAGCAAACAGATTAAGGATGGTGACGTTCAGTCTGTTGATATTGCTAACGGGGCAATCACTGTTGATCACCTATCAGATGAACTTAAGAAATTTCTGAAGGATGCTGGGGGTTCAACGAGCCTTGGAATAGCCGGTCCTCTTGGTCCTGTAGGACCTCAGGGACCTGCAGGACCGGGCGCAGGCATAACCGACATAGTTGCAGGCCTTGGACTGGGCGGGGGTGGCACAACGGGCTCTATTTCGCTCAATGTTAATACAGCTACTGGTACGGTACTTGTTGGTGATGCTATTGAACTTCGCTTGGCTAGTTCAAGTACTACAGCAACAAACTCTTCAGTCTCTGGTATGGAGCTAAGCCCAGAGGGCTTGCGGCTCATCGGTGGTTGCAACGCGAGTGATATCTTAAAGTGGAGTGGCAGTGAGTGGGGCTGTGCATCAGATGCTACAGGTGGCTCGGTTGCAGCCAAAGAGGGCGGCTCAACAGTACTTGTTACGCCAGGGGCATTTGACTTTGTAGCTAGCGACTTTGCAATTAGCGACGATGGCTTTGGCCAGGCAGCTGTAGCACTTGATTACGCCAACTCTGGTATTACACGGCGAACCACAGCCGAAATCATTACTGGTAATTGGAGTTTCGCTGATAACGGATTGGCGCTACAAGATAATGTTGATGCTACCAAGCGAGCGTTCTTTGAATTATCGGGTATTAGTTCTGGCACTACTCGTACTCTGACAGTGCCGGATGCAAACGGCACGCTTATCACAACCGGTAATCTTGCAAACATAACTGCCGTGGGGACGCTAACAAGCGGCGTATGGCAGGGCTCAACCATAGGTGTGCAGTATGGCGGTACGGGCACTACGGCATTTACCACAAATGGCTTGCTGTTTGGAAACGGGACTGGTGCTGTACAGACTGCAACAGCTGGCACATCAGGTCAGATCGTCTTAGCAAATGCTTCCGGAACACCAACATTTACAACACTAACAGGGGACGCAAGCCTTACAGCTGCTGGCGTACTGACTCTGGGTGCATCAGGGGTGGCTGCTGCGACCTACGGGAGTAGCACCCAGGTGCCCGTACTGACCGTTGACTCTAAAGGACGCCTAACTGCTGTATCTAGCACAACAATTACCGGTATTATCCCTGGTGGGGTGGCGGCTGGGGATCTTTCTGGAACTTATCCAAATCCAAGTGTTGTAAAAATAAATGGTAACAATTTGGGTGTTACAATTCCTACAACAGGCAATTTATTGGTTGCAAATGGCACTAGCTGGGTGAGTACGGCGCTGTCTGGGGACCTTACTGTAAATGGATCAGGCGTAAGTACAATTGGTGCCGATACGGTAGCACTTGGCTCAGACACAACAGGCGCTTATATGACAGCGCTAGGGGCACTTACTGGTTTGAATACCACTGGCAATTCTGGTGAAGGTTCAACTCCAACGCTCAGTGTCTTATATGGATCTACAGCCAGTACCGCAGTACAAGGTAACACACAAATAAGTGTCACCGCTGGTACCGGTCTTGGTGGGGGCGGAACTATCACGCTTGGATCTGGCGGAGCGGTGTCCTTGAATCTCGCCAATACTGCCGTCGTGGCTGCAATATACGGCTCATCAACGGCTGTCCCAACCTTTACGGTAGATGCCCAGGGCCGACTGACCAACGCCGGAACTACTACACTTGCTAATGCGGCGCTACAGAACAGTACTATTGGGGTTACAGCAGGTGCTGGCTTATCAGGTGGCTCTACTGTTAGCCTTGGGGGGGGTACGAGTCTTTCTGTCGCGTATGGATCAGCTATTAACACCGCAGTCCAGGGTAACACACAGCTTACCTGTGCCTCGGGAACTGGAAATCTGAGTGGTGGTGGTAACGTTGTAACACTTGGTTCTGGGGGCACATGTAATGGTATTACTACAAATAACGCAGTTTCATTCGGCACCTCAGTCACAACGCCGTTAGTTACAAATAACACCGACCTCACTGTTTCTACAACAGGTACGGGGAATATAGTTCTTGATACTGCAAACCAAATTGTACTTGCAGGTTTTGACTGTAGTAGCAACCTTAACGGCGGTACCTTAACTGTTAGTGTTGGTGGTGTGCTGGGCTGTAGTGATGACGATGGCGGTGCAGGTGGTAGCCTAACGGGTTCAGGTACGGCAAACAGGTTAGCCCTGTTTACCGGCGCTACCAGTATGAGCAATTCGTGGTGGTTACAGACGGGCTCAACAATGCAACTGGATACTGGTCGTGACCTTCAGTTGGTAGGTGGTAATATCGTCGTGAACGGCACAGTAACAGCCACTACCTTCTCTGGGTCGGGTGCAAGTCTTACAAATGTAGATGCAGCAACGCTCAATGGGCAGGCTGGTAGCTACTATTCTGATGTCACGAATGCAACAGGTACTTTGGCCGATGTTCGATTAACCAGTAACGTGACACTTCAGGGTAATACCTTTAACGGTGCTAGTCAGCTTGTACGGCTGACTGCAGGTGGTTCGCTACCAGCTCTGAACGGTAGTGCACTGACCAGTGTTGATGCTGCTCTCTTGGGTGGTCAAAATGGTGCTTATTACCTTGATCTGGCTAATGCAACAGGCAATCTCGCTGACGTGCACTTAAGTGCCAATGTTACTGTTGCTGGCAACACCTTTAATGGTGCTTCACAACTTGTTAAGACAACTGCCGGTGGTTTATTGCCGGCACTTGACGGCTCACTGGTTACAAATGTTAATGCCGTCTCCCTGAATGGCCAAAGTGGTAGCTACTACAATAATCTTGGAAACGCCACCGGTAGTCTGGCCGATGCGCGTCTGAGTGCTAATGTAACTGTGGCCGGTAATACCTTTAACGGTGCTTCACAATTAGTACAAACAACAATTGGTGGTCTACTGCCAGCATTAAATGGATCACTACTTAGCGCAGTTGATGCAAGCACGCTTGGTGGTCAGAGTGGTGCATATTACTTAGATGTCGGTAATGCAACAGGTACACTCGCTATCGCACGTATCGCCGATAACTCCGTGACCAACCTCAAGCTACAAAATAGCGCTCTTAGCGTTACGGCGGGTGCTGGCCTGACTGGTGGTGGCAGTGTGGCTCTCGGTGGTTCTACGAGCTTAGCGGTAGCATATGGTTCAACAGCCAATACGGCCGTCCAAGGTAACACTGGGTTAACGGTGAGTGCTGGCACTAACCTTAGCGGCGGTGGAAGTGTCACGCTTGGCGCCGGCGGTACAGTCACCTTAAACACCGTAGCAAATCCAACCTTTGGCACATCTGTTACCTCGCCATTGCTGACAAATGCCGGCAATCTATCTGTCTCGGCTACCGGTGTAGCAAGCGACCTCTCTCTTAGTGCTACAGGAAACATTGTTCTCAGTGGTTTTAACTGTACCGGGTATGATAACGGAGGTGTTTTGACGGTTAATGTCAGTGGTCAAGTTGTCTGTGATAATGATGATGGTGGCGCGGCGGGTACTATTACTGGCTCCGGTACGACCAATCGTATACCTCTGTACACAGGATCACAAAGTCTCGGTAGTTCTTGGTTAGCTCAAAATGTTTCAACCCTTCAATTAGATAATGGTAAAGATCTTCAATTACTTGGTGGCAATGTAACGGCCACGGGCTTCACTGGTTCTGGTGCTAACCTGACAGGCCTTAACGCGGGTAATATCAGCTCAGGTACCCTCAGCGATTCTCGATTGAGCGCTAACGTGACACTCCAGGGCAACACCTTTAACGGGGCAAGCCAGTTGGTGCAGTTGACTGCTGGCGGCCTATTGCCTGCGCTTAATGGTAGTGCGCTGACTAATGTTGATGCAGCATTGTTGGGTGGCCAGGCTGGTTCATACTATCTGGATCTTGCAAACGCGACCGGCACCCTGGCGGATCTTAGATTGAGTACTAACGTAACGTTGGCTGGTAATACCTTTAATGGTGTCTCACAGCTTGTTCAGACAACCGCTGGTGGTTTATTGCCAGCACTTGATGGATCTTTAGTTACAAACGTAAACGCGGGCCTTCTGGGCGGCCAAAACGGCGCATATTACCTGGATCTTGCAAACGCGACCGGCACCCTGGCAATCGCCAGAATCGCTGACAGTTCAATTACCAATGCAAAGCTTGCTAACAGCTCAACCACAGTAACGGCCGGCACTGGTCTATCAGGTGGTGGCGCAATTGCACTCGGAGGTACCGCAACACTTAACTTGGCCAACACAACTGTTACGGCAGGCAGCTATGGTGCTGCGGGTAGCGTCGCGACCTTTAGTGTTGATGCTCAGGGTCGTTTGACTGCCGCCAGTACCACGCCAATTGCTATCGATGCAAACCAGGTTACGGCTGGCATACTAGCCAATAACAGAGGTGGTACTGGTCTCGATACTTCCACGGCGGCAAATGGTCAGCTACTCATTGGTAACGGCACGGGCTTTACGCTAGCAACACTAGGCGGCGGAAGTGGCATAAACGTAACTAATGGAATAGGCAGCGTATCTATTGCCGCCGTCCTGGGCACTTCAATTAGTAATGGTGAGATTGATATTGATGCCGTTACACTCGGCAGCCAGACTACCGGCGACTACGTAGCCACCCTAGGTACCCTCACAGGTCTCTCAACGACCGGTAACACCGGCGAAGGCTCAACTCCAACTCTCTCAGTCATCTACGGCTCAGCAGCCAATACAGCCGTTCAAGGTAATACTGCCATAACTTGTGCAAGCGGTACTGGTAATCTTACTGGTGGTGGCAACTCCATAACCCTCGGATCAGGTGGCACATGTAACGCCATTTCTACAAACAGTGCAGTAGCATTCAGTACATCAGTGACAACACCGCTCGTTACTAATGCGGGAGCAATAACCCTTGGGACTACCGCGACGGTTGGAGCAGACGATATTATCTTTAACACTGCCGGTGGTGAAGTGGTTCGTATCATGGAAAATGGTGATTTGAAGTTTGAGAAGGGTGTTAACGATGTTACTCTTGCCATCGCTACGCCCGGTGGATCACCAGCGACATACACTTTCTCAGGAGTTAGCGGCACAGTTTTGACAGACACAAATTACGCAACCACCCTAGATGGCACTTACGTGAATGTAGGCGAGTCACCAGCGGCAGGTGATATAAGTGGCTCGTTCACTAGTGGCTTTACGGTCAATGCTAATAGCGTGGCCCTTGGAACCGATACTGCTGGAGACTATGTAGCTAATCTCGGTACACTCACAGGTTTATCAACCACTGGTAATACCGGAGAAGGAAGCAATCCAACGCTCGCAGTATTATATGGCGCAATCGCGAGTACTGCCGTCCAAGGTAATACACAGATAACGGTCACAGCGGGCAATGGCCTCTCTGGTGGCGGAACAATTACGCTTGGATCTGGTGGTTCAACGAGCCTAGCAGTGGCCTACGGTTCTGCGGTCAATACTGCTGTCCAAGGTAATGTACAAATTACTTGTGCAAGCGGTACCGGAAATCTGAGTGGTGGCGGCAACGTAATTACGCTTGGATCAGGCGGCACTTGTGGCAATATTGCAATTACTACAACACCATCATTTACCTCCGTTACGGCTAGCACATTTACTGGGACTGGAGCTGTAACACTTAGCAGTGGAGGCACCGCGGACTTGGCGCTCGATTCTGCGTCCAACGTGACCAACATCGCTGCAAATGATACAACACTTCGCCGTAGCGCAGCAGGTACGTATACGATAGATCTGTTGGATGCCTCGTCAACGACAACTTTAAGTATCGCTAACAGTGACGCTACACAGACGGCAAACCTTAGCGTTGAGGGTAACATTACCTCTGGCACGTTGAATGGGCAGACTATAAGCAGTAGTGCTAACTTCACGGGCACGCTTGTGGTGGCAGGACTAGTTAGCGCAAACGCTGGTTTAACTGTTGCGACCAGTCAGAATTTGACGATTAACGGTGACGCATTCAGTGATCTTACTGGTACTGGCTTGTCGATAGCTGGCGGCGCGTTACAGTCAACATTAGGCGCCTCCATTAGTAGTGGTGAGATAGACCCCGATGCTGTCACCCTAGGCACCCAAACCACAGGAAACTACGTCGCAACACTCGGTACACTAACGGGGTTGTCGACGGCCGGTAACACGGGAGAGGGTTCAACACCAACACTCAGCGTGTTATATGGCTCGGCGGCCAACACTGCCGTCCAAGGTAATGTGGGATTAACCTGTGCAAGCGGCACGGGTAACCTAAGTGGCGGTGGTAACGCGATTACTCTAGGGACAGGTGGAACTTGTAATGCGATTACTATTAATAACGATGTCTCGCTAAGCACGGCCGTGCGTACACCTTTGCTTACAAATGCTGGTGCACTCACTGTGTCTACTACTGGGGCAAACGATCTTACACTGACAGCTGGCTCAGGCCTAATTAACATCGGGGCGACTACTCTAAAGAACACACTCGACCAAACTATTGATCTGAGTGCAGCGACAGTCAAAACCCTTACAGTTACAAACAGCGGAACGGGTGTAACTGATGTTAACATTGCAGAAGGTGGCTTACAAACTGCAGGTACGGTTCGATTGACCAATGCTGGAGCACTACAGAATGTAACTGCCGACGTCTCAGTATTGACTAGTGGTACACTCGGGGTTGCGCGTGGTGGTACGGGTGCAGCAACCTTCGCATCCAACGGGATACTTTATGGTAATAGTACAAGCGCTCTGCAGGTAACGACGGCTGGAACTGGTGGACAGGTATTGCTTGCGAACGGTTCGGGGGTACCAACGTTTACTACAATCTCTAGCGATCTAACTGTATCAGCAACAGGGGTGGCTACTATACAGGCCAATGCCATAGCGCTTGCCACAGACACGACAGGTAACTATATTGCAGACGTCGCAGTCGGAAATGGTCTGGCAGTTAGTGGTACTGGATCAGAAAACTCCACGGCCACGGTAAACCTTGATGTTGCTACTACCGGTACAACCGCCACAACAACATCAAACTCAGGGTTGGAAACGACGGCCTCTGGCTTGAGGCTACTAGGTGGCTGTACTAATGGGCAGATATTAAAGGCTAATGGCACTGACTGGGCTTGTGGTGCAGATAATACTGGTTTTTCGGATTCGCGACTTAAGACTAATGTTACTAACCTCTCATCAGTACTGGATCAGGTGAAAAACGTTCGTGTTGTGACATTTAACTTTGATTGTCTTAATGGCCTTCTCGCAAGCCTGAGGCTTGATTGCGACAATCATACCGGTATTATCTCTCAAGAATTGTTAGCAATTTTCCCTGATTTGGTACACCAGAACGTCGACGGCTATTATGAAGTAGATTTTGGTGCACTAAACTTCTACACCCTAAGGGGTGTCGTAGAACTTGCTAATAAAATAGACTCTACTGGTAACGCGACGCTCAATAACATTAGCACGGGTGGAGTCGTACGTATGACAAGTGCCGGTGTGCTACAAAACGTCACCGGCTTAACAGTTTCCAGCGGTGGGGCAAGTATTACTGGCGGTATAAACAATAACGGCGGAGGAGTTACGAATGCGGGTAGCATTACGGGCGTCGGGGCTAATATTACTGCTACAGCAGGGTTGACTGTTGCATCGGGCGGCAGTGCCAGCTTAGCCCTCAATAGTTCTAGTGGTACCATTGCCCTTGGAGCTAATACTCTTCAACGTACTGCAGCCGGCACAACAACAATCGACTTAAACGACACATTAGATACAGGCCTTGCATTGACGAATACCGGTCTTACTGGTTCAGCGGATCTTAATCTTGTTGATGGTGCACTTAAGACGGCAGGGACAGTACGGTTGAGTAATACTGGTGCCTTACAGAACATCACGGGGCTTACAATCACTAGTGGTGGAGCAAGCGTAGCAGGGGGCATCAACAATAACAGTGGTGGGGTCACAAACGCCGGCAGTATATCCGGTATTAGCGGCTTGGCTAGCGCCGGGAGCTTCACTGTAGACAGCTACAATCTATTAAGCAATACGACAGTTACTATTAGTAATTCGAGTGCTACAGCTACTGCGGGCTTATCGGTAGAGGGGTCCATCAGTGCCGCGACTGCCAGCACGATAAACGGACTGAGTATTAACAGCGGAGCACTTAGTTCCGTAAGTACTATTACAACTTCGGGCGCAATTAACGGCCAGACGATTAGCAGCGCAGCTAACTTTACCGGCACGCTAGCTGCGGCAGGGCTTATCAGTGCTGATGGTGGTGTGACAGTAGGTGCAACGAAGAACCTCACCATAAACGGCGATGCTTTCACTGATTTGACGGGTACTGGCTTGCAACTTAACGGATCACAGCTTGAATCAGCATTGGGGACGTCTATAAGCAACGGCGAGATCGATCTGAATGCAGTAACATTGGGGACTCAGACAGCAGGTGCTTATGTAGCTACGTTAGGTAGCTTAACCGGTCTATCTGCAACTGGTAACAGTGGCGAAGGCAGTACCCCGGCTATAACTGTACTATATGGGTCATTGGCTAATACTGCGGTGCAGGGTAATGTTTCTATAAGCTGCCCGACAGTATCCGGTAACTTGACTGGTGGAGGTGGCTCAATCACCCTGGGCAGTGGAGGCTCCTGTAACGCTATAGCAATGACTGCAACACCAAGCTTTACTAGCGTAGCAGCAACGGGCAATTTCAATACCAGCGCGGGTACTTTCCAGCTTAATGGTTCGGATATTAACAGCGCCGGTACGCTAACGAATGTGGCATATGAGAATCAAGGCAACACTTTTACGGTCGCCAATACTTTTAGCGCCGCTGGCACGGCGCTCAGTGTTACGAATGATGCATTCGTTGGTGGCAACCTTGCGGTTGGTAGCCTACGTGTTGGCACGAGTACAACCGCTGGTTACGTCCTGACTGCCGATGCCTCGGGTAACGCTACTTGGCAAGCACAAGAAGTGCAGAAGGTATATAACGGTACCACACTCACCTCTGGTAATAACATCATATGGACCGGTTCGGCTACTATTACATCTGGCTTGGCTACGATCTACCTGACCGACACTGGCTTGGTTGCTGGTAACGCAGTATTCCCAACAGGGATATTCTCAATACAGGTTACTGGTGTTGGCGGTACATCAGCTATTACGGCGCCTGTAGGAACAGTGAAGTCGATTTCACCTGACCGCAAGACACTGGTAGTCTCTCTTGTCACTGGCAAGACGTTAACTTGTAACGCGCCATTTGGCGGGGGTGCTTGTAACTCTGGAGACAGCGTAGCTTTTGCACCGAACGGTTCCCAGGTGTACATTACGATTGTTGGAAACTAGACTAGTTGTCGCAGCGAGCCTAAAACGTTACAATGGCTGTAAATAAGCGTAAGCAATAGTTCTGGGGGGAAATCGTGGCAAATATTGAGATACAAGATACAGACGAAAACGATATGGTTGAACATCAAGGACTGACTGAGCAGCTAGGGCGCAATAAGAAACGGGGTAGCCCAAGGTTAATGACTGTCATAGTCGTATTGGTTGTTATCGGTTTAATTGCTGGACTGGCGTTCTTGTTGAACGATCGTCGGCAACTAAAGGGGGAGGTAGCTAAGCTATCCCAGGTCCAGCAAACCGACCCAGATTCAGAGGACAAGCAGTTAATTGCTGCGGTTGGAAGGCTGATTGAGGTTCCAATAGATGAATCTCCTACGGTAGCGACAGTTGTAGATGCAGAGAAGGTTAAGACCCAAGCGTTCTTTATTAACGCCCAGAATGGCGACAAAGTGTTACTCTACACCAAAGCGAGTAAGGCAATTATATATAGACCCAGTACAAACAAGATCATAGAAGTAGCACCGGTTAACCTCGGTAATACTCAAGCTCAAGGGACAACTACGGCTCCTAAAAAGAACTAAAACCGCAAGCACTATTGACAGCTTAAGCTCAATGTGATACCATAAGCATATCTTCGAAAGAAGAAATAAAAAGAGAGGGAACCACTATTCTTGGAATAGCAGGCCCTCTTTTTGTTTCTTCGTGGGAGGAGCCTCACAAACTAAGTAACAGCGTTGAACTACAATTCACCACTGTTAAACAGCTTTGTGGCTGAGTGCAGTTTGGGATGATAAGCGAGGATCGGAGCGCTAACCGTACTTATTGCACGGTTAGCCCCGAACCACAGCTTAGCGCCCAAAATGTGTCAGTTACACAGCTGTGCGCATAAAGGAGTCATAATGGCTGGAACTAAAGCTGGTGGCATGGCCGCTGCTGCAACTAACAAGACTAAGTACGGTGCTGATTTTTACGCAAAAATCGGTGCACAAGGTGGCAAAAAAGGCAAAACTGGTGGTTTCTTCGCAAACCGCGAGCTAGCTCGTATTGCTGGTGCTAAAGGTGGTCGTATTAGCCGCCGCACAAAATCTGCTGAGTAAGAGCAGTACTTAGAAAATAAAAAAACCTCCTTTAACGGAGGTTTTTTTATTTGAAATTGTTATTAGTCTATGCTTAAATAAACCTCCGAGAACGTGGGGGTCTATATCAACCAAATGATAGGAGACCTACATGAAAAACATACAATTAGGTGGCAATGAAGTCATCTGTCAAAAATGGGAGGAGTTAGAACGAGGCTGGGGCTCCCGGCCAGACGGCTTCTCCTTACACCTCAGTTTTGACTCATTAAAGAGGTATATTCAAGGGTATTGGGACAATATGCCTAATACTGCCCCAGATGAGTATTCCCGGCCAGACGGTACTCCTTATCCCGTTGGTGTAAGTGATGAGGTCTATTTGGAGGTCGTAGAGAGCGGAGATGGCAGGCGGTACCATTCAGGGATACAGTATCCGGGTATAGGTGGAATTGATGGTTGGGCGCCCCTGTCGTCGTATGGCGATTAGTGAAAAGTCGTTTGGCTATTGATTGGGCTAGGTGATTTTTCTTTTGTAGCTGTTACTTTGCGGCGGTAGGGTCGGCAAAAACGAGCATTTGTGACATCCCAGACTGTATTACAGTTATGGCAGCGATACGCTGATGAGGAGTGTTGTAGACCGACGCTACCACAAGTTGGGCAAGTACTTCGGCGGTGTAGCCAATCCCGATAAGTATCAAGGCAATCCTGAATGTGATCCCCGTCTATTAGTTGATCAAGTCGTAATCCTATCACTTTTGCCTCTTTCCAAGCCGCTACCTCTAGAGATAACAGTTCAAAATCGGTCATGTAGGACATGTGTCCTAACTTGGCATGAGCAGCTTCATGTAATAACGACCACTGCCCCTGTTCCGTGTCAAGAACGGAGGGGTTATAAGCAATTATCTGGTGTTTGGGCGACCAGTAGAACGTATCCTTAGCAATAAATGTAGCTGTCGGTACTATGGTTTCGAGTACTGCAATAATATTAGTTGGAGATTTCTTTGGCGAGCTCATAACAACCATATATTACCGCTTCTTCAGGGTGCCTAGCCATCCGGATGGGTGGGGTAGGTGCTAAAGGGTTCTCGTACTTTTTTAACTCAGATAACAGGGGTGTCTCAAATTTATCAAAATGGCTACCAACGCCACCACCAACAACTATCAAATCGGGCTGCACGATAGCAATAATGGCCAATAAGCCCTTTGCCATATTGTGAGCTATGTGTCGCCATGCTTCCGGATCATCTAGCTCGCTGGCTCGTTTTCCAAACTTAGCTACTATGGCTTTCCCTGAAGCAATACTTTCCCAGGGTACCATTTCATTATTATTCTCTACCCTCATATTACCAGGCTCAGAATCGAGTAAAGTGTGGTCAAGATTACCACTAACACAAACCCCGACCCCTATACCAGTACTAAATGTAATGTATACAACGGTCTCAAATGTCGGCCCTGCAGCCCTGGCTTCAGCGACAGCCGCGGTCTTTGCGTCGTTCTCAACATGGACTGGAGCATGAAATATACGTTCTAGGTCGACTTGCACCGGCGAGTTGTGCCAATTGAGGTTTCCTGCTGCGATAAGCGTGCCCTCGTGGTGGTTAATTACCCCTGGAACAGCCACTCCGACTGCCTGGAAATCTGATGTAGATAATTTTGCAACATTAGCTGACAATTCAGCAATAAATTCTGTATATTCGATCGGGGTAGGGAATTTAATGGTCTGCCTGAGCTCGCCATCAGGCGTAAACACGGCGATCAAAGTTTTTGTGCCACCAATATCAACTGCTGCATACATGACTTTGAGTGTACAGATTTTGCCAAAGCTTGTCACCTTTGCTTTCTATCTTAAAAACAGATATAATGGCACCTAACTGTTTGGAAGAATAGCTGGGGTCAATTGGCTCCTCTGTTTTTTCGACGGAAATACATTTAGAAGGAGGCATGTAAATACATGTCAAAAGCAAGCACACTCACAATGGACGAGCTTCTCGCCCAAAGTGATATTCAACAACTTAAAACAGGTGACGTCGTAGAAGGCGTTGTAACATCGGTTCGTAAGAACGAGATTTGGGTAGACCTGGGCGCCAACGGAGTTGGTGTTGTCATGCGCCGCGAAATCGGCCACGGCCAAACAATAGAAGAAGGCCAGCAGATTGTCACATCTGTTGTGGACCCAGAACTCGATGAAGGTCATGCGCTACTCAGTATGCGTAGAGCTGCCAAAGATCGTGGTTGGGACGAACTTCAACGGGCGTTTGATAATCAAGAGATTCTTGAAATATCTCCGTATGACGCTAACCGTGGTGGTCTACTTGTAGAGCTCGAAGGCATCCGTGGTTTCCTGCCAGTTTCACAACTAGCAGCTGGGCACTATCCTAGGGTCTCAGGCGCAGATAAAGATGAAATCCTACAGAAGCTAAACGCTCTGACTAGTAAGGCTCTACGTGTCCGTATCCTAGACATTAGTCGTAAGGACAATAAGCTGATTTTCTCCGAGAAAGAAGCAGTCAAGGATGACATGGCTCAACGATTCAGTAAATTGAACGTTGGTGACGTCGTAGAAGGCGTTGTAACTGGAGTAATCGACTTTGGTGCATTTGTTAACGTCGACGGTATTGAAGGCCTTATCCACATCTCAGAAATCTCCTGGGAGCGTGTAGAGGACCCACGTAGCTACGTCAAGAATGGCCAAAACATCAAAGCGAAGATCATCGCTATTGATAAGGATCGTTTAAGCCTTAGCCTCAAGCAAATGCAAGAGGACCCTTGGTTGAACGAAGTCAAAGCCTTCAAAAAGGGTGACGTCGTAGAGGGCAAGGTTACTCGAATCACGCCATTTGGCGCGTTCGTGCAGCTAAGTTCATCGGTTGAAGCACTCGTACATGTCTCAGAGATGAGCGATGACGAGGGCGCTGACCCAGAAAAGATTTTCCAATTGAACGAGAAAAAGAAGTTCAAGGTATTGGATATCGACACCGAGGGTCGCAAGATCGCTCTCAGCCTCAAAGACGCAAAATAGCGCTATAGGTTTTTAATCGGCAGCATGGCCAGGAAGGACTAGGAACATGGCGACTCAAATTGAAATCGAAGATACAACTACTGTCGGTGACCTAGCCGAAAAGCTGATGCTGCCGGTGACCAAGCTTATAACCGAGTTATTCAAAAACGGCGTTATGGCTACTGTGAATGAGAGAATAGATTTTGACACAGCTCAGATTATTGTTGGCGAACTTGATCTAGACATTGAGCTAAAGCGTAAAGAGGTAGAAGAAGCTGCCCCACGTGAGAAGCGTGTTAATAGCGACAAGGCCGAATCACGGCCCCCAGTTGTAGCCGTGATGGGTCACGTTGACCATGGTAAAACGAGCTTACTTGATGCTATCCGGGGCGCCCAGGTAGCTAAAGGAGAGGCCGGTGGTATCACTCAGCACATATCGGCCTACCAGATTGAACACGGTGATCGCAAGATAACATTTCTTGACACCCCTGGTCACGAAGCGTTTGCTGCTCTACGCGAACACGGCGCAATGTTAACGGATCTCGTTATTATTGTTGTTGCAGCGGATGACGGTATTAAGCCTCAGACCATTGAAGCGATCCGCTTTGCACGCAAAGCAAATGTAAAAATCATTGTTGCTATCAACAAGATTGATAAAGAAGGCGCAGACAGCAATCGAATCAAACAACAACTATCAGAACAGAATCTGTTAGTAGAGGAGTGGGGTGGTGATACTGTTGTTGTAGAAGTATCAGCCAAAACAGGTCAAAATATTAGCGGCCTACTTGATATGGTAATCTTGGTCGCAGATGTCGAAGACTTAAAGGCTGATGTCGATGTACCTGCTACGGGGCTTATTATCGAATCTCACATGGAGCAGGGGCGTGGCCCAGTAGCCGAGGCACTGGTGGAAGCAGGCAAGATACATCCAGGCGATTTTATAGTCGCCGGTGGCACTTACGCAAGAATACGCAATCTAGAAACAACCATGGGTAAATCGATTAAAGAAGCTTTGCCTTCCACGCCTGTTCGTATAACTGGATTTAAGGTTTTGCCTGAATTTGGCGATGAATTTAAGCTCGTCAAAGACGAGAAAGTCGCCAGAAACGAGGCTGAGGCGCATGCAGGGCGCACCCAATCCAGCGGCCGCCTGGAGATGAATAGCAATGAGCTAATTAGGATTATTAACAGAAGTAATGAAGTTAATGAGCTCAATATCATTGTCAAAGCTGACGTACAAGGTTCGTTGACATCTGTTATTGATAGCCTAAAAGCACTAGACACAGATGAAGTAGCGATAAGAGTTGTTGGCTCGGGCGTGGGTACAATAGGCGAGAATGATATTCATTTAGCCCACTCAAGTAATGCAATTATTTACGGATTCAACGTCTCCATTGCCAATAATATTAAGCAACTAGCATCTCGTGATAAGGTTCCAGTCAGGCTTTATAGAGTCATTTATGAACTGATTGATGACACAAAAGAAGAGTTAACTAAATTGCTGCCTCCTAAGATAGTCGAGACCGACTTGGGTAGGTTAGTGGTTAAGGGTGTATTTAAGACAACAAAGACAGAGGTAATATGTGGCGGTGAGGTCACCAAAGGCAAACTTACAGTTCCAGCACTGGCTCGTGTTGTAAGAGGCGGTGAGGCTATTGCTGACGTAGAAGTTACAAAGTTACAACGTGGGCCTCAAGAAGCTAAAGAGATATTTGAGGGAGAAATGTGCGGTATGAGCATTAGTACAACCTCAAAAGTTGATCTACAGATTGGTGACCACATAGAGCTATTTAGTCGTGAAGTTATTGCTAGATCACTGTAAAAGTTGTATAGTATATATCTGTAATGGAAAATCGTCCAATCGGTCCTGAAGACGAGGACAATAAAGACCCTGAAACTTCTTCAAAAAGACGAAGACGTGATTTTCTAACTCAATTTATGTCACTTCGTAACCGCGAATCGCGACAATTGGACCCCGAAACCAATGATGACGACGAAGAAGACGAAGTAGGTGAAAAACCTAAAAAATGGAGACGTTTTTTCAGAGGTGCATTCAGGGAAGTCGTCCAGCCACCAGAGGGCCATGACACAAAGTCTAAGCCCAGACCAGGGTTTGATCTCGAAACTTGGCTTAGTTGGCAGGATAAACCTGAGCCCGTCGACAGAGAGAGTCTACCTACTGAAACAATCGAATCTGTTGCATACCCGCAGGCAAGCGAAGCATCGGTCACAACAGAAGCTCGTTCAACTACTAATATTGAGGGCTCAGTTCCAGAGGAATCTAATGTAGATGTTGAGGATGTCCCAAATAGGTTGCCAACAAGTCCAACTGAAGCTATCGCAGAACCACCAGAGGCTATTGTTGCTCCATTTGTATCTCATGCCGCAGAGTATGTATCCGCGGATCATAACGTCGAGCCACCTACACCCGCCATTGAGAGGAGTAGATCAGCTGGCACTCCAGTTGAAAGAGAAGTTGTTATCGAGCGCGGTGTTGGATCTGCCTTGCCTCTAGCCGTTGTTGGCCTTGAATATCTTTCACGTAAGAAAGCAGACCGTGAACTAAACAAGAAATTCACGGACAGGACAGATACACTAAAGAAAGACGTAACACGTGAACAACTAGTG
>Ga0172379_10005398_pt1 | contig 17918 bp, 17 predicted proteins | sample GrowelOW334metaG_FD_119756 | JGI IMG/M metagenome (GOLD analysis project Ga0172379, IMG submission 119756) | Groundwater microbial communities from an aquifer near a municipal landfill in Southern Ontario, Canada - Groundwater well OW334 metaG | ecosystem: Environmental > Aquatic > Deep... | reverse complement strand
GCCGACCCGGGCGTGGGCGTCGTGCTAAGTTTTGGGCTGCCATCCTCATGCCAATTAAACGAATAACCTTCTTCGGTCTTCTCATATGATTGCTCTGTCTTAATCCGCCCTAATGGATCCTTCAGACGCACACTGTCACTGCTATTATTCAAAGCTAGCTTAGTCTCTTCTCGCTTAAATAATCTAATTTCCCCAGCCCCAATTTTGACGCCCGGCGGAATAACGTATTCGACACTTCCCCCCTCCGCGTCATCTAGCCGCCACCCCACTAAATCAACCAACTCATTCCCTTTATTTTTTAATTCAATGAATTCTCCTTCAGCATCATTACCAGTCGGGTCAGGCAGCCACTCGTTAATAATAATATCGTCCGAATATTTTGGCTGGTTTATAACAACTTCGCTAACCGCCTTATCCTCGGCCTGCCCATCCGACACAGTTACCTCTACCACAAACGTTCCCGCTCGATCATAGCTATGCGCTACGTCTACTCCGCTCAGGGCAGTATCATCACCCATTGTCCATCCATATGTTAAATCATCATCCTCGGCATCACTCGAATCCTCCGCTGTGAAAATCAACTGCTCTCCGACCAATCCGCTGCTCGACGCAGTTATTGCCGCCTCCGGTGCCTCGTTAATATGAGGCTGACTATTTATCTGCTTTGGCGTTCCAAACCGCCCACCAGCCTCACCGGTTGATGTATGCCAGCTGCTAGCCATTAGACCGTCGCTCGTCGCCGTCGTCCTCTCCATCGCTTTCTCCAGTGTTCCATCTCCGGCAAACCACAAACTAAGTTGGTTAGCTTGGTCCACCACATTCTTCTGCGCATCCCACAAAGTAATCAACTCTCCTGTATTAACCAACATGACACTCGAATCCACCTTGTCCGCTATCACCGTTGTCGCTTCTTCCTTGCTCTCCAGTAAATAGTATTCACCAGCCCCTAGCTTGTCTTCCTCCTCCCACACCACCAATACCTTTACCTCACCGCCTGCCTGCTGCCTCGTTAAAGTCCATCCCGCCAAACTAATCTCCTGCGATGTAGAGTTGAACAGCTCAACATATTCCTCCCCGTCCCACATCAATTCGTTAATCACCACACCTGCCTCACTAGCCGACACCAACAGCGGTAATCCTAACAACAAAAAAACGGCTAATGCTGCCGCTGAAGTTATGCGCGCTCCTACGCTAAAAATATCTTGCTGTAAAATCCCCTCCATACTTTTGTTTATTTTGCCTGTTTGTTTTCTATCTTTATATCATAGCACTAGCGCTTTGTTGACCGTTAATAGTTTTCCACAGCCCTAGGGATACTACTCGCACTATTCCTATAAACCCTGAAAACATACTGCCCGCCCACCACCACCCCAAGCATTGCCACTCCCAACACTATCCACCAACCACCCGGCAAATTAGCCCATACCCAAAACACTGCCAACCCCTGTCCCACTACTACCAATTTTCCTCCTCTCCCCATACTGGGGACCACCCGCATTGATTTGATTTGTACTGTAATGGTTGGCAACGCAGCAATATCTTTCGCTAAAATCAAAAAAGCATAATCCGGCACTACCTGATGCATCAATAAAACTATCAAGCCGACTATCAAAACAGTTCTGTCTACCGCTTTGTCGAAGACATAACCAAACTCAGTCACTTGCCCCAACCGGCGCGCCGTCCAACCATCCACCGCATCCAACCCCCATGCCGCCAAAAACATTAAGGCCGCCCAACCCAACCGGTCAGTCTCGACCGCCCAAATAAAAAACACAAACCATATCAAGCGGCTACCCGTAATGACATTAGCGATGCTCATACCTTCTAAAACACTAACTTACCAAACTTCCAAAAACAAACATTCAATACGACTTAGCTCACCCAGAGTAAAAATACGAGACTCCCTTATTGCTTCCTGGCAACTCGCCGTGAGTTTGTTAGGCTAGTTGCCGATTCATTATTGTTTGCCCTAAAAGGATCCTTTTGGGATAAGTTGTTGCGTTAAATCTCTCTAAACCAACTTGCCTTGCTCGTCATTTAGCCCGATATGTCTCATCCCGCTCTCTGTTAACAACCTGCCTCTCGGCGTTCTTTGTATAAAACCACACTGCAATAAATATGGTTCGATAACTTCTTCCAAAGTTCTTTCTTCTTCCGCCATAACCGCTGCTAGTGTTTGTAAACCTACTGGACCACCATCGAACTGTTCCGCTAGTACCCTCAGGGCTAAACGGTCCACGGGGTCAAGCCCCACCCCATCAATCTCCAGCATTTCTAACGCCATTTCCACGACGCCCTTCTCCACCATCTTGTGTTTCTTAACTTGGGCAAAATCACGGATCCTCTTTAATAATCTATTTGCCACCCGCGGTGTTCGTCGACACCTTCGAGACACCTCCACTAACGACTCTTTATCAATAGCCACTCCCAATAATTTTGCCGACCTCGTTAGAATTTCCACCACCTCATCCTCTTCATAAAAGTCCAGCCGGTAAGTCATGCCAAACCGGTCACGCAAAGGCGACCCCAGCATACCCACCCGCGTCGTGGCCCCCACTAAAGTAAACCGCGGTAATTCCAACCTCAGTGTTCTCGCTCCTGGACCCTGCCCCACCACCAAGTCCAAAGAATAATCCTCCATTGCTGGATATAGCACCTCTTCGATTGATCGCTGTAACCGATGCACCTCATCTATAAACAGAACATCCCCTTCCTCCAGGTTCGTTAAAACGCCCGCCAAATCAGCCACCTTTGTTAAGGCCGGCCCGGCCGTCACTCTGATATTACTACCCAATTCATGAGCAATAATATGCGCCAAGCTTGTCTTGCCTAAGCCCGGTGGTCCGGCCAACAACACATGGTCCATCGCCTCCCCACGATCTTTCGCGGCCTGTAAAAACACCTGCAAGGACTGTTTCAATTTGGCTTGTCCAATAAACTCTGCCAAACTCTTGGGACGAAGCGCCATGTCCAAGGACACATCTTCACTACTGCGAGTCGCTGTCGCTGTCACAGACGTATTTGTTTTTTCAATAGCCATCCCTTTAAGTATAACAACAACTAAACCCTCTAACACTTAGCTTCTTCTGTGGCCCACCGCCACCGAAAGACCAGTTTACCATCTTCTCCGTTGCCTTGACCATCACCCTTCCTTAGCGTTATTATTACTAGTTCCCTGTTGATAACTGTAGGCAATCATTAGGGGGATCTGCATCCAGTTGGGTTCAGTGGCTTCGTCTCCGACGCAGCGACTAAACGCCTCGATACTTATCTTCTACTGTCTACAGTTATCAGCCGAGAATATCTTTGTTTTCCTCACTTCTCCCATTAGCCCATGCCATTTACAGCTGCTTAATATCGCCAGCAAAAATTTGTATTGGTGTAATATATATATGTCTATACTATGCGTCACCTGCCCACCCTTTTAATTACCCTTGCCCTATCTTTACTCCCGCTCGCTGCCACTATTGAACACAATTTTCCTACCGACTGGCAAAGTCGCCTCTACTTACCAGAATTCATTGCCCAGCCCGACTATCACACTCCCCGCTTTTCAACCGGTACCTATCTACCTCAGGCAATTCGGGAAAATATGACCCTCACTGCCAACCATAATCCGTACCTCTTAACATCTACCACCCGCATTAATCCATCGATAACTGTTACCATTGAACCGGGTGTCACCATTTTTGCTGCCGAAAATACTGCCCTCATTGTTGACGGTCATTTAATCGCTCGTGGCACCAGCGCCCTCCCTGTCACTTTCCAGTCCAACGAAAAACATCCCCTCAACCAAACCTGGCTCGGCCTCATGGCCCAGCCGCAAGCCAGCATTGATCTGCAACACGTTTCCATCGACAATGCCTCCCCGGCCATCAGTTGCCTGCCAAATAGTCACGTCGCCATCAGCCAAACTAAAATCTATCGCGGGTCCGTCGGCTTATTCCAGTCCCAGACACCATGTCGTCTCACCGACAGCTTCATTAACGGACCAACTATTGGGCTCATCTCCATCAATACTGTCCCCCAGGTCATCAACAGCCTGATTATTGCTCAGCAAGCAGAGATCACCACATCGTCCGCGCCGACTAATTAACCTGCTTGCTCTTTTACTTTCGCATCTTAAACTTGAGGCATGTCTGGACATTCTAAGTGGCATCAAATCAAACATAAAAAATCAGTCACTGACAACAAGCGCGGTGAGCAGTTTACCCGCTTGGCTAAACAAATCAGTGCTGCCGCTCGATCTAACCCCAACCCCGACCAAAACCCGTCGCTCCGTGAAGCCATTGCTAAAGCCAAGCAAGCTAACATGCCCCAGGGCAACATTGACAACCTTCTCCAAAAGACATCCTCCGCCTCCCTGCAATCGGCGACTTATGAGGCCTTTGGTCCAGGTGGCGCTGCCTTACTGATTATTGTCGATACCGACAACCCTAAACGCACCGTAGCGGAAATCCGCCACCTGCTCAACCAACACGACGCCACCCTCAGTGAACCGCATAGTGTCTTGTGGAAATTCAAACAAACCGCTCTCAACCAATTCTCTCCCCAGTTTATTCAACCCATTAATCCCACCTACCAACAACCACTAACTAACCTTATAAAAAACCTTCAAGACCATCCTGACGTCAGGTCAGTTTTCACTGACGTAACAATATAGCTACCAATCATTTCCTCGCACAAACTTACTTCCTAAACCGCACAATCTCATGATCATCCTCGGCCTCGATCCTGGCTTAGCGCGCACCGGCTACGGTCTACTCAATACCAAGCAGCCGCAAATTTTTGTTAGTTGTGGTTGTCTAACCACGAAACCCATCCTCTCCACTGCCGACCGTTTGCTGCAATTAGGTCAAGACCTGTCTGTCCTCATAAAAAAATACCGGCCCGACGTGGCCGTCATTGAACAAATATTCTTTAACACTAATACCAGCACGGCCATGTTAACCGCCCAAGCCAGGGGTGTATTTTCTTATCTGCTGCGGCTTCATCACGTTCCGGTTTATTCACTCACCCCATTGCAAATCAAGTCGCAAATTACTGGTTTCGGTCATGCTGACAAAAAACAAGTACAACAAGCCATCCAAAGCCGCCTCCGGTTAAACAACCTACCCCAACCAGATGATGCGGCCGATGCTTTAGCCGCCGCTCTATGTCTTGTTGACAATAAATACCAATTACATAACATTTCAGCGTAAAATAAAGATATCCTTATGACTATACTAAAAAAACTTATCTCACTATTCCTGTACCTGCCGCTTTTCATGTTGCCTGGTTTAGTTCTTGCCCAAACGGACAACCAGGGTGCTGACACCGCAAACGAACCTTCGCTGAATATTAGCGCTGGCACAGCCCGCGACGCTATCGTTGGTCAACCCCTTAGTTTTGATAGCCAAGTAAGCAACCTCGGCCCTGAAACTGTTGAAGAAATTGTCTGGGATTTTGGCGATGGCACCAGAGCAACTGGCAGCAAAGTAAATCACGCATACAGCAAGCAAGCCTCCTACTTAGTCAAACTTAAAGTCACCACTGATCAAAACATCTATGAAGACACAAAAGAAATCCGCGTTTTCCATCACTTGATCATTCTTGTTTTAGATAATAACGCCTCAGATGACGAAATAGAAACAAGCCGTCAACATGCTGCGGACGCTGGCGTGTTATTGCTCACCGTTCACGCCAAAAGCGGACAACCAGAAGTTCTCATCGAAGAGGACTTAACTAGCCAGCTGCTCGATCTGCGCCCCTCTCTTAACCAGTCCCACTTGATCATCATGTGGACCTCCGGGGGTGTGGGCGCAAATGTGCTAACCAAGTTTGCGCAACATATTAAGCCAACCGAGAACCTGCCGCAAGACTCAGTATCTTTTACTGACAAAGGCATTGTTCTTTTATCTGAAACTCCGTTTGGTGTTCTTACCCCCACCGCTCAGTCCGCGTTCGACCAACTCCAGCCTAATTATATTCTGCTTACTCGTCCCCTGCTGCTTGATGCCCTCTCTACCACCACCACCCCTGAGGAGGCCAAGACAGTTGTTCTCTCGTCTACCACCGAACATAGACTCTTAGGTCAGTTCAGTGCGCGTACGGTGTCCGACTTAGGTCTGACTAATTTCATGTCTTTTGGTATCAACTTCCTGATCAACCGCGGCATTCCTATTAATAGTATTATCCTTATTTTGATGTTGCCAATAATTGCTACTATCCTGGCTTTTGCCCGGCAGGTTGTTGGTATTAAGTCGTTTGGTCTGATCACCCCCGCCATGACGACTCTCTCCTTCTTAGTCATGGGCCTCACTTACGGCCTGATTGTCTTCGTTGTCATTGTCATCTCTGGCACCCTCACCCGATCAGTGCTTCGCCGTCTGCGGCTGCTGTATCTCCCTCGCATGGCTTTAGTGCTCACCAGCGTCAGCTTGAGCTTGTTGCTCCTGCTCGGTTTTGGCGTAGCTAACAACCAGAACTCTATTCTCTCCTTTTCCATCTTTCCTGCCCTCATTCTCACTATTTTGGCTGAGGAGTTTATTGCTGCTCAATTCAAACTAGGCGTCCGCTCTGCTTTAACCATCACCGCCTGGACACTCGTCCTTTCTACTATCTGTTACTTTATTGTTAGCTCAGAATTATTCCGCACCCTAATCCTGTCTTATCCAGAAATAATCTTACTGACCGTTCCAATCAATGTCGCTCTCGGACAATGGGGCGGCCTGCGCATCACAGAATACTTCCGCTTCCGCGAACTACTTCGCCATGCCAAACGCCTTCCGTAAAACATCCCGCCAACTTCTTGGCCTCAATGCACGTTCCCTCCGCTATACTGGACACAACCTCATCTCAACCGGTTCAAAAATTGCTCAGGACAAACTTGCTACCAAAAAGTTGCTGCAACGCTCTGGCCTGCCCACGCCCCGGCTCTATGCCGCCATTAAAACTCGGCAGGAGCTCGCGCGTTTCCGTTGGACTAAACTTCCCGCCTCCTTCGTTATTAAGCCCCGTTCTTCTTATGGCGGCGGGGGCATTATCGTTATTTTTGGCCGCAATAAAAAAGGCAACTGGGTCAAAGCCGATAAAACCGAAATATTTATCCCCCAACTTCGCAAGCACGTCCTTGATACACTCGATGGAAATTTCTCCCCGTCCAACATCCCCGATGTCGCCCTTTTTGAACAGCGGATAAAGAACCATCCCGACCTCAAACCCTACTCCAAACAAGGCGTGGCCGATTTACGTATTATTGTTTACAACCATGTACCAATTATGGCAATGCTTCGCCTGCCTACCCTGGAGTCTCATGGCAAAGCCAACTTGCACGCCGGCGGTATCGGCATCGGCATCGACCTAGCGCGCGGCATTACCACCACTGCTATCCACCGCGGACATGTAATTGAAAATCTCCCAGGTTCACGGCTTAATCTGTCAGGCATTCACATACCACACTGGAAACAATCTCTGCTCCTCGCCACCCGATCCGCTCAAGCCCTTGGCTTAGCCTATTCCGGTGTCGATATCGCCCTCGACCGTGACGATGGTCCCACCGTCCTGGAGATTAACGCCAAGCCCGGCCTAGAAATCCAGCTCGCCAACATGGCCCCTCTATTCTCTCGCCTTAAACGCGTGGAAGACTTGACGGTTTCTACCCCTGAACGTGGCGTTCGTCTCGGTCAAAATCTTTTTGGGGGAGACGTTGAACAAGAGATAGAAGACGTCTCCGGTCACCTGATTCTTGGCGTGCACGAAACTGTAGAAATTTTAGACGCCGACGGTCATCCCCACACTGTCGCTGCCAAAGTAGATACTGGCGCTTGGCGTACAACCATCGATGAACTACTAGCCCGAAAACACCACCTGCACACCCGCCTGGTCCATGACAAAAAAGTTCCCGTCCGTGGTGCGCTCGGTAAAGAAAAACGACCCGTTATTGAACTCACCCTTCGCCTGCGCGACCGCCAAATCAAGACTAAGGCCTTTATTGCCGATCGTTCGCACATGAAATACAACATGATTATTGGCCGCCGTGACCTCAAAGGCTTTCTGGTCGATCCAACCAAAGGCCTATAACAACACCTCCCTTGAACTTCTTCTGCCAATTATCTAAACTTGCTTTCTTGTCTCTTGTTGGGCATTGTTACACCGGATTATCCATTAACTAACCATTATGGCTATTCGCCGCCTAACCAATCGAACACCTGATAAATATCACGAGCGACGCACCCGCCGCCCCGGTAAATTAATTGTGCCTTCCTCCTTGCGACGCCTGCGTTTTCGACTGGTGCCAATTACTCTAGGCTTGCTTGGTTTCAGCTTCCTTGCCTCCGCCACAATTGTTTTATGGTGGAGCCGCGACTTGCCCGACCCCCAAAAAATTAATTCACGACAAGTTATTCAATCCACTAAAATCTATGACCGCACTGGCACCCATCTTCTTTATGAGATCGGCGAAGTACGCCGCACTACCGTCTCGCTAGACCGTATTTCTAAACACCTCATTAATGCGACAGTCACCGCCGAAGATGATCAATTTTTTGAACACCATGGTATTGATTTAAAAGGCATTGTTCGTGGAGTAATCCTTAAGCCTTTAAGCGGTTCACGCGCTCAAGGTGGCTCCACAATTACCCAGCAACTAATTAAAAATTCTATCTTAACCCCCGAAAGAACCATCCGCCGTAAAGTGAAAGAGGCCGTCTTGGCCATGGAGCTAGAGCAGCGTCTCAGTAAAGAGGAAATATTAGCCATGTACCTCAATGAGATTCCTTACGGCAGCCAGTCTTATGGTGTAGAGGCTGCCTCACAAACCTTGTTTGGACGCTCTGCCGCAGACCTCACCTTAGCTCAAGCCACGATTATCGCGGCTCTCCCTAAAGCACCCACCTACTACTCTCCGTATGGATCCCACTTTGAAGATCTGAAAATCCGCCAGGAATCTATCTTGCACCGCATGGTCAACTTAAAATTTATCAACGAACAGGAAGCTGAGCAAGCCAAACAGGAACCGTTAGATTTTCGTCCGCGGGCTGAAGCTATCTCGGCACCGCATTTTGTCTTCTACGTCAAACAACAACTTGACCAGGAATATGGCGAACGAGTTGTTGAGCAAGGCGGCCTGGTTGTCACCACCACTCTCGACATGCGGCTGCAGACAATCGCAGAGGACACGCTCAAAAAGCAGCAGGAAAAACTCCAAGGGCAAGGCGCCTCTAACGCTGCTTTGGTTGCCATCGATCCCAAAAACGGAGACATTCTCGCTATGGCTGGTTCAGTTGATTATTTTAATGAAGAGATCGACGGAAACGTTAACGTGGCCATTCGCCATCGCTCACCTGGTTCCTCTATAAAACCATTTGTTTATGCCGCCGCCTGGAAAAAAGGCTATACACCAGAAACTATTCTAATAGACGCTGAAACCGACTTTGGCCAAGGCTACCAACCCAAAAACTACAACCTATCGGAACGTGGGCCTGTGTCTATGCGATTTGCCCTAGCTAACTCACTCAACATCCCCGCCGTAAAAACCCTGTACCTGGCCGGGGTCAAAGAAGCTACTGACCTTGCCCAAGCCATGGGAATGCCATCACTGAATGATCCAGACCGATATGGTTTGTCATTAGTTCTAGGCGGCGGTGAAGTTACCTTACTGGACGAGGTTTCCGCTTATGGCGTCTTCGCCAATGACGGCGTTCGCCAGCCCCATCGCGCTATTCTCAAGACTGCCGACAACAAAGAGATCCTCTTTGATGCTACTAAAGACGAACTCATGGGACAACAAGTCATCACTGCCCAATTATCCAGAACCGTCTCTAACGTCTTGTCGGACAACCCCACTCGTTCCGCCACCTTTGGTGCCAACAACTACCTCAACCTCGGCAGCCGGCCAGTCGCGGCTAAAACTGGCACCACTCAAGATTTTCGCGATGGTTGGACGCTCGGTTATACACCCAGCCTAGTCGCCGGTGTTTGGACCGGAAACAATGACAACTCGCCCATGGGTAAACATTCCGACGGCTCTCTTACTGCCGCTCCTATTTGGAACGCCTTCTTCAAGCAAGCTCTCGAGGGCACTCCAATCGAAACCTTTGTACCGCCCGAACCGACAAAAAATGTTCCGCACGCCATTTTGCGTGGGGAGATCCCAGAAGTAAAAGGTAAGTGGGACCCCGACAGTAATGTGGTTTATTCCCTAGACTGTCCCGTAGCCATTGGCCGACCAACCACCTTTAAGGAGATTCATAGTATATTGTTTTATATTTCTCGTGCTCACCCCTTAGGCGCCGCCCCATCTAACGCCGAAAACGACGGACAGTTTAAACACTGGGAGGAAGGTGTCGCCAAGTGGCGTCTAAAACACAATGCGGAAAGTAAGGATAAACCAGAAGAGCCTCAATATACCGACTCCCTGCCAATCCTGGAATGTGGCACTCACAACGCCGAGGATTTACCTAAAGTTTCTATCATCGAACCCAATACAACTGTATTAACCGACAGTCCCACCACTATTAAGGCTGAAGTGGACTCTCCCAAAAAGATCAAGGAAGTGCACTTCCTAATTGACGGTCAAAAAGTAGCCGTCAGAAAACCTGGCGATCCCCTTACTGTTGACCTGACTTTTGAGTCCTCTTTCTCTGGTCGCAAAACATTGTTAATTATGGCTATCACTGAAGACAATTTGATTGGCCGCGCCCATCGGACTTTTATTATCAACCCGGACGACAGTCCCCCGTCTGTAACCTTACATACTCCTACCAGCGGCTCCACCCTTAAGGCCACTAACTTCCCCCTCACCGCCAAGGTAACCGCCAACGACAGCAGCGGCATTGATATCGTCGACGTCCTCTATACCAAAGAAGGAGACTCCGGGACTAAACGAATCGGGCGCACTACTAACCCACATTCCACCATCCCCAACCGCTACGAAATCATCTGGCCTGATTCCCCTGGACCGGGCACTTATACTGTCTTCGCCACTGCCTACGACAAAACAGGCAACACCACCGAATCCACCAAACACACCATCACCATAGACTAGCCCTTTTATAAATACCTGACCTCGATCTCCCTTGCTTCATAGCCCGTGTTTTGCTGTACCGCTGCCCGAAGTTCTTCCTTTAATAAATAAAGCTCCTGGCGCAAACAAGCCGATTCAGCCACCAACACCATTCGTCCACCCTTCACTTCCCTGCAACGCACCCCTCCCCCTAATAAACCCTCCACATACCGCTGTACCCAGTACCGCACATCAAACTCATCAATCCCCACCCGGGACAGTTTCATTATCTCGGCTAGACTCTTTGTCATATCAAGTTACCGCCACTTTCTCCGGTTCTGTTTGAAATTTTTTAGCTCTCGCCCCTCCCCCTAAGTCTAAGAAAGAGCTAGCTGCTTCTTCCGCCACACCCGTTCCCACACTTTTCTTCTCCCGACCCTTCTCTTGAATAATTGATTGCAAGTCCAACAAATAAACCCCTTCCCGCCGACGCAACGCTTCCGGCAAAGTAGTGCAAGTTATTATCGTCTGGGTATTAGGCAGATTCTCCACTAAGGTCACTTGTCTCTTCTCGTCCAGCTCACTAAACACATCGTCCAGTAAAAGCAACGGTTCCTCTTTTGTCACCTGCCGCACATAACGGTGGGACAATATCTTTAACGCCACTACCAAGCTTTTCATCTGCCCGCCCGACAAAGCCGTTGCCACTCGCTTTTGTTTAGTTAATACAACCAAATCATCCCGATGTGGCCCATATAATGTATAGCCATATCGATGCTCTAGGCGAAAAGCCCGATTAAGCTCATCTACCAATCTTTCGCGGTCTAGCGTACCAAAAGCCAAGCTAATACTAAACTCCTTCTCTTCACCTGATAAGCTATGGTATATCTCATTAATCTTGTCGTTCCAATAAGTCACCAGATTATCCCGATGGCGCCACACGCTAGTAGCATGCTCCACCAGTAGATCCGTCCACGTGGAAACATCAGCCGCGCTACGCGCCCTCTTTAATGCTTCATTGCGCTGCCGCAGTACCCGATGGTACTGCACCAGAGCAGAGACATAGTTAGGCTGACATACTAGAACATGATTGATAAAATTTCTTCGTTGTGCGGGACCACGTGATAATAAAAACGTATCCTCTGGCACAAACATCACAAACGGATAGTGGGCATAAAAAGCCACCACCGAAGCCGGCAACCCGTCTTCCTCAATTCTTATTTTATGTGATGGTTTATGATAGCGAATAGCCACACGACTATCATTGTCCTGTTGGCGCTCAATCTCCCCCTCCAATAAAAAACTATCTTCGCCCCACTTAACACATTCCTGAATTCTTGCCCGCCAAGTCTTCCCTCTCAGTAAAACCATAATACTCTCCAAAAAATTTGTTTTCCCCACCGCATTCGGCGCTGCCGCCACTAACAAACCGGCACGCGGTAGTTCAATCTCAGTTTTTGGACTAAAGTTTCTAAAGTTCGTTAAGTTTATTCTAACTAAGTCCATACCTATGCCTGTATCGGCATTATTACGTACAGCTGTTTAACCAAGCTGTTGTGCGGTTTTATCAATAAAGGATCGCTTGCCCCGCCAAATAACATCTCACACCGATCACTAGCTATGTGTTGGAATCCTTCCAGTAAATACTGAATATTAAAGAGCACATCAACTTCTTTGCCTGTTCCTTCTATTCCTACGTCCACCTCGCCCGAGCCGCTCTCCCCTCCCTCCACTCTTATATTTATTATTTCCTTTTCCGGTTTCACCTTTAAGGACACCCGCCGAGACTCCCTCGGAATAAAAACCGACAAAACTTTCAGTGCTCGCAAAAACTCCTCCACATCAACCACACAGTTAGAATTGAACTTATTGGGGATTATTTGTTGATAATTCGGGTAAGTACCATCAATTAATCTGGCTGAAAGATTACATCCCTCCGACTGAAAAGCAATGTAATTATGTTCAATCAACAGTCCCAATTCATCCTTTCCCCCAAATAACCTCACTGTCTCCTGCGCCGCATTCACTGGTAACAAAAAATTAAATTCCTTATTTTTCTTACTCCAAGGTAAAACTTGCTCCGCCAACCTAAAACTGTCCGTCGCCACCACCCTTATCTCGTCTTCTCCGCCGCTTACCATCACACAGTGTATCTCAGGTCTTGTTTCGTCCTTTGCTGCGGCAAATAAAGTATTAGAAATACTCTGACAAAACAGTCGGCCATCAACCACTACTCTATCCTTGTCTTGTGGTATAGGAAGGATCGGAAAATCATCCACCGCCATGACTGGAAATTGGGCACTGAAATTTTTTGTTGAGACCATCAAACTAGTCTTTTTTAACTCCAATATCACCGGCTCCAGACCAGGCAATTGTTGTATGTACTCTAATAACTGCCTGGCTGACACTGCACCGCTGCCATCCTTTTCCGCTTTACCAACTACCGTCACATGTGCTCCCACCTCTAAATCAGTACACGTTAAATTTAAAACTCCATCACGCACTTCTAGTAGCACGTTCTGTAAAATAGGCAGCTGTGGATTACGACCAGCCAGAGCCGACACCGCACTTACCCCCTCTACTAAATTCTTTTGTGTTCCAATAAATCTCATAGATATTTTATCTGTTTTTTTGCTTAGCCTTTTCCTTTATCCCCACAAAGCATTGCCTCTACGTACGTCTAGTTAATTAATATAGTAGTAGTAGTAGAGCAAGGAAAATGTGTGGATATCGCTGCTATAAAGCTTTGTAAAGCAATATTTATAGTAGATAAAACGTGGATAAAATAGCGGTTTATGCCAACAACTCTGGTATAAACGGTGTGTATTAAATATTTGCCCTTAGCTCTTTCAACATCTTTTCTTCTTTCTTTTAACAGTCTATCCACAGGAAACAAAACCACTAAAGCGATGATGTTATGCATAGAGACGCTCCCTGATAAAGTTAAGTTCCTGCAACAATTCTTCGTCGTGTTCGAGTAACTTCTCAATTTTTTCACACGCATGCATCGCTGTGGTGTGGTCTCGGCCGCCAAAATAATCACCGATAGTTGGAAAAGAAACACGATTTTCTTTACGCAGCAGGTACATAGCAATCTGGCGCGGTCGGACTATCTCCTTTTTTCTGGACTTGCCGCACAGGTCATCAAGCGACATGTTGTAGTACAGACTAACTACTTCCAGCACACTTTTGGAGTCGATCGTTTTTTGGTTTGACTGCTCTAGTATTCCCTCTAGTATCTTTTTGGTGTATTCCAAACTTGCCTTACTGTTACTTAGCTCACAGTGGGCAATAACCCTGTTTAAGGCCCCTTCCAGCTCACGCACGTTCTTTTGAATGTTTTTAGCGATGTATGCAAGCGACTCATCATCGATCGTGCTACCAAGCTTCTCCGCTTTACTTGAGATGATTGCCAGGCGTGTTTCGTAGTCTGGTTGTTTTATGTCGGCAATCATTCCGCCGGACAATCGTGAGCGCAGTCTTTCTTCTAAGGTGGGTATAGCCCGCGGTGATCGGTCGCTGCTCAGAATAACTTGAATGTTCTGGCTATGGAGGGCATTGAATGTATGGAAAAGCTCTTCTTGTGTCTTCCCTTTACCCGCCATAAACTGCACGTCGTCTATGATTAGGACATCAACTTCCCGGTAATACTGTTTGAAGGCCTGGGTTCTTCTTTCTTTGATTGACTGAACAAACTCGTTAATGAATTTTTCCGAAGAGGCATACAACACTCTCGCCGAGGGACTATTTTTCAGTATCTCGTTTCCCACCGCCTGCAGTAAGTGGGTTTTCCCTAAACCAACACCGCCATAAATAAATAGCGGGTTATACGCTTCCCCGGGCTTAGACGCTACCGCTCGACAAGCGGCGTGAGCCATTTCGTTGCTGGGGCCGACCACATAGGTATCAAAAACATATTTAGGGTTAAGAGTCTTAGCTAGTCGCTGTGCCTGACTATCCGCAATTGGCGCTACTGCTGGCTTGCTGCTCTCCCTTATTATTTCCTCTGGTGCTTTCTTAGCCACCTTGTGAGCCATCACCCGAAAGTTTTTTTTCAGCACTCTTTGTCGGGCTGTCGCTGAGCTTATCGTAAAGTCGATGTTGATTATGCTCGCATCAAGCCCTTGCAAAGTTTCTAGGATCGGCATTTTATATTTCTTGGATAACCACTCGAATGTAAAAGCTGAGGGTGTTTCAATAACCACTTTTCCTCCTTGTCGGTGTTGGATCTTAGTAGACTTAAACCAGGTTAGGAAATTCCCCTGGCTTACTTTAAGCTCCAATTGACCCAACGCTGCCTTCCATAGCTGTTCATCAGTCATCGATGAATAATAACATAGTTATCCACAGAGCTGTAAAGCACAAAATCATCTATTTGTGGAAATAGTGTGGACAATCTGTTGATAACATTGCATAAATAACTTTACTCACGTGCTATTTGACCAACGAGCGCTAGGTATGTATTGTTACTAAATAATTACACTTACTTATTATGCCCAAAAGAACTTATCAGCCATCTAAACGCAGACGCTCACGTCGATTCGGTTTTTTGGCCGCAAAAAAACGGAAAAAACGCACCGGTGTTGTGGCTAGCCGCCGGCGGAAAAAACGCCATCGCGTCACTCCTCGTCAGTAATGAAGGAAAAAGATATTAAGCAAACCATCCGCCACGGCCAAGTCTTGCACACTCCTTACGTTAGGATCCATACATATCTCCCGCCTAACCCATCTCCACAGGTTCAAGTTGCTTGCGTTGTTAGTAAAAAAATTAGCCCATCTGCCGTTCGTCGGCACAAATACCAGCGTTGGCTACGAGAGATAATCCGGCCGCTGACAGCGGATTTTCCGAAGGGAACCAATCTTGTCTTAATTGCTAAGCCGGCTATTGGTCAGCTCAGCTCTATCTCGCCGCTAAAAGACAGCCTGGTTACATCGTTAAATAACCAGGCTCAGTCCTCCGTCTGACCTTACTTCAGACTAAACACCTTCTTGGTTTTCTCTTTCATTAATAACCGATACTCTTATTCTATGTCCACCAAACCAAATCTCATTCCATACTTCATCGGACGGCTTATTCGTTTTTACCAAGTCACTGTTTCTCCTGATCATGGCCTTACTAGACCACTTTTTCCGCGCGGCGTATGCCGCTTCACCCCTACTTGCTCCGAGTATGCGATCCAGGCTATCAATAAGTACGGCTGGTCCGGTCTATTGTTAGCCCTCCGCCGCGTCGTTCGCTGCCATCCCTTTACCGCCGGCGGCCCCGACCCTGTTCCTCAATTAAAACCGTAGTCTTTATTAGCTCTATATGAATCCGCTTTTTTTCGTCTATCAAGAACTGCTGTTTCGCCCCCTCTTCAATTTGTTAGTAATCATTACAGATCTGGTGCCTGGTCACGGGATTGGTATTAGTATTCTAATTGTCACTATTATTGTGCGGTTAGTCCTCATTCCTCCCTCCCTTCACCAGGCCAAGCAGATGCAAAAAAACCAAACTAAAATGGCTGACCTCAAAAAAGAACTAAAGAAAATACAAAAGGAGCACGCCAGCAACCAAACCAAAAAAGCCGAGGCCACCATGCAGCTCTATAAAGAAGCCGGCATCAACCCGGCCAGTGGTTGTTTGCCCCTTTTAATTCAGCTGCCTATCTTAATTGCGCTCTATCGGGTTTTTCTTATCGGTATCAGTCCTGATACTTTTCAATACCTCTATGCTTTTGTTCCTGCACCATCAAGTGTGAACTTTAATTTTCTGACTATTAACCTGGCCCAAAGCAGTTTATTATTAGCCATCATCGCGGGGGCCAGTCAGTTTATCCTCATGAAGTCTGTCTCGCCCACCACCCCGCCCCCCTCTCCTAATGACGACCAAAGCGCGGCCATGATGGCCTCTATGCAAAAAAACATGGCCTTTATGTTTCCGGTCATGACCGTCTTTATTTCCATGAAATTACCGGCCGCTTTAGCACTCTACTGGGTGGCCACGACAATTTTTGGTATAGTGCAGCAGTACGTATTTAAAAAACGTTTACACATCACCAGTCCTGTTGCAATGTAATGTTTATGCCCACCACAACCACCCAAACCAACCTCAACCCCGAAACCATCGCCCTGATCGAAGAAGATGTCAGGCACCTGCTTGATGTTATGAGCTTTTCCGGATCCCGTGTTTCATGCGCCAGCAAACTAACTAAAGACAAAGCCGGTCTGCCTCGTCAACAAATTCATATCAATATCGAAGCCAAACAGTCGGGCCGTCTTTTGATCGGGCTAAAAGGCGCCCACTTAAACGCCTTGTCATATATTTTACGCTCCATTATGCGCCGCCAATTGCGTCAGCCAGTTTATGTCACTGTTGATGTTAATGGTTATTTAGCTTCTCACGAATTAAGCCTCCAGAGCCTGGCCGAGGAATCAGCGCAGAAAGCCGGGCGCACTGGTCGCGCCGTTGTTCTGCCACCGATGAACGCGGCCGATCGCCACGTTGTTCACACGGCCCTGTCTGTTCGTCCCGACGTTACCACCGCGAGCCTAGGTGACGAGCCCAATAGACGCGTTGTTGTCCGGCCAGTTTTTATCTAAAACACCAGGACCCAGCACAGACTTTAGTAACTCTTGTTCAAGACTTACTATCCTCTATCTCCGCCCTCAGCGACATGGCCCAATCTATTCTTACTAATACCACCATCGCAACTATCGGGCGACTCATCAACATACTCCTTGGTATTGCTGTTACTGCTTTAATTACTCGCCTGCTTGGACCAAGCCAGTTTGGCTCATATGTGCTTCTTCTCTCTATTGGTGCTCTAGTGCAGCTGGCCGCCGACTTTGGCCTCTATCTAACCCTCTCTAGAACAGTCGCCGAGCAGCCCCATCAATCCCCCGTCCTCCTGTCTCAAATCTTTTCCTTACGCCTTCTGCTGCTTGTTACAGT
>Ga0172379_10005397_pt1 | contig 17920 bp, 19 predicted proteins | sample GrowelOW334metaG_FD_119756 | JGI IMG/M metagenome (GOLD analysis project Ga0172379, IMG submission 119756) | Groundwater microbial communities from an aquifer near a municipal landfill in Southern Ontario, Canada - Groundwater well OW334 metaG | ecosystem: Environmental > Aquatic > Deep... | reverse complement strand
GCGGGCGGAAGGGGGGTTTGGGGGTGCCCCGAAGCAGAGCGAGCTCGCTACGGGGTAAAAATTCTGCCCGCTCCGCTTAATTTTCGCTGAAATCGGTTCGGATATTTTCGAACGCACACCGCCAGTTGGAAAACTGGGGGGAATTGGCAAGGGTTCGCCAGCCGATTTTCCCTTTATGAATTTTTTATCTTTGCCCGCAGTAGCGGGCAGGCCAAAAGCGGGCTTCCCGAATTTTCTATTTAATTTTAAAAACTATGAAATATTTTATCTACACAAGAAAATCAACGGACAGTGAAGAAAGGCAAGTTTTAAGCATTGAATCTCAAATTTCCGAATTAAAAGAATTTGCCGCCAAAGAAAAACTTGAAATCGTCGCCTCGCCAAGCGAGGCAAAAACTGCCAAAGAACCTGGCCGAACTGTGTTCGGCGAAATGCTTGATCGGATTGAAAAAGGCGAAGCCTGCGGAATTTTGGCTTGGCATCCGGATCGACTGGCTAGAAATTCAATTGACGGAGGTAAAATCATTTATTTGCTGGACACTGGAAAAATAAAAGATTTGAAGTTTCCGACATTTTGGTTTGATAGTACGCCGCAGGGAAAATTTATGCTAAACATTGCCTTTGGCCAAAGTAAGTATTACATCGACAATCTAAGCGAGAATATCAAGCGTGGACACCGAGCAAAACTACGAAAAGGCATTTGGCCGACTTTTGCCCCGCTTGGTTATTTGAATAACCACAAAACCAAAGGGATTGATATTGACCCTGAAAGAGCGTCATTTATTAGAAAAGCCTTTGAGCTTTACGGAACTGGTGAATACACACTAAAAGCCATTGTAAAGGTTTTGGGGCAAGCGGGGCTAAAAAGCTACAAAGGCAATGTTCTTTCCGTCTCCAGTGTCCAGCGTATGCTTCAAAACTCGATTTATTACGGCGTATTTTCTTTCAATGGCTAAGTTTACGACGGAACGCATGAGCCGATTATTTCCAAGAAACTTTTTGATACTGTTCAACAAGTCATGAGTAATCGAGGAAAAAAGCAAAGAAAGAGAAAGCGTGAATTTGCTTTTTCAGGTTTGATGAAATGCGGTTCTTGTGATTGCCTCATAACCGCCGAAAAGCAAAAAGGACATCACTATTATCGCTGCACCAAGAAAAAGCAAAAGTGCGATGAAAAATATTTGCGGGAAGAAAAACTTGTTGAACAAATGAAAGCAGTTATTCAAAAAGTTTCTTTGCCTGACGATTGGGTGAAAAATATGCTTTTAGAGATAGACAAAGAAAAAGAGCAAGTCAACGAAGAAACAAAAAATATTGTTCAAAATCTTTATAGCCGAAAAATTGAAATTGAAACAACAACCGAAAAACTGCTTGATCTTTTTATTGAAGGCAAAAGCATTGAGCCCGAAGAATACCAAGCTAAAAAACAAAAACTTCTCAATGAGAAGCTGGACATACAACAGCGGATAAAGGATTTTGAACAAATGGGAAATAATCGGCTCGAACCGATGAAAGAAATGATTTTAGCCAGTAGCCAAGCCAAAATTCTTTTGTCGCAAGGCGACAATCAAAAAATCCGAGCATTTCTAAAAAATATCGGCTCGAACTTCATTTTGAAAGATAAAAAATTCTTATTTAAAGGGAAAATCGGCTGGCGAACCCTTGCCAATTCCCCCCAGTTTTCCAACTGGCGGAGAGGGAGGGAGTCGAACCCTCGAGACTTTTGACGGTCTACCGCCTTTCCAAGGCGGCGCACTCGACCACTATGCGACCTCTCCAAATGTGTCATGTAGCAAAAAACATGAAACTTGAAACAAAGAACAAGCCGTTTATCAATCGATATTTTTGCTAATTAAATATACTATTATTTCGGGGATTTGTAAATAATGGAGGTCAAAAGGCTTTTTTCGGAAAATAGCAGGATATTGTTGACCGATGGGAGATTTTGTGATACAAGATAATGATACTCGGTCCAAACGCCTGAGTATAAACAGATAGGACAGTTCTAAAGGAGGAATTTGGATGAAAAGGTTTATAAGCGTGTTTTGTTTGCTTGCAATTGCTGTTATGATCACGGGATGTATCGAATCATCATCTGACAATCTTGTTCTCTCAGGACAAGCTCCGTGGGGCGGTGTAGAATTAAAGAAAAACGATGACGGAAGCGTTGAGGGTCATACTGCATGGGGACATGCCAAACTGCAGCAAGACGGTTCGCGAATATTTGGATCAACCGCATGGGGAGGCGTGGATCTGAATTATAACAACGGCCGTTCGTCGGGAAAAATACCATGGGGAGGTGTGAACCTAACCATTGATAGAACCCGACTGAAAGGCAGTCTGCCCTGGGGCGGATGTGATCTCAAACTTGACGGACAAAATTTGGATGGATATTTTCCTTGGGGCACTGCACATTTACGCCTTGGTGACAAATATCACTCCCTCACAGATCCCGATGTCATACTTGCCATTGCTGCGCTTGTATCAGACAAAACTTAAAATATTTACGGCATTGCGGCCGACCCGATATGTCATCGAGGTTGGCTTTTTTCTTTTCCGATGGAATCCGCCGCAAAAAAGCTCAAATACATAAAAAAATAAGCGGTGATGTTTTCCGCTTTTTTTATTCATTTTTATAGATTTCCATCAATACTGCCGAGATCATTCCGATCATACTCCAGTCTACCAGATTTTCACTGAGAATCTCTCTCATTGTGGATATTTCAACGTAGGTCCTTTCGGAATCCGCGATTACGCCATGAGCTATCCCCTGCTGGCTTTTCAGCTCCTGAAATTCTTCTTCGGTTATTTCTACCGAGAAGAGATCAGATCTGTGAACGGACAATGTCCCTGCGAGCTGGCGAGCGCCATGTTTTCTTATCCTTGAGTGATCAATCCTGAGTCCGGTTTCTTCAAAAACCTCATCGGAAGCGACAATGGTCGGGTCCGTTTCATTTTTCGATGATCCCCCTGGAAGCTCATGGATAAATCCATCAGACGTCACTGCAGGACTTCGGAATTCTCTCACCATAATAATCTTTGCATCCAGAATGCTTTCACCTTTTCTATACATCAAGACTGATGAAATATCCGGCCTACCCAAAATAAATTCGTTCTTTTTGTATCTGTCTTCTTTTGTGATATACATCACAACATGCAAGATCCAGATAAAAACAAAATTTTTCTTGGACCCCGGTCGGACATTATATATCTCGCGCGCACTTACCAATTCGTTTCCAGCATTCCTTTGCGATTTATACCAATTCTGAAAAGTTTTTATCTTCCATATATGCAGCGGCACATCGCATTCTCCGCCTTTTCGGAACGCGCCAGCGCCTACCATTTCCATCGCTTTTTTGATCGTATCTTCCAGAGTTTCCGCTTGCGGAACATTATAATCTTCTCCAAGGGCCCGGAGATATTTCATCTTTGGAGCGTCTTTCGGAGCGCCAAGGACGATTTTCCCGGAACTTGCATACATACCGACTTCTATATTGGTCGTATATGCCCGATTTTCTTCACTTCGCGGGATCCAGCAAAGAATGCAATCCGCCATGGAAAGTCCCTTTTTCTCCCATCTGATCTGCCCATAATAATCTCTCTGCCACTTCCCGTCTCTCGGTTCAGGAACGAACACATGTCCATCATATCCCATTTCTTCCAGGATCCTTAGGGCTTCGATCCTCCATGAAATGACGCCTTCTTTTCTGGGAGTCGGCCCCACGAGAAATATCATTTTTTCCGCTTCTTTCGGAAATTCTTCGTTTGCATAGACTACTTCCATATTTTTTCCTCCTTTGTCAAACAACAACTGACGGGAAATGATATCACCGATTCATATTTCCGTCAATATGCCGGCATAAAAAATGCCTCTTGCGAGGCATTTTCATTTTAGGCTCTAGTCCGGCAGAACAGAGATCAGCTCCGCGAGGCGTGGATGCAAAGCGAAAAATCTGTATTCCAAAAGTTTCATCACTATCATAATGTGCTTGAGTTCCGTTCCCGCATGGTCGGGATGGGTCACCAGTTCCTTCACTTCCCCGCCAAGATCATTGAGATATTCCGGAATAGATTCCGAGTTCACTTTATCCTTCAGGCCGGAGACTATCTTATCAAGCTCGTCCTTGTCGAGCCACACGCCGCGGCAGTCAAGGCAAACATCGACCATCACCCCGGTCGAACCGTATTTGATCTTGAAGAGAGGTTTGCCGTCCCGAGGACAATCAACCAATGAGCCGTTTGCCGAAAGCTTCTTTTCATCCTCCCAAAGGTCGAAATCCAGCCAGCTCAGATTTTCATCCCTATTGTCCCGGACAACGCCGAGCTCATCCCTGTCAAACCACAATCCCCCGCAATTTTTGCACCTATCCAGCTTGATGCCGTTTATCTTTATTTCTTCCAGCGAATCACTGCTGCATTTTGGACATTTCATATTCATTAAATTATTTTTGATTAAAATTTGCCTACATAAAGACAGATGCTTTTTACGTTCTGATCGCAGAGAGGATCTGTCAGATCCTCCAGTCTGGCACTCAATTCAAAATTCTGTCCATCAGAAGACTTATAGGCATAATAGTATTCAGGATCCTTCGGATCGCGCGGCAGGTCCTCCCCGCCCGCCGACCTGAGACCGAGTGCCACTTCATTTTCCTCGTTAAGCTTTGACGCAACGGGGCTCACCGGAAAATTTCCATATATCTCTCTGTAGCTATACGCCATAAGAGATATTCTCCCAAGATCATCTTTGCGCTTCAAGTCTCTTCCCGTGATCTCTTCAGCCTCGGTTGGCACCCCCTCCTTTTTTTCCTCCGGCTGCACGCTCTCGCCCGTATTTTCATTTTTATCGTCGCCCGGAGCCGGGGTTGAAGCATTGATAAGGCCGTTCTCTTTCATAAATTCTTCGGTCATAACCTCTTTTCTGAAAGTTGAATCGATGACCGGCGCATAATAGACCAGCGTCGTCAAAAACATGCCGGTCAGCAAAAGACCCAAGGCCACAATTATCTTTATTGTCCCCTGGTGCATCGTCCTGTAATCCTGCGGAAGATCCTTTCTTATGGCTTTAAGATTTTGATATATGTTATATTGAAAAACCAGCGCAAAGGACGTGATGCCGAGATCAACAACGCTGCTCAGGACATTCATGAGATATGACACCGCCTGCGCAGCCACGCTGTTTTGTCCGGCGATCGATATGAGGATTCCGGCAGGAATTCCCACGGCCGCTCCAAATGCTATCTCAATGACTATGATATAAATAAAAAGCCTGAAAGATAGGCTGATCATCCTCCAGAATATCTGAGAAGCTTTCCCCTTTATAAGCTCGTATCCATAGGAAAATGCTTCGAAAGGTTTCAGGCCGTCCAGGATCACGCTAAGCAGAGTGATGAATATCCAGATCTCAACAATATACAGAAGCGGAAGGATAAGAATGAATCCTATAATGATGATCAGAAAAGACATTCCCCAGGCTTCGGGTTTCATGGAAAATTCTTCTCCGGAAGTGATAAATTGAATCAATGCGACAGCCGGAACCAAAAGGATTATTCCGGAATAGATAAAATTCCCGATAACGAACGCAGATAAATAATCTTTGAATTTTCCAAAAGCTCTCTTTATCGATTCGCGAACCTCGAGGTTCTGGTCCTTTATAGTCTCTATTATCGAAATTCCCAGGATCATCGACGGTATGGAAACGACAATGGATATCAGCGCAGACACAAAATACAGATGAACGATGTTATATTTCAATATGGCCGTGGAATCAAAAAAGAAACTGAGCGGAAGGCTTATGGCAAGATCCATAACGCTTAGCGCAACGACTGCCAGCACGACAAGCGCCAAAAATTTACCGAGCCTCTCCTTGAACATGTCCAGCGACATATCAAACAGCTTTTTCCCGTTCAACAAAATGCCTTCGCTGAAAGCATCCGCCCCGGCATTGCCATCCGCAGTGACGGTGTCATTATCTTGCCGGACAGCAGAAGGAACGTTTTGACCCTGAACCACGCTTGGCGGAACGTTTTGACCCTGAACCTCGGGCTTCTTCCCGGTATTAAGAGCGTTCATATTCCCCTTCGCCTGGACCATCTTGCCATAATTTATTTTGCCGGGATCGATCTCCATATTTTTATGTTATTTTGTTTATCATAATTCTATTTATATTATAACACACTTGGGACAAATTGAGATATGCCGATCGGATCAATTCCCGAAATCAAGATATTTCCTACCTTTCAATTCTTCCGGCATATATTTCTGATCCTCCTTATAGTCAAAATTTGGAGAATATTTATATCCCTTTCCATAGTCCAGTTCTTTCATGAGCTTGGTAGGCGCATTTCTGATGTGCAGCGGCACGGGAAGATTGCCGTATCTTTTCACATCGGAAACGGCTTTTCCATAGGCCGTATAAAGCTCATTGTTTTTCTTGCTCCTGGCCATATAGACGACGGCCTGAGCAAGATTCACATTACATTCGGGCATTCCGATGAAATGACAAGCCTGATAGGCGGAAACCGCCTGGTCAAGCGCAAATGAATTCGCGATCCCGATATCCTCGGAAGCGAATCTGATAAGTCGGCGGGCTATATAAAGAGGATCTTCCCCCGCTTCAAGCATCCTTGTGAGCCAGTATAAAGCGGCGTCTGCGTCCCCTCCTCGCATGGATTTATGCAGTGCGGAAATTATATTATAATGTTCCTCTCCATCCTTGTCATAGGCAAGAGAACGCTGAAGAGCCTCTTCGATCATGTTCTTTTCTATTTTTTTGTCGATATCGCTCGCGAATTCAAGGGCATTAAGAGCGATCCTCGCATCCCCTCCCGACATGTCGGCAAGATATTCTATGTCCTCTGTCTTGATCTCTATCTTCAACTTTCCAAGTCCCGATTCCTTGTCCTTTAGAGCGCCTGCGATAATTTTTACAATGTCTTCTTTAGACAGCTTATCGAGCACAAAAACGCGGGAACGCGAAAGAAGAGCGTTATTCACTTCAAAGCTGGGATTCTCCGTCGTAGCGCCGATCAGGATTATTGTGCCATTTTCGACATGCGGGAGAAGAGCATCCTGCTGGGACTTGTTGAACCGGTGGATCTCATCGATGAATATGATCGTCTTTTTCCCCGTTTTTTTAAGCTCTTCCGCTTTTTTCACCTCAGCGCGGAGGTCCTTCACTCCGCTCGTTGTCGCGCTCAATTTTATGAACTCCCCTTTTGTAGCTTTTGCGATGATCGAAGCCAGGGTTGTTTTTCCGGAACCAGGAGGACCCCACAGGATCATTGAGGGCACATTGTCCGTTTCTATGGCTTTTTTCAGGATCTTGCCCTCGCCCAAAAGCTTTTCCTGGCCGATAAAATCAGCCAGCGTTTTCGGACGCATTCTGTCAGCCAGAGGGATTGTGTGGACTTTATTAACCATATTTTTCATCTGATAAAATTTAAGGAGCTAAGCTCCTTGTTGCGCGCTTTCTATATAATACCTCTCTAGATCTTTTCTGCTTCCGGACTCCGAGATCACCATATCGACATAATTCTCATACTCTTTTTCATCCGCGAAATTGGACATAATGGCCTCCCTGCTGCATAGAACTCCCGCCCTGCTTCCCAAATAATCAGGATAGCTGCACCATTTATAGTTTCTTGCATCTGATAATCTATGTATGCCCGCATTGCCGTTGATGTATGCCGAAAGCCACAATAGATACTCATTGGTATCTATGAGGATGGCCTTAAACGGTCCCTGAAAAAGCGATCCGGAACGATCATTTCTCTGGTTGAAATAATTTGTAAAACTGGTGCCGATTTTGTGCATAAACATCCTGATCCCATCGTCCCCGGTCTGCTTCAATATCAAATGATAATGATTCGGATTAAGACAATAGCAGACAATTTCCACCAGCTTTGATTCCAATAAGGAGCTTAGCTCCAAATTCCGGGAGCTAAGCTCCTTATTGGATGAGTTGTTCTTAATGATAGCTCGCTGTTCATAACTCGAAAAATTATTGAACATCTTCATACTTACCATAAATTTAGCATAGTCTTCGGCATCACAAAAAACATCCCGTTTATCTACGCCACGATTATATATATGATAATATTCCCCATTTGCAAAGCTTGTTTTTCGCATACAATGGCCCTAATTGCTCTAATTTGTCTGCATTTACATTATATCCCACCCGAAAAACAAAAACAAACTGTAAAATGCACAGTTTGATCCCAATAAGGAGCTAAGCTCCTTATTGGACGTTGTGTTTCCGATGTCTGTTTATTCCGAAGCGAATGATCCGCTTATTCCCTCGGATAGACCAGAAGCATGCCTACTATAGCCAATGCCGTGAAAAGAATAAGATGACTGAAGTTTCCGTTGATAAGGAAAAGCATCAGCCCAAAGATCGCCATTGATTCCGCAAATGCGATCCGCAAGAGACCGTAATTGATCGGACCACCAGATGAATTAAAGATTGCATTTTTTGACTCTGCTTTCGGATTCAATTTGAATATCACAACAAAATTAATTATGGAGATGATCAGAAATGCCGAGAATACTAATGAATATGTCCCGCCGTCCATGCCTATAAATCCCATAAATCTATCCTGAGACCGGACTATGGTCTCGATATCCAAACCCGCAAGCTTTGGCGCAAAAGTCTTTATCCGAGATTCACTCGGCATTTGCGCTATCAATATTGCAACGATATTGTAAACAAATATCGCAACAAAAAAAGCAAACCAGAGGACTTTATTGTTTATCGGCTTAGGCGCATTCGCTTTTGGCGTCTGGCCATTTTGCTCTTCCATAAAAATAATATTATTTTAAAATTACGTCCACCATAACCCGGACAATGGCATAGGAAAGCCCTGAGATCACGAGCCCCATCAGGGCATACTTTATCGCTTTTTTTGCCCCTGAGATCTCCTCGGGATTCCCGATCGATACGATGTATTTCAGCCCTCCCCATATTATGGCAAGAACCGCCATGGAAGCCACAAAGCCCAAAATGAAATTGGTCGCATTCAGGATCACGCCGGAAAGATCGGAGGAAAGCCCTCCCGGATTCGTTGGCACGATACCGCCGGCCAGATAGAAATATTTTTCCGCCTTTATTTTATTTTTCATATACGCACAATTAACTTCCTTGCTAAAGACAAGCTGCGCAAAAGGCAGCTTGTCTGAATTCTTTATCCCTTGACTTCTTTTATCTTCTCCCTCGTCTTCTTAAGCTCTTCTTCCCTTCTATATCTTTCTTCTCTTTTAAGAATCTCATCATCAGGTGCATGGCAATCTTCTCTTAGTTTTTGCATAGTTTTTTCATCTATTTCTTCATCGATCTCATCTTCCTCTGATCTTGCCTCGGGAGTGATCTTCTTCAAATTGCCATCTACAAAATTTTTGATCTTTTCGAACGGATTAAACCCCATATCTCCTTTCTTCTTATGTTAATTATTTTGCCCCATCTGCCGCCAGAACGCACCCAGCCTTCTCCTTGCCGATCCTCGGCGGCTTACCGCTAATCCCCGTATTCCTTCTCCATTCCCCGCCTGACTCCCTTATTTTTTTTCCCCTTAGCATCCGTCTCTTCTTCCGATTTTTCTGCAGGAGTGAATTTTATCAGACCATCATCCTCAGTTTCTACAAAATTTTCAAATGCATTGAATCCCAAACCCATGGTTCCTTTCTTTATGAATTGATTATTTTCTCTTTTTCTTGCTTCCTAAATAAAGTATAGTTTTGAGCACCGTATCCGGAGTGAGAGAAATACTGTCGATCCCCTCCTTCACCACGAATTCCGCAAAGTCGGGGAAATCCGAAGGAGCCTGTCCGCAAATTCCCACTTTCCTCTTTCTCTTGTGTGCGCCCTTGATGAGCTGCCTTATGAGGATCTTCACGGCTTCGTTCTTTTCGTTTGCGATCGATGCGATCGGACCTCCGTTGTCCCTGTCGATGCCCAGGGTGAGCTGAGTGAGATCATTGCTTCCGATGGAGAATCCATCAAAAACTTTCGCGAATTCATCAACCAAAATTATATTTGCCGGAATTTCCGCCATAACATAGACCCGGAGTCCGTTCTTTCCTCTTTCAAGCCCGGCTTCTTTCATGACAGCAAGAACCTTCTTGCCTTCCTCGACGGTCCTGCAGAACGGGATCATGACAATGACATTCGTCAGGCCAAATTCCTCGCGGACCTTTTTGATCGCTTGGCATTCCATTTTGAACGCCTCTTTATATCTTGGATCGTAATATCTTGATGCGCCTCGCCATCCGATCATCGGATTTTCCTCATGCGGCTCGAAATATGTTCCACCGATAAGATTGGCGTATTCGTTTGTCTTGAAATCGGAGAACCGCACGATCACGTCATTCGGATAGAATGCCGCGCCCAGTTTTCCGATCCCCTGCGATAATTTATCGATGAAAAAATCGGTCTTGCTCTTGTATCCCGCGGTGATCTTGTGTATCTTGTTCGCGGTCTGCTTGTCGATCCTCACTCCCTTGATCTTGCCGTCCAGGGCCATAAGCGCCAGCGGATGAGCCTTGATGGTGTTGTTGATGATGAATTCTTCTCTCGCAAGCCCCACTCCGTCATTCGGAATGAATGACTGGGTGAACGCCTGTTCCGGTTCTGCAAGATTCATCATAACCTTGACCTTCGGCCTCTTGAGATTTTTGAGATCCGTTTTCTTTATCTCAAAATCGATCAGGCCTTCATAGACATACCCTTCCTCGCCTTCAGCGCAGCTCACGGTCACTTCTTTTCCGGTCTTCAGGACCTCGGTTGCATTCCTGGTTCCGACCACGCACGGGATCCCCAGCTCCCTGGAAACGATCGCCGCATGGCAGGTCCTTCCGCCGGAATTCGTCACAATGGCCGCCGCGATCTTCATGATCGGCTCCCAATCCGGATCGGTCATTTCAGTCACAAGAACCTCTCCCTTATTGAAATCCTCAATACTGCTCGCATCCTTTATCGCATTTACTTTGCCTTTTCCGATCTTATAGCCGACACTCGCGCCGGAACACAAAATCCTGCTCTTTCTCTTGATCTTATATTCTTCCAGGATATTCGCATCTCTCACACTCTGCGCGGTTTCAGGACGGGCCTGAACAATGAACAACTTTCCGGTTACTCCGTCCTTTGCCCATTCCATATCCATAGCTCGATCATAATGATCTTCAATGATAGTGGCCCACTCAGCAAGCTTGATGACCTCTTCTTCTTTCAGACAGAATTTTTTTCTATCCTCAATCGGAACCGCCACATTCTTGGTGGAAATCTTCCCTGATGTGCTGTATACAAGCTTGTATGATTTGGATCCAAGCCTTTTTTCAATAATAGGCTTGAATCCCTGTTTCAAAGTCGGCTGAAATACATAGAACTCATCGGGAGTGACTTTTCCCTGAACGATATTTTCTCCGAGACCATAGATCGCATTGATGACCACCGCGTCTTTGAATCCCGATTCAGTATCTATGGAGAACATGACGCCGCTCACAGACTTGTCCGACCTCACCATTTTCTGCACACCGACTGAAAGAGCGATTGAGAAATGATCGAATCCCTTGTCTTCCCTGTATGAAATAGCTCTGTTCGTAAAAAGCGATGCGATGCATTGTTTTGTCGCGTAAAGGACATTATGCACGCCTCTGATATTCAAATAGGTTTCCTGCTGTCCGGCAAATGAAGCATCGGGAAGATCTTCCGCGGTAGCGCTGGACCTGACGGCCGTATCCACATATTCGCCATATTGCTTTTCCATTTCATGATATGCATCCGCGATATCCTTGTTGAGATCTTCCGGAAGTTCGGCGGCCATGATCGTATGGCGCACTTTTTCACCCCTTTCCGCAAGATTCTTCATATTATGAGTGTCCAGATCCTTCAATATCTCCCTGATCTTCTCCATAAGCCCGGAATCTTTCATGAAATGCCTGTAGGCATGAGCAGAAAGCGCGAATCCGTTCGGAATATTGACATTTTTCTTCGTGAGTTTCTGATACATCTCGCCCAAGCTGGCATTCTTTCCACCGACAAGACCGACATCTTTATTCGTCACTTCCTTGTACCATAATATGTTTTTTTGTTTTCTGTTTTCCATTTTATTTTATTATTGTTTAAGTGTTTTTAAAGCATATACATTATAACATATAATCGAATACCGCAAAAGTCCGATTTTGCACTGTATTCCGATATTTTACCCTATCTTGATCCGACCCGTTTTGAAAGTTCCGCCACGGCTTTTTCATAATCTTCTCCGGATTCCACGTTAAGGGAAAATCTCCTGTGATCGTTTATGAAAATGATTATAGACCTGCCCAAGATATCAAAAAAATACGCCATAACCGCCATAAGATTCTTGTCGGATATGTGATAACCCGAGATCTCCGACCACATGAAAAATTCCTTCCTCTTCTCCCGAGATCTCACAATTTCAATTCCTTTCTCGTCTATCCTATAGGACTCCAGAGGCTCCCCGCTGTTATATTTTACTTTGGCATTTATATAGTGAGTGAAAGATGCCAGAATTATAAGAGACACGAGAACAATGATCGCCAGCGGCTTGGAAAATATCAGCAAAAAAACGATTGACAGTCCTATTGTCAGCAGTGTCATGATAAACAGGAACTTCTGGTCCATCCTTCTTTTTATTCCCTTCTCGCTGATCTCCCACTTTATCTCTTTGATCTGTATGTTTTCCGATCCCATATTTTTTTTCGCTTAAGGCTTCTTTACTATATATACACATAAATTTCCAAAGGGTTCGCATCTCGGGTCATTGGTATCTTCGAACGCCGCAGTCAGCTCATAGCTTTTTCCGTCGGATCTATAGCCGTAAAAACGGGAACCGGAAAGGGGGTCTATATAGTTCTTTTTAAGATACCAGTCTTGGCGGAGAAGCTTATATATGTAGCTGTTTTCGTCGCTTATCTTTTCGTATCCGTTCGTTATCGGATATTCGTTCTGATTGTATTTTGCATATTCATCTATGGCATAACTGATATCGCCGAGATCTTTTACTCTTTGATTATCGCGATCGTCGGGAGTCTGGTTGGCAGTTGGAATTTCCGGTGAAACCGCCTCGGGAAGCTCTCCCGTATCTATTTCCTTCACAGGCACAACAACGCTTTCCCCTTCAGTGATGCCCTTTTGATCGGAATAGCTTTTCCAGACAGAATATCCGCCAAAAATTATCATTGCAACGATCGCTATGATGATTATTTTTCTGTAATTGCTTTTTATTTCCATGGCTTAAATGATATTCTTAGATACGATCGGATCTTTTTATATTATACCAATAATACCGCTTTTTTGAAACATACCGTCAGTTTTTTCCGACAGCCTTCCTGAAGTTGTTATAGAAAAACAATAACGCGGCAACCGAAACGAAGAAAAGGTTTATGGCCATTCCATAAAAGATCGAGAGTTCGCCGGAGGCTTTTCCCACCATGACTATTATCACCGAGAATAGGAGAAGATAAAGCTGCGACTGGATGCTGATCGTCGTCGCCCTGTGACTGGAAGGCACGATCTTGTTTATTAGGCTCGTGATATAAACATACTGAGTTCCAAAATTGAAAGAAAGAAGAGCGATGAAGAACAGGATCAGCGCGAGATTCTTTGTCATAAAAGCCAAAGAACAAAATACCGTAACGAGGAGATAAAAAACAATTATTTTTTTCTGGCTGAATTTTTTTTCAAAATAGGGATAGGACATCGACCCCATCGAACTCGAAAGATTGACCCCCACATACACAAAACTGAGATAAAGAACGGTCAGGCCTGCAAAGTCCAGCACCGGCTGATAGTAATAGAACAAGACGTCCGACGCGGCAAGCATTAGGGAAAATGTGACTATGATCAGCCAGACATTCCCTTCTTTCATCAGGAATTTCAGTCCGTCCTTCACCTGGCCAAAATGGCCGCCTATGGATTTCTGATATGCGGGTTCTTTCAGTGTTGAAAGAACAGCGATCAAGCCCAAGCTTGAAAAAACAGCAAGGAGGAACGGGAGCTTGAGATCGATCGAATAAGCGAAAGCTCCCGCGACCGAAGCCACGATCCTGCTCCAGAAAAAGCAGACCATGATCTTGGATTGCGTTTTTTCATATTTGCTTTCCTCGCCAAGATTAAGAAGCGTATCATAAACGATCGCAGAATCGGTTCCGGACCGGAGCGCGCTTGAAAATCCCATAAAAACCATCGAAATGAAGAAGTGTTCAAATGTTCCTCCCAAAAACAGCATCAAGGATGAAAGCGAGGAAAATGCAGTACCGATGATCAAAACATTCTTTCTGGAATATTTATCGGCCCAAACGCTCGAAGGTATCTCAAAAATGACCTGCACAAGGACCAGCGTACTTAGCAGGATACCAACCCGACCGAGAACAAGCCCGCTATGCAGCAGATACAAAATGAAAATAGGCAATGGAAACCAAAGTGCTTCGAGAAATCCCATGAGATAGAATTTCCTGATATTGGATCTCAAATTCATGCTCCAAAAATCAAACATATTCGATCATAACAATTTATTCTGCAACCAGCGGATTTCTTCCTGCATCGATCTCCTCTTTGTCGGAAAGTCCATCACCATCCGTGTCGAATTTATAAGGATCCGTTCCGAGTTTTTTTTCTTCAGGGTCAGTGAGACCGTCGCTATCGCTGTCCAATTGCCCAGGACCGTTGGGATCATAGCCGGCCGACACCTCAACGCCATCTTCATAACCATCTCCGTCAGTATCTTTTACAAGTGGATCCGTTTTCCATGTCTTCACTTCATCAAAATCAGAAAGACCGTCGCCATCCGTATCGGCCAGATTTTTGTCGGTCCCAAGTTTTTCTTCTTCATCATCGAACAGCCCATCGCCGTCCGTGTCAACTTTTTTCGGCTCTTCTTTTTTTTCGGTGACAACCGGCGCGGGTGTATCCGCAACCTCCTCTTTCTTTCTGATCGAACACCCGGAAAAATACACCGCAATCAGAATAAGCACCGCCAGCATGGATATTTTTTTTATGTTTTTCATATTTTTGATTATGATAAATTATTAACCGGCCACCTTGCTGCCCACATTTCCATATTCATCCATCTGCTTCAGGATCTCTATCCTTCTCTCGATCGGCGGATGGCTGTGAAAAAAAGATTCCCACCAAGGTCCTGATCCTTTCCTGAAAGGGCTTGAAATATAGAGATGGGCTGTCGAATAATTCCGGGTCTCAAGAGGATGGCTGTCAGCTGCGATCTTTTCCAGCGCCAGCGCAAGCCCCATCGGATATCTTGTGAAAAGCACTCCTTCCGCATCGGCCAGAAACTCCCTCTTTCTCGATATACCGTAAAAAACAAGCTCTTCTATGAATGGAATGAAGGAGAGAACCAGGGCAAGAGACATTCCTATAAGTATTATGCCATAGAACATGCTCATAATGAAAGCCTTGATCAAAGACTCCGCAGCATCTTCGGAACTCAGGAATTCTGAGAACCATTTGATCATGTTTACCACGATATCCACGATCCTCCTTATGAACCCCATAAGGAACACCAGGGAAGTTGCGAGCATGACATCATTATTCTCGATGTGCGCGATCTCATGAGCGACCACCCCCTCAAGCTCAAGATTATCCAATCTTGAAAGCGCTCCTTCGGTCAGAACCAGGACGGCATTTTCAGGCTTTTTTCCTATCGTAAAAGCATTGATCGCGATATCCGGAGTTTTGCAGATCTTCGGAACAGGGATCCCCGCGACCTTGCTCAGATTTTCGACAGTATTATAAAGGTCCTCATGATCTTTCCGGTCAAGCGCAACCGCCCTGTTTTCTTTCAATATCAGCTTATTCGAAAAAATGTAATCGCCAAAACTCGCAGCCAGCAAGATCGCCAGCGCCAATGCGGCATAAAAGTGATTTCTCAGAAGCATGAGATCGACTATATAGGCGGCAATAGCCAGAAAGATGACAAAAACCGAAACAAATATCATCGTCTGTTTCATGTTCTCGTCTATCCTGTTATATGTTGTCGGCATGATAATAATTATCTATGAAATAATATCGATATAATTGCCATATTCCTCCTTGACCGGCACGAGTTTTTCATATGACGGAATATTCTCTATGTTCAGTTTTTTCACCAGAAAATCTTCCACATAATCGAAATATTGGTCAAGGTCGCCGATCGCCAGATCGTTCCGGGTCCCTCCGCCCTCGCGCTGTCTTACACCTGAGTTATTATAGCTTATATAGAGAATAAAATAATAGGTCTGAAAAAACATGGCGATGACGGTACTGATGATCACAAAAGGCACCGCGGCGATCCAATAGACCAGCGCCGAATTGGGATCGGAAAGGCTGATATAGTCGCTTCCCAAAATGAATATCAGCTGGCAGAGGAAGATATAAAGCGAAAATATAAGAAGATAGAAAGCTATCGAAAAGACAAGTCCGAACATGCCCACCGACGACCATTTTTTGTTTATCAGATAACTCTTTATAGCAGCATGCTTCGGCAAACTCCGATAATATGCATAATCTATAGAAGTGTAATTCATCAAGTTTGAGACCATTGCGATCGAAAAATACTGGCTGAAACTTATGCCGGTGTCGCTTGAAAAAAGAAATCTCCTCCTCATATGCCAAAGAGTATTGTGTACATAATACCTGATCCACAATTTCTGAAAAGTCAGATTGAGGATGCCGGAAATATCGGAAAGTTCTTCTCTGAATATCTGAGAATAGGAATGATTCGCATTCTCGTTCGACACCGATTCAAACAGCTTCTTGAAAAAGACCACGTTCAAAAAAGTTATGATCGCCGGCATCAAAATAAGAAAGAACCAGAATGGCATCGTGATCCAGATGATAATGACGGCAATGCTGAACAGAGCATATATCATCTCAAAAGAGAATATCGACGTGACACTGACTGACCATCCGGGCCCGGTCAGAATATCCATCATTGTATCGAGATTGAAAAAAAGGAACAGGCATATGGCCGGAAGAATGATGAGAGCCAGAACAACTGACGATATATGTAAAAAATACAAAGATCTGTTCCGGCAAAACACCGCCCAGGATAATCTTATGATCTTCAGACCCAATGAAAATCCATTGCTCCTTGAAGCAATGATGGCAAAAGCAATGGCAATGGCCCCGAAAATAATACCCAGTATATCATAAAATTGTATCTGCATGATCCCTTTCTTTGATTATCTCATTAAACGCCGGCGACGGATCAATCGACTTTAAAATTCCGCATCCAGTCGCTCCGATAATCCACGTTGAACTGCCGGAAGAACTTCACCTCGCTCACCTGCGCGCACCATTCATCCCCATACATGAAGATCGACCGGGTAATATCCGAAAAATATTCATAATTTGTGACCGGATTGCACCTCGCGCTGAGAATGGCATAGTTTACTATATTTCCGACAAATCCCGCATCGCTCCGGAAATTCTTCAGATGCTCGGCTTCGTGCACAAGAACCGAAGCAAAAAATATATTATCCTCGACCGAATCAAAAGGAGAAGCAAAAACACCGTTTATCTCAATGAGATTATCCGGCATATGAGCAAGCCCGAGGAACAGACCCATATCCCTTGCGGGAAATACGAAGGATTCTGTATTGGAAACGATCTTTTCATATGCTCTCGGATCAATGGCCCTGAGAAAATCCAGAGTGTCCGAAAGGTTCTTGATGCCGGATAAGGGTCCCTTTGCCGTTCGGAGGAGATATCCGGCCTTCTCGTCCAGAGCTGCGCTGTTCTCATAGTTCAAAATCCTCTGGTGTGTGAATGCATCGAAAAAACTATTGAAAAGCGTCAGAATGATCACGATGTTGATGGCCATGAATATCCTCACCGCTTTTTCGAATTCAGCGATATTGGGAAATATGCGGTCATAGAATCTCACAAATCCCCCGGTTATGCTTTCCCTGG
>Ga0172379_10005396_pt1 | contig 17920 bp, 15 predicted proteins | sample GrowelOW334metaG_FD_119756 | JGI IMG/M metagenome (GOLD analysis project Ga0172379, IMG submission 119756) | Groundwater microbial communities from an aquifer near a municipal landfill in Southern Ontario, Canada - Groundwater well OW334 metaG | ecosystem: Environmental > Aquatic > Deep... | reverse complement strand
TATTTTCATCTATCCCTCTCTTGCGCGGAGCTATTGGTTCGCGTATTTTTCGGTTTCTTCATTCACGTATTCAAGCGTGATGCCTACTTTGGCGAACATATCTTCCGAATCCTTCCCGTCGTGGTAGCGCTTTTGACAGACGACGCGGACGATGCCGCAATTGATTATAAGCATGGCGCAGGTGCGGCAGGGCGTCATTCGGCAGTACAGCGTCGCGCCTTCAAGCGGAATTCCCCGGCGGGCGGCTTGACAGATCGCGTTCTGCTCGGCATGAACGGTTCTGACGCAATGGGTGGTGATGTTACCGTCTTCATGCATCATTTTTTTGAATTGATGCCCAACCTCGTCGCAGTGCGGAAGTCCCGCGGGCGCCCCGACATATCCGGTCACCAGAAGCTGGTGTTCTTTCGCGATGACGCATCCGGATCTCCCTCTGTCACAGGTGGCCCTTTTTGCGATCGCGTCGCACACTTCCATGAAGTATTCGTCCCAACTGGGGCGATGATACGTCGTTTCCGCCATGCTTCCTCCTCGGTTTCGTTTTATTGTAGCATAATGGAGAAAATTTCGCCTACACCACGGAGGTTTTTATGCCCACCGATTCGTTTCTGGCTGTTTGTATGAACCCGACTCTGCAAAAAACCTTGCCGTTTCCTTCAGTCCGTCGCGATTCCGTCAATCGCACGACTACCTACTCTCTGGACGCTTCAGGGAAGGGCGTCAACGTCGCGCGGGTACTTTCCCAATTGGGTAAACGCTCCATACATCTGACCCAATTGGGGGGAGCTTTCCGAACCGCGTTTCTTGAACTGTGCGCTCGGGATTCCATAGACATCCGGTGGGCTGAAAGCGGCAGCGAAATTCGTTTTTGCTACACCGTCATTGATGAATCGGACCGAAGCGTGACTGAACTGGTCGAAGAGTCTACGGCCGTGGCGCCGGAAACGGAAGGGCGGATTCTGGAACTGTTCGATGATGTCATTTCCGAAGCCGGTACATTAATCATATCGGGAACGAAAGCGGCCGGTTTTTCCGATGCTGTTGTTCCGACAATGGTTTTTCGGGCTAAAGAAAAAGGACTTCGCGTTATTTTGGACGTCCGTGGCAAGGATCTCTCGGCAAGCCTCCCGTTTGCCCCCGACGTGATCAAACCTAACCTGACTGAGTTCCTTTCAACTTACCTTCCCGGCTCCGATCCTCACGACGAAAGTCCGGACCTTAAAGAAAAAATCGTCGAAACTGCAGGGAAAATCGCGCGGGATGCGGGATGCCTGGTCGTTCTTACCCGCGGGGCGTTTTCGGTGTGGACTCACGACGGTAGGCAGTTCCGGGAATTCCCTATCAAAGTCGTGCCTCCGGTCAATACCACCGGATCGGGTGACGCATTTACCGCCGGTTTCGCTTCCATTTTCGTTTCCGGGGGTACGCTTGCCGATGCGATTGCGGAGGGCTCGCGCTGCGGCGCGCTCAACGCGGCGCTTTTCCGTCCCGGCATTATTCGCTAAGATGGCTCAATGAAAGACCTCACTGAGGGCGATGAGACGAAGCTCCTAATAGTGTTTGCGCTTCCGATGCTCATCGGCAACGTGTTTCAGCAATTCTATAATATGGTCGACAGCTGGGTTGTGGGAAATTATATCGGAAAGGAATCGCTCGCCGCTGTCGGCGCTTCGTTTCCAATCATTTTTTTGATGATTTCACTGGTTCTGGGTTTTTCGATGGGATCAAACGTGATCATTGCCCAATATTACGGGGCGAAGAAGATGGATAAAGTCCGCGCCGCCATCGATACGACATATATCGTTCTTTTCTGCGCGAGCATCATCCTCACGGCGTTCGGTCTTGTCGCCGTGGTTCCGATTCTCCATATTCTGCGAGTTCCCGACGATATCATGGGACCCGCGTCAACGTATCTGCGCATTATCATCAGCGGCCTCATTCTCACCTTCGGTTACAATGGAGTCGGCGCCATTCTTCGCGGCCTCGGCGATTCCAAGACGCCGCTTTATATGCTCATCATAGCGACGATTTTGAATGTTTTTTTGGATCTGCTGTTCGTGCTCGGTTTCGGCTGGGGTGTCGCCGGCGCCGCGTGGGCGACGGTGATTTCGCAGGGTGTTTCATTTTTGGGTTCCCTCCTTTATCTTGATCGAACACACGAAGTTTTGCGCACTAATTTTTTCAAGCTTCGTTTTGATAAGGAAATCTTCGCGTCCTGTCTTAAGATAGGTTTGCCTTCGGGCCTTCAGCAGACGCTCGTTTCGCTTGGCCTTATGTTCATGTCTTCCGTCGTTAACGGGTTCGGCACCGACGTGATGGCCGGTTTTACCGCGGCCAGCCGCATCGATTCATTCGTAGCCATGCCCGCGATGAATATCGCCATGGCGCTTTCCACTTTTTCCGGTCAGAACTTAGGCGCCGAGAAACCGGAGAGGGTACGGCGCGGTTTTTACGCGGCTCTTCTTATCGGGATACTAATCACCGCTTTTCTGGTCGTCGGCCTGCTTACGGCCGGAGAGCATCTGGTTGGTATCTTCAGCACGGACGGTGAGGTTATCCGGATAGGCACGCAATATTTGTGGGTTATAGCGCCTTTCTATTTTGCTTTCACGATTATGTTCATAACCAACGGAGTCATTCGCGGCGCGGGTGCCGTTTTTATTCCGCTCCTTTCAACTTTTGTCGCGATGTGGCTTATCCGCGTGCCCGCGGCCGTTCTCTTTTCCCGGCTATGGGGCGTTATCGGTGTTTGGTGGGCAATGCCGACCGGGTGGGTCGTCGGCATGTGCATTTCCCTTATCTATTACAGGAGTGGTCGCTGGATCCAAAAGACCGTGACGAAAAACGCCTGATATCAGCGTTTTCTTTTTTCGTCGAGCATTTCCGTATAATAGCGGCTTTCAATCTTTTCTTTGGGTAAGCCAAGTTGTTCCAGCGCATCCAACAGTCGTTTCCGGGCCGATGCGACTGTGTGAGAATCATCACTTTCGGCAAGAATCTCAAGTTCCGCGAAGACGCCAAGGCCTTCTATAAGGGACAATTCGGCGGTAATGCCGTCCAGGTCCCAGGCTTCGCCGACTTTTCTTTTTCGTATCCAGGGCGATAAGCCGAGCCTGGTGAGCAATTCACTGAAGGTCTCGGCTTCGGAAACTTCGAATTCCCGTTCGTCATTCACTTCCATTCCGTCTCGGACTTCTTTTATTTTAAAAGTAACGATAGCTGGTCCCGTACCCGTCCGCCGGATGCGAACTCCGGAGCCTGCGGTCTCGCGGGAACCTTCTTCGCGCGGTCTCCAGTACTCGTCGTCTTTCTGATATGCGCCGACGAAACGACCGAACTTTTCTAGTTTAGCGCGAAGGGCCGTTCGGTCATCTACCCATGCTTTGAGCTCGATTTCGATCGCCATTCGGTACTCACCTTATTGAAAATATTACTGAAACAGATTGTAGCTCATCTTGAGATTTTAGACAGTCGGCATACACTTAAATTGAAGGTATCAAGGAGCGGGTATGAAACTGAGAATGCGAATGACTTCGTTGCCGGCCATCCTGGTCGCGGCGCTGTCTTTCTCAGGCGCAACTGTTTTCGCGGAAGCCGCTTCTCGGGTGATGCGTATTTCGGTGGAAAATAGTGGAACCCATGTCCAAGTCCGTATGCTGAAACGTTTTTCGCAGCGGGCAGCCGAGGCGAGCGGCGGTAGTTTGGTGGTGGAATTGTACGACGGGGCTAGACTTTTTCGCGACGCGGACGTTGTCTCCGCTTTATCGCTCGGAAAAGTGGAGATGGCGGTGCCCGGCATCTGGCAGCTTGACCGTTACGCGCCTGATTTTGCTTCTTTGATGCTCCCCAGCGTGTACGGTCGTACCGAAGTCGACATCGCCCGCGTGGTCGACACGGAGTTCGGCGTCTTTCTTTCCGGGATTTTGGAAAGGACGCTGACTATCGTTGTTCTCGGCCGTTGGATGGAACTCGGGAGCGCCCATACTTTTTTTATAGGGAAGTCCGTGCGCGAGTTGCGCGGTTTACGGGTTCGGGTACCCGGCGGCGAGGCCAACGAGGAACGCATACGCGCTCTCGGCTCGTTTGCGGTAGCGATCCCTTGGCCTGATTTACCTTCCATCCTTTCTCGCGGCTTGGTGGATGCGGTCGTAACCACCTACGAAACGATACTATCAGCGAACCTGCATACCTTCGGTATCGGAGCGGTATTGGAAGAGAGTCACTACGTCGGTTACTACGTTCCAATGATCAATCGTCGTTTCTGGGAAAGTTTGGACGACAGGACGCGCTCGGCCGTCAAAAATGCTTGGGATGCGACCGTTGAAGAGTCTCGGATTGAGTCGCGTACGGCACAGGCAAACGCGAAAAAAAACCTCTTGGAACATGGCGTTCGCTTGCGCGCTTCCTCTTCTTCGGAAAGCGCCGTCAATCGTGAAAAGCTCATGCTCAATGAGCGGTCCATCGCCGAACGCATTCATGTTTCCGATGAAGCTCTTGATCGCCTGCACGCGGCATTCGGCGTGCGGATCAAATGAAAAGCTCGTTGAGCCGCGCGATCGCGAACTTGACGGCCTTTCTAGCCGCATGCGCACTGACTGTCTCGGGTGGCACTCTGGTTTTTACTCTCCTCAATCGTGATGAAACGGTCCGCCTTGCCGAAGCCGCGCTGTCCCGCGAGGCGGGTGTCGTCGGAGAACATTTCGACGGCATATTTCGAACGACGTCCGTCGTTCTTTCCAACATCGTGTATGACGGCGGCAACTTGACCGAGTATGCGCTGGCCGTCCCCGAAGCATCCAATTTCCTTATTTTGGACCAAGTAGGGCGTCCCTTGAAGACGGCATATCCACGTCCGCGTTTAGTGCCCATCTTTTCCCCCTTGCAGGAAAAAATTCGAAACGGTTCACATTTTGAAGCTGGTGCAGTGATGATCCCTTTCGAAGGTGATCGTTCCCTCGCTCTTTTGGCGAGGCGAGAATCCCAAAACGGCGCGTACGCCGGAACGGTTCTCGCCGTTTTCTCCGATCGGGTGTTGGACAACGCCATCGCGGCTCTTCTGGGGACGGCTATTACATCGCTATACCTGGAAGATGTTGATGGTACCATCCTCCTGTTCCGTTCTCGGACAAAATCGAATTATACCGAACTCAAACGCATTTCTTCTTTATTTGGTACGTATCAACTGAGAACATTGCCGTTGCGGCTTTTCGTCGTAGCTGAACGCGACGAGCTTCTTGCCCCTCAGTATCGTTTTCGTTTGACGGTCGCGGTGATCGCTTTTGTTTTTTCTCTTGTTTTAGGCTTTATGTGCGCGTACGCGGTTTCCATGACGCGCGGCATCAAACATTCCGAAGAATTAGCTCGTGAACTTGAAAGAAGGGATTCCTTATTCAGGGAAGTGCACCACCGGGTCAAAAATGATTTGCAAATTGTACGAAGTGTCATCGCTTTAGGAAGATCCAGCGTCGATTCAGTTGGTTCCGAAGCCGACAACGCTCTTTGCGCCGCGGAAGCGCGCATCAATTCCATCTCATTGGTTCATGAACAATTATATAAACAGGCAGCGGTAGCAACGACGGATTTGAGCATATACATCAGTGATTTGGCTTCACATGTAACTAACGCGTACGGGGGCACGCGACCAATTCAGGTGTCGGCAAAATCAGAATCGGGTTTATCACTATCTATTGATGCCGCGGTTCCCTGTGGCCTTCTACTGAATGAATTAGTCACGAACGCGTTTAAATACGCTTTTCCGAACGGACGTTCCGGTGTGATAACGATAGGCGCGAAACGCGTTGGGAAAAACTCCATTGAACTCCGAGTGGAAGACGACGGTATTGGATTCGTCGATGATCTAAAAAAGCTCCACGAAGGGTCTTTCGGCCTCGAACTGATTAAGGCGCTCTGCGCTCAACTCGGCGCGACGCTTAAGCATGAGGGAGGACCGGGGGAAGGGACCCGTTGGATCATCACTCTTCCCCCAGCTTCCGCGGACCTTATTTAAAGATCAAAACGGACGGATCGTAGTCCGCGGGCGGCGTGTAGCCGAGCAGTTCAATGCTCGTGGCTGCCAGGGAGCTGATACCGAGCCCCGTTCTCAAGGATGCTTCCCCGCTCTTTGCTTCGTATTCGCCCTTGCATTCAGGGTCATATACAACGCAGGGAACAGGATTGAGGCTATGGCTTGTTTTCGCTTTATACGAGCCGTCTTCCTTACGAATGGCGGCGCCTGTTTTCTTGTCGTGTTCGAACATGTCGTCCGAGTTCCCATGGTCTGCCGTCAAAATCATCATTCCGCCGGCTTTAACTACCGCTTTCGCAAGGCGTCCGATCTGGAGGTCCATCGCTTCCATGGAACAAACGACCGCCTGATACACGCCCGTATGGCCGACCATATCGCCATTGGGAAAATTGAGGCGGATAAAATCGTACTTTCCGGAGCCGATCGCTTCCAGGACTTTATCGGTGATTTCGGCACACTTCATCCAAGGCCGTTGCTCGAAAGGAAGCACGTCGCTCTTCACTTCAACGTAGGTTTCAAGCTTTTCGTCAAACTTGCCGGTTCTGTTTCCATTGAAGAAGTAGGTAACATGCCCGTACTTTTGAGTTTCGGAAATAGCAAGGGAACGAACCCCGGTAGCGGCCAGATATTCGCCCATTGTACGGTCGATGGACGGCGGACTGACGAGATAGCGTGCCGGTACGTGCAAGTCTCCGTCGTATTCCATCATGCCCGCATAACAGACTTTGGGACGGCGTACGCGGTCGAACTTGTCCATGCCGTCGTCTTCGAATGCCGAGGTTATTTCCAATGAACGGTCACCTCGGAAATTGAAGTACACCACTGAATCGCCGTCTTCTATCGTTCCGATAGGCTTACCGCCTTCGGCGATGACGAATTCCTTCAGGTCTTGGTCGATGATGCCGGGGATTTCCTTCCGGTAGGTTTCAACCGCTTCGCGTGCGGTCTTGAACCGACGGCCTGTACCGAGTACGTGCGTTTCCCAGCCGCGCTTGACCATGCTCCAATCCGCACCGTAACGGTCCATCGTGATCCACATCCGGCCGCCGCCCGACGCGATGCGCGCGTCGAATTGGGCGGAAGAAATCTCTTTCAGATAGGCTTCAAAGGGATCGAGAAAGTCAAAAGCGCTCGTTTCGCCGACGTCGCGACCATCGAACAGGATATGAATCCTCACCGTGGCGACGCTTTCAGATTTCGCCTCGTTGATCATCGCCTTTAGGTGGTCGATATGGCTGTGCACGTTTCCGTCGGAGAAAAGACCGATGAAGTGGAGCGTTCCTCCGTTTCCATCGCGTCCTTTTTTTGCGCTTGAGACGATTTCCTTCCAGGCTTTGCCCTTGAAAATCGCGCCGGATTCGATCGATTTTGTGACAAGCGCGGCGCCTTGTTCGTATACCCGGCCGCAGCCAATCGCGTTGTGACCGACTTCGCTGTTGCCCATGTCCTCATCGGAGGGAAGCCCGACGGCTTTACCATGCGCCTTCATTTTCGTATGAGGACTTTTCGAACTTATCGCGTCAAAACTGTACATTTTTGAATCGGCTACCGCGTCGCCTTCTTTATATTTGCCGTATCCGACGCCGTCCATGATGACGAGCACCAGGGGACCTCGGCGGCCTTTCCATTTAGGATTCTTCTTGAGTGCTTCCACCATCGGGGACTCCTTGCAGACGGATTATGATCGATAATACGTAAATCAAGGACCGTTATCAAGAACTTATTGACAAGGTCGGTCGTCAAATCGATACTGACCTTAGAGGCCGCAATAGATGAAATTGCTCGTGTTCGTGCTTAATAAAGAAGAGTTGCTGGAAAAAACCCTTGAGGCGTACGTTGAAGCGGGTATACCCGGTGCGACTATCCTTGAATCCGAGGGCATGGGTCGTTTTCTGGCCTATGAAGTTCCGCTGTTCGCCGATTTTAAGGAATTGATGAAAGGGACCGCTCCACGGAATAAGACTATTCTTTCATTGATTAAAGATGAAAACGCGGTAGCGCGCCTTGTCCCCATACTCAAAGAGGCCATCGGCGATTTTTCAAGCCCCGGAACGGGTGTTATGTTTACCGTGCCGGTCGATTGGGCTGCCGGTATCGGAAGAATTGACGACGAATAAGAGGAGTCCGTATCATGATCAACTTCAGCTCCATCTTGAAAGTTTCAAACGCCGCCGTCGACGTTGATTCGAGGACAAAAGACGATGCCTTGAGCTTCGCTGTCGATCTGGCTTGTAAGAGCGGCGCCGTTCCGAATAGGGACAAGCTCCTTGTCGAAATCCGCGCCCGCGAAACCTTGTCTTCCACCGGAATCGGCGAGGGCGTCGCGGTTCCGCACGCGCTGTGTGACTCCATCACACAAACGGTCTTGAGCGTAGTGCGCCTCGCGCGGCCTATCGATTTTGCGGCAGTTGATTCCAAGCCGGTTGATCTTATTTTCCTTATGGCCGGCCCGCGCGGCGATACCGCGAATCATTTGAAAATTCTTTCCAAGCTGGCACGTCTTTTGCATGACGCCGACTTTAGAAACGCAGCTCGTGCCGCGAAAGATAGTGAGGCCTTAGTACATCTTCTGCTGGGAAAAGACTAACGTTGCGAGATCGTCCTTTTTCGATTATTCGTCAGAAATATAACCTGCTTTCGGAAGATCAAAAGAAAGTAGCGACTTTTATTCTCTCCAATAAAGACCGTTCGGTCATGATGACCATCAGCGAGCTTGCCGGTGAATGCGGCCTTAGCGAGACGACTGTCGTCAGGTTCATAAACAAACTGGACTACACGTCGTTTCAAAAATTCCGTGTTGAAATGGCTCAGGAATTAAGCGAAATAACCGTTTCCGCCGGTTCGGAAGGACTGAAGATTGAAGACGGGTATCAAGATATTCATAACGACGATTCAATCGGCGAGATTAAGAAAAAGGTTATTATCTCGGCATCGGGCGCAATTCACGACATGGAAAAACTCATAGACGGAGAAAGTCTGGAGAGGGCGGTTTCGAGTCTCATCGGCGCTAAACGAATTATGTTCTACGGCGCGGGCGGCTCCAGCGTAATTGCCATGGACGCGCACCATAAGTTTTTACGCCTTGGGCTGACGAGCATCTATGAGAGTAACTCTCATTTTTCCATCATACGATCCACGCATTTGAACGCGGACGATGTCTTGGTTCTTATTTCTCATACCGGAGAGAGTCGGGAAGTGTTGGAATGCGCTGAAAACGCGCGCGCAGCCGGATGCACGATCATCGGCCTTACTAGCTACATCAATTCCGACTTGGCAAAAGTAGCCGATATCGTTCTGTATAGTTCAACGAACGATCTTGCGCATTATACGGATGCCATGGTTTCCCGGCTTATACAGCTGGTGGTCTTGGATATGCTTTTTATCGCGGTAAGCCTCCGGATCGGGTCCAAAGGCAAGGAAGCCATAGAAAAATCCAGAAGCGCGATAGCCCGATCCAAAGGTCGCAAAAAATAGGAAATGCTCCGACCCGGCGCGTCTTGACAAGTCCTTTTTTTGATAGGTATATTATTACCAATAAAACATATTGATAGTAGTAAAATTACTATAAATTGAAAGGGGAAAGAATTCGGATATGTTGACCAATCTTGAAAAAATGTTGCGCTTGGCGCAAATGGGAAGATTCTCAGTAGGTTCTTTTAATGTATATAATTATGAGACAATAAAGGGAGTTCTTGCCGGCGCGGAAAGAAAACGCGTTCCAGTCATCGTCGCTTTTGGCGCGGGCTACCTTCCCAATATGGATTTGGAGGAAGTCGTCGCGCTTGTCTCCTACCGGGCCGAGAAAATGGATCTTCCCGTCGCGCTCCATCTGGACCACTGCCGGAATCCGGAGATCATCAAAAAGGCCGCTATCTGCGGTTTCACTTCCGTCATGTATGACGGTTCGAGTCTCCCGTTCGATGAGAATCTAAAAAATACGGCTGAAATTGTAGCATTTGCTCATACTTTGAACGTGTCGGTGGAAGCGGAGTTGGGTTCCCTCGCGTTGGGCGCCTATTCGAATGAAGGAGAGGTTGGATCCGCTGAACAGTATACCGATCCCAGATCCGCGCACGATTTCTGCGAAAGAACGGGAATAGACGCGTTGGCCGTGTCCATCGGGACCGTTCATGGTATGTATAAGGGCGAACCGAATATTAGGGTCGATATCCTAAAAAAAATCCGACGTGAAACGGCCGTCCCCTTAGTGTTGCACGGCGGATCGGGAACCCCGGAAGCAATCTTGCGGGAATGCATCGCGAATGGTATCTGCAAAATAAACGTGAATACCGAAATTTCTAAACACGCCGTTGATCGAATCGCGCGAGCGGTCGAAAAGGATCCCGATATTCACTTGTCCAAAGTCTCCTTGAAGACCATAGAAGCCGTTGAGGAAGTTGTCGAGAAATACATTGCCTTATTTAGTCGATAATCGGAGGAAAGCAATGAGCGATTTGCCGGTACTTAACGTAGGTATTTTAGAAACGGTTAAAAAAATCGATGAGAAGTCCGTAGATGGAGCGCTCCGGGCCGCACTCAAGAACCTGGACCGAAAAATCGTGGCGCTCGACGACGATCCCACCGGAGTGCAGACCGTGCACGGTATCTCCGTCTATACCGACTGGGATTCGCGATCGGTGGAGGCCGGCTTTGCCGAAACTAATTCCCTGTTTTTCATCCTCACCAATTCGCGCAGCTTCACCGCTGAGGAAACCAAGAAGGCCCACACGACGATGGCCGAAAATATCGCCGCCGTATCGGCTAAAACGGGTAAGAAATTCATCGTCATAAGTAGAGGCGACTCAACGATGCGCGGACATTTTCCTCTTGAGACGGCCGTATTGCGCGAGACGCTTGAAAAAAAGACGGGAAAGAAAATCGACGGCGAAATCATTTTCCCTTTTTTCAAGGAAGGCGGTCGTTTCACGATCGGCAACATCCATTATGTCAAGGAGAAAAGCGGCTTGGTTCCAGCCGGCCAAACCGAATTCGCCAAGGATAAAACGTTCGGATATCATGCTTCTCACTTGGGTGAATGGGTTGAGGAGAAAACGAAAGGTATATTCAAAAAAGACTCCTGCGCATACATTTCCCTGGACGATCTCCGTTCCTTTGACGTGGAAAAAATCGCGGGACAACTGAAATCCGTGCATGATTTCAACAAAGTGATTGTCAACGCGGTCGATTACGTCGATGTGAAAGTTTTCATGCTTGCTTTTATCAACGCTATCCATTCGGGAAAAGAGTTCATGTTCAGGAGCGCCGCGGCGGTGACGAAGGTCCTCGGCGGCGTATCGGACCGACCGCTATTATCCAAGTCGGAATTGGTGGAAAAAGGTAATACGAACGGCGGCATCGTTCTTATCGGATCGCACGTCAACAAAACGACGCAGCAATTTGAAGCGCTCCGAGAACTCGGCGGTAAGGTTGAGTTCATTGAATTCAACCAACATTTGGTACTCAAAGACGGCGGACTTGAAGGCGAGGTTGAACGAGTTATCGCCTTGGCGGAAAAAAATATTCTCTTAGGGAAAAACGTCGTCGTCTATACTCGGCGTGAGAGGTTTGATCTTGATACCGACGACAAGGAAAAACAACTTCTGGTGTCCGTGAAGATTTCCGACGCGGTGACCAGCGTCATCGGAAAACTGAAGGTCCGTCCAAGCTACATTATCGCCAAAGGCGGAATCACCTCCAGCGACGTGGGCACGAAGGCCTTGAAAGTTAAAAAGGCCCTGGTAATGGGTCAGATAAAACCAGGCATTCCCGTCTGGATGACCGGGCCGGAAAGTAAGTTCCCCGATATGCCCTATATTATTTTCCCCGGAAATGTCGGTGAGATCGATACGCTAAAGAAGATTGTTGAAGAGTTGAGTTTTCTTTAGTGATTATGTGAACCTATATAGATATGCGTAAAAACTTGTGTGTTTGTTTTTTCAAGGATATCATGAAAAAACAAACATACAAGGAGCAATAATGGCAACGTCTTTTGTCGATTCGGTAATGGCTGGTGTCATCGCGAGAAATTCCGCTGAGCCTGAGTTTATTCAGGCTGCCAAGGAAGTTATTGAATCGATCGAACCGGTCGCTCGGAAACGGCCGGAGATTGGGCGCCTGAAAATAATGGAACGCATAGTTGAGCCCGAGCGTCAGATCATGTTTCGTGTTCCTTGGGTAGACGACAAGGGCGAAGTCCAGATAAACCGCGGTTTCCGCGTGCAGTTCAACAGTGCGCTCGGTCCTTATAAAGGCGGTCTCCGTTTACACCCTTCCGTCAATCTCGGTATCATTAAATTTTTGGGTTTTGAGCAAACCTTTAAAAACGCGCTCACCGGAACGCCTATCGGCGGTAGTAAAGGAGGCAGCGACTTTGACCCGAAGGGAAAGAGCGATATGGAAGTTATGCGCTTCTGCCAGTCTTTCATGGGTGAACTTTACCGCCACATAGGTCCGGATACCGACGTTCCCGCCGGGGATATCGGTGTCGGCGGTCGTGAAATCGGCTACCTGTTCGGCTACTATAAAAAGATTGTAAACGAATTCACCGGCGTTTTGACCGGCAAGGGTCTCTCGTATGGCGGGTCGCTCGCACGCACGGAAGCCACGGGTTACGGTTTGGTCTATTTCACGACCCGTATGCTTGAAAATGCCGGAACCGATTGGAAGGGCAAGGAAGTCGTCATATCCGGTTCCGGAAATGTCGCGATCTATGCCGTTGAAAAGGCCACGAGCCTCGGCGCGAAAGTCATCGCAATGTCTGATTCGAACGGCTATATCGTCGATGAAGAAGGTATTGATCTCAAATCGATCAAGCGCATCAAGGAAGTTGAGCGCGGCCGGATCAAGGAATACCTTGCCGTCAGACCGAAGGCGTCGTACAAAGACGGCTGTGACGGCATCTGGACGGTCCCCTGCGATGTCGCGCTTCCGTGCGCTACTCAGAACGAGCTGGACGGAAAATCGGCTTCTATCCTCGTGAAAAATAAATGTCGCGCAGTGGCGGAAGGCGCCAACATGCCATGCACGCCTGAGGCCGTTCAGATATTCCTGGATGCCGGTGTTCCCCTCGGGCCTGCCAAAGCGGCGAACGCGGGCGGCGTGGCGACCAGTGCCTTGGAGATGTGCCAGAATTCCATGCGTCTCCGCTGGACGTTCGAAGAAGTCGACTCCAAGCTCAAAGGCATCATGGACGGTATCTATACACAGTGTCGCGATGCGTCCAACGAATACGGCATGAAAGGCAACCTGGTAGCGGGCGCCAACATCGCCGGATTCTTACGCGTCAGCGAGGCAATGATCGCTCAAGGCATCGTGTAAAAACACCTATTTCAGGCTAGATAACACAAAGCCCGCTGGGAGGCGGAATCGGCGTAGAGACGAAGTTCCGCGCCGTTTCCGCTTTCCAGCACCGTGATCGCCTTTCGCCATAATTCGTCGTCGCTTACGATTTCGACAAGGGTTTTTTTCGCCTCTTCCAGAAAGCGTTCGCTCAGGCAGCAATCGTCTCGGTCCGGGAATACGGCGAAGTAGAGCATATCCATCTCCACCAAATCGTTGAAGAAATGAGTCCCCAGAGATACGTCGGGCACAAGTCCCGCGTGCATGTACGCCATTTCGACTAGGACCGTTACGCCCTTGATATCGTTGAACGATACCGGAATTCCCATCGCGGGGGTTGAAGTACCCCATCGTCCCGGTCCGACCAGCATCACCACGGGATCTTTTTTTCCGCCGCTCGAACGCGCGAGTCGTCCTACCAAACGGGCCACCGAGTACCGTTCCTGCTCGTTTAAAGCCGTGTAAGCTTCCGGCGATACGTAGATGAGACGGTCTATCGGAGCCGCTAGACTGCGACCGACGATGGGACCGTCGCTGCGCAGGAATACGCGTTGTTCCGGAATTTCGGTGGGCGCGACGCCCAGGTCTCCCGCGCCGACGATTTTGACCTTGAATGGTCGACACTGCACCAAGCAAATACGATAATCGCCGTTAGGACCTACGGTGTTGACCGTAAATTCGATATCGACCGGGTGCTCATAAGCGGCTTCCAAGGTCGCAAGCATTGAGCGCATCCTGACGCAAAAATCCGTCCGTTCGAACAAGCCTTTGAAATCCAATCTGAGCGCCGCGTTTACATCGATACCCAATTCCCTCGCACGCACGGCCGCTTCTTCGTCGAGACTCGCAAAGAGATCTTTCGTCGCCGGATCAAGGCGGGAAAGCGCTTCACGTAAGGGGTTTGTGGAGAAATCGTTGATGCTTAAATTGATGACGTCCACTTTTCTTTGAAGGTATTTCCCACCATCCTCCGGATTGCGGTCAGGCCGTTTGAGCGGTGCGTTGAGCGCGACAATACGGGTGTAGTCGTCATCGACGCGGTCCACGGCCCGTGTGCCTAGCCCGAAAGCTAAACGGAGCATTCCCGAGTGCGGATCGATGGACGCGTCCCAGGCGAAAGGATTATAAGAAAACCCGACACCACCGGCACTGGGGAAGAACCAGTCGCCTTGCTCCTCACCGGAGACTCGTTGCACCAGAAGCGCCATCTGCTCGTCCTCGTGCAGGAGTCCGTGGTGCAGCCGATAGAGAAGCGCTTCCTCGCTCATGGAACTCGCGTATACGCGTTTGACGGCGTTCATGAACGAGGAGAGGCGTTCTTCAGGAGTACCCTGGTTTGCGCAGAAAACGCTCTCGTATTTTCCCGAGAACGCGTTTCCGTAACTGTCTTCTTGGAGTGAGCTGGACCTGACGATGATAGGCGATTGTCCGAAATACTCAAGCATTTCCTGAAACTGTACGACGACGTAATCAAGAAAACTCCCTGTTAGGATACGCTCACGGGCTATGGCGGCTCGTTCAAGAATTTCCTCGATTGATCCATTTTTTCGCCTGAGCCACCAGCAGTGATTCTGTATGACGTAGGTGTAGAACACGTCGGACCCGATAAAAAAAGAATCGTGCGGTTCCAGAATCCGTTCCCAGTCAGGATCAGCTTCACGAAGGATTCTGTGGGCGAGAAGAATGCCGCGCGCTTTGCCTCCGATAAGGCCTGAGCCGATGAGGCGTTTAAGAATATCGGTAAGGAAGGGCAGATCAAAATAACGGCGAGCAAGCGGCAGAAAACTCGTTTGTCGCGTAACGGCCATATGCAGAAGCCGCTCAAAAAGAGCGTCTCTCTCGGCTTCCTTCGGTTCGCCGCGATCAATAGCGGCGAGTATGATTTCCGCATCGCGGTAGCTTTCGGTCCAGGCTCCGTAACGTTGGATGGTGAAATTCAAGAGCGGCCTTTTTACCGCCGCGACGACGTCCGCCGTTGAAGCGCTGTTCGTCACCGGTATGAATAGATCGCCTTCGCGCGCATGGAGCTTGTACATGGTTGGTGACCGGCGTCCTTCCACCTTTTGCGGTTGGATGTAGGTCTTACCGTCTTTTGTCCAAACTTCTATGATTATTTGTGCGGTAGCATAAATCGTGTCGGTCGCGTGATTTGAATGACTATGTTTGTAAATGGCAAAGAAAGCCATCGATTCCAGTTTTAGGACGTATGGACATACGACGAGGAAAAAATTTGCCATCATACGGTCCGCGTACCAGTATTTTGCGAGCCCCGATAAGCAATCGAATACATACCAGCTTTCGGCTGCGGTTCTCTCAATCGCATCGATCAAATCTGAAACGAAATGCTCAAACCCGCGTGTCGGATCGAGCAATACGGTAGTGATTTCTCCTCTTTCTTCCAGAAGGGCGGGGTGATCCGCAAAACGGAAATAGACGACACGTTTGCCCTTCTCTACGGCAGCTTTCGCGTACGGAAGGACGAAGCGGCGATATTCGTCAATTTCCTCGACGTCCCAAACAACGTTATCTCCGGGGATGAGGCCCCGAAGTACCGTATCAAGAGCGGGTAGTCCCGTCGTGTGGAGTGGACTTCGGTCATCAAGAGTAGCCATAACATTTATTGTACCATACGCAAGAGTCGTTGAAAGGGCGGGTCATTTGAAAGGAGCCGACCGAGTGGTCAGCCGGTTTTTTTGGTCTTTCCGAGGACTGAAAGCAACGCGCCCGCAAGAATGAGGACTGTAGTCAAATAAAACTGAGGCGCGGGAATTTCGTTGAATAGGAAAAAAGCGAAAATGACCGCGAAGACAAACTGAAATAGGTTTACGATCGTCACTGTCTGTGGTCGAAGAACAGTCATGGCCCAGTTTAGCACCGAATGGCCGATCACCGTAGGTCCAATGATAAGGCCCGCGAGCAACAGCAAATCCTTGCCGCCCGGCACGGAGAGGGCGCCGGGAATCATGGCGGTCGCCGCAAAAGAGAGGATCCCTCCGAACGCGTAGAGCGGAACCAGATAGGTCCAGAGTCTGCCGTCGGTGTTGTTTCTTCTGCTGAACGCAAGGTAGGCGCTGAAGCAGAGCATGGAGACGAAACAGATAACGTCGCCGAGAAAAAAGTCCATCGATAGATTGAAATCCCCGACACCCATTATGAGTACGCCGCTTGTAGCGATGACCGTCGCGAAGATTTCTTTTTTTGTCGGGCGTACGCCGCTCAATAAAAAAGCGGCAAAGGGCATAGCCACCGGGTTCATATTCACGATCAGAGTCGAATTACTCGCGGTGGTCATGCGCGCGCCGACTGTCCAACTGATGAAATGGATAGCGATGATGATTCCCGGTACGATGATGATCTTGACGGCATCTCGGTGCGTTTGAGGCCCGAGCCCCGCATCGTGTCGTTCCCTTAGTTCCCAGAAATAGGCGGGTAAAAGAATGAGGGCGGCACCCAGGAGCCTTGCGGAGGCGATCAGGTACGGGTGGATGCTCGCTGCCTTTATCATAAGGACTGAGGTCGACGCGATCACGACGGCGCCGCACAAGAGTATCCATACGAAGATGTCGTTTTTTTGCCGCATAAAGCGATATCCTTTGCGCGCTCGCCGTTATCGGTATTCTTCCCAAGCCTTTATTTCAAGTCCCTTCTCCCGTTGATACGCTAGCGCATCGGTAAACTGCTTGGCCACCTTGATGTTGGTGAACAGGGGCACATCGAAATCCACCGCCATACGTCGGATGATGTAGTCGTTTTTGAGTTCCGTCTCGCGGTTGTTTTTGGGAACGTTGATGACCATGTCGACTTCACGCTTTCTGATCATCGTCGCGATATTAGGTTCCTTCGATTCCAGCGGCCAATTGAGCGGCGTCGTCGGTACGCCGCTGGTCGTGAGGAATTTTGCCGTGCCGCGGGAGGCATAGAGTTCGTAGCCCATGTCTCGCAGTTTACGCGCAGAGTCCAGAAACTCAACCTTATCTTCGATCGGGCCGGTTGAAAGAAGTACCTTCTTTTTCGGAATACGGTAACCGACCGACAGAAGCGCTTTGAGGAAGGCATCATCCAAGTCTACACCGATGCAGCCGACCTCTCCCGTCGAGGCCATCTCTACGCCGGGAACTGGGTCCGCGCCATGAAGGCGGGAGAAGCTGAACTGAGCGGCTTTGACGCCCACCCATTCAAGGTCCATCGCCGACGAAGGCGCTTTCTGTACCGGCTCGTCCAGCATCGCCCGGGTAGCCATTTCTATCATGTTGACGCGGCTGACTTTTGAACAGAAGGGGAAGCTGCGGCTTGCGCGTAGGTTGCACTCAATGACGCGCACGTGGTTGCGCTGAGCAAGGAACTGAATGTTGAAAGGGCCGGTGATGTCCAAGGCTTCGGCAATACGGGAAGCGATTTTTTTCACCTTGCGCATCGTTTCCACGTAGAGTCGCTGGGCCGGGAGCACGACGGTCGCGTCGCCTGAGTGGACGCCCGCGTTTTCAATGTGTTCGGTGATCGCGTGGTAGAGGATTTCCCCGCGCTTTGCCACCGCGTCAATCTCGATTTCCTTTGAGT
>Ga0172379_10005395_pt1 | contig 17931 bp, 17 predicted proteins | sample GrowelOW334metaG_FD_119756 | JGI IMG/M metagenome (GOLD analysis project Ga0172379, IMG submission 119756) | Groundwater microbial communities from an aquifer near a municipal landfill in Southern Ontario, Canada - Groundwater well OW334 metaG | ecosystem: Environmental > Aquatic > Deep... | reverse complement strand
GTCGGCCTGCTGGGCTTCACGGCCGGTGGCAACCTCGCCGGCCACGCGACATGGGACCGCACGCCGCGGACTTATCCGCAGAAGCCTGATCTCGACGATCCGCGCGGGCCGGACTTCCTCGTGTTCATCTACGGCGGCGGCTTCCTCGACCCGGCGGACAAGACGAAGTTCCGCCCCGGCTTCAGCGTGCCGGCGGACGCGCCGCCGGTTTTCTTCCTCGTCGCACATGACGACAAGTCCAACCCCGTCGAGGCCGCGATGCTCTACCTCGAATACAAGCGGCAGAACCTCTCCGCCGAGCTGCACATCTGCGCCAGGGGCGGCCACGGCTTCGGCATGAGGAAGAGCAAGGACCCGATCAGCGAATGGCCGGCACGCTGCGGTGAATGGATGAAAAGCCTGGGCCTCCTCACCGCGAAGTGACGTGGAGCACGGACGCCCTCGTCCGTGCCTCGAATTGCGGACGTGGGCGTCCGCGCTCCTCCGTGTCGCCGGGCGCTGCTTTGAGGCTGAACTCACCGCCCGCTCCGCACGTCAGTCCTCCCACATGAACCGCCGCTCGTTCCTCCAGTCGGGTGCCGTCCTCGCCGCCTCCGTCTCAACCGCTCTGCCACAAGCCGCAGTTGGCAAACGCGCCGAACTCATCGCCGCCATCGAGAAGGTCACGTTGCGGCGTGGCCGCGATGGCAGCGGGCCGACGTGGTTTCATCCGCGCTGCTGCGTCGTGCCCGGCGCAGACGGCGCGACGGTCTTCATGACGTTGCAGACAATCGCCGGCTCGGACTACTTCGGCCCGGTGCATTGGATGACCTCGCGCGACCTTGGCAAGACTTGGACCGAGCCGCAGCCCGTCGCGCCGCTGGGTCGCGTGAAACAAGGGGCCGGCCCCGCCGAGGAAGGCGTCTGCGACGTGGTGCCCGAGTGGCATCCGCAGACCAAGTCCGTCCTCGCGATGGGTCACAACGTCTTTTACTCCGGCCCGAAATTCTCCGCCGACCAACCGCCGCGCTGGCCCGTCTATGCCGTCTGGCGGAACGGCCGGTGGGGACCGCGCCGCAAGCTGGAGTGGAACGACCCGCGTGGAGCCTACATCTACTCGAACAACTGCGGCCAGCGCGTCGTGCTGCCCAACGGCGACATCCAGATGTCGTTCACGTTCGGCCCGACGAAGACCAGCCCCCGCTCCGTCGCCGGGGTGATCTGCTCCTTCGACGGCGAGACGCTCGCGGTGAAACAGGTCGGCGAGGAAATTCCTCACGACAAGGGACGCGGCCTGCTGGAGCCGTCCGTCACGCAATTTCAGGGCCGCTTCTTCCTCACCCTCCGCGCCGAGGACAATCGTGGCTACGTCTGTGCGGGCGACGACGGCTTGAAGTGGACGCCCAGACAGGCGTGGGCCTGGGATGACGGCCAGCCTCTCGAAATGTCCACCACGCAGCAGCACTGGCTCGCGCATTCGGATGCGCTCTGGCTCGTTTACACGCGCAAGGACGCGACCAACGCCAACGTCGTGCGCTGGCGCTCGCCGCTCTGGATGGCCCAGATGGACCCGGCGACGCTCCGACTTCGCCGCGACACCGAGCGCGTCGTCCTGCCGCTCGTCGGCGACGGCGTGAAGGACCCCGACCGCGTCGCCATCATGGGCAACTTCCACCCCATCAACGTCAGCCCCGGCGAGTCATGGGTGACCGTCGGCGAATGGCAGCCCAAGAACGGCATCAAGGGCGACCTGCTGCTCGCGCGCATCCGCTGGACACGGCCCAACCGGCTGGTGACACGCTAGCGGAAATCCTCGATGAGGTCGGAGGTCCGTCGCCTCACCCGCCCTCATGTGACAATCCGTTTCGGGCTGTTCCTCGGGAAACCGCTCTGATATTCAGTTCCTGTGCAACTCCACGGTGCCAGCGCGGCTGATGCGTCAACACGGAAACATCCCGTGCTCGTCGTGGACGATGACGTGGCGACGGTGGAGCTGCTCGCCCATGTGCTCGAGGACGAGGGCTTCGAAGTCTGGAAGGCTCACACCGCCGCCGAAGCACGCGCTACCGTGGCCCAACGCTGTCCCGACCTCGTGCTGCTCGACGTGATGCTGCCCGACGGAGACGGGCGCAACCTGTGCCACGAATTCAAGACTGCCGAGCCGACGCGCGATGTCTTTGTGATCCTGATCTCCGGCATGGCAGTCGGCGCGCAGAGCCGCATCAGCGGACTCAACCGGGGCGCGGACGAATACCTGACCAAGCCCGTCCAGCCGCAGGAAATCGTGGCGCGCGTGCATTCGTTCCTGCGCATCCGCCAGGCCGCCGACGCCCTGCGCCACGCACGCGACCTCCTCGAGGAACGGGTGCGGGAGCGCACTTCCGAGTTGCAGCAGGCCAACGAACAGTTGCAACTCGCCGCGGGCGAGCTGCGCGCCCTTTCGCACCGGCTGCTGGAGGCCCAGGAGCGCGAACGCCGCCGCCTCGCGCATGAGCTGCACGACGAGGCGGGGCAGACGCTCACCGTTCTCAAATACGTCTTCGACACGCTGGAGGAGCCAGGCCTTGCACCGTCGCCGCAATCGCTCGCCGACGGACGCGCGGCGCTCAAAAGCCTCACCGCGCTGATCCGCAACCTGTGGCAGGAACTCCGTCCAGCGTTGCTCGACGACCTCGGCCTGCTCTCCGCACTGCAGTGGTATTTCGAGCGCATCGCGGTCGGCTCCAGCTTGCAGGTGGACTTCCGGCAGCAGGGAGTCGAAGGCCGCCGCTTCGACCCGGACATCGAGACGGCCGCCTACCGGACGGTCCAGGAGGCGCTCACGAACGTCACCCGCCACGCCGGCGTGAAGGAGGCGCAGGTGATCGTCTGCGCCGATGAGCGCTCGCTCCGCGTCGAAGTGCTGGACGAGGGCAAAGGCTTTGACACACGCGGCGGCCGTTTGAGCCGGGATGGCAGCTGCGGCCTGGTCGGCATGAGCGAGCGCGTCCGCCTGCTGGGCGGAACGTTCACAATCACATCGCAACCCGGCAAGGGCACGCGGCTGGTCGCTGAGTTTCCCCTGAACGAGGCCCCGCCCATCGCGATCGGCATCACGCCACCGGACGTGACCGGCTCCGTGACCACGGCAAACGCCCCCGGCATCACCACCAAGGCCGCTGGCGAATGAAGACGACGAGCATCCTCATCGTGGAAGACCACCCGCTCGTGCGCCGGGGCCTCCGCGGGCTGCTCCAGTCACAGCCGGACTTCCGCGTGGTGGGCGAGGCGGCCAACGGTCTTGAGGCCCTGCACCTGATCGATCAGTCCACGCCGGACGTGGTCATCACGGACATCGTGATGCCGATGGTGGACGGCCTCGATCTGCTGCGTGAACTGGCAAAGCACTCGCCCCGCCCGGTGATCATCGTGCTCTCGCTCTTCGACGACCCGCGCTACGTGCAGGAAGCCACGGACAACGGAGCCGCAGCCTACGTGCTCAAGCAATCCGCCCCCACCTATCTGGTCACCGCCATCCGCGACGCCCTGGCGGGGCGGTTCTTCTGCACCCCGACGGTTTCCGGCCAGGCGCTTGCAGAGATCGAGAACCGCTTCCGCAACCAGCCCTGGAACCGGCTGGATTTGCTCACCGACGACGAACGGCTTGTTCTCAAGCTTCTCGGCTCCGGCTGCAGGCCGGAGGAAATTTCACGGCGAATCGCACACCAGCCGCTCACACTGGCGGTTGTCTGCCAGAACATCGTCCTCAAACTGGGCCTTGCCAGCGACACTGCGCTCCGTCCGTATGCGGAGCAATGGGCTGCCACACAGAACTGACCGTCAGTATCCGGCTGGTTTTCGGCAAAATTGTGGCTGGCAGCCCCCCGCCCCGTGGGGAATGATGCGCCCCGTTGTTTCGTCTGACACTTGAACTATGAGCGCCGCCACCATCCCGGTTGAAATCGCCGATCCCATCAACAATCGCATCCTCGCGATCTCCGAAGACCAGCTGCAGGGATTCCAAGCGGACCCGCTCGGAGCCATCGCCCGTGAGTCCGGCCTGCCGCTGGAAACCGTCATCGAACGCATCCAGGCGATGCTGCGCGCGGGCGTCATCCGCCGCGTGCGCCAGACCCTGCTCGCCACGAACCTCGCCCAGGGCGCGCTGGTCGCCTGGGAAGTCCCGCAGGAGCGGCTCGACGCGGCCTTCGACGACCTCTTCAAGAACGATCCCTTCTCGGGCCATGTCGTCACGCGTTCGACCGACGCCGCCACGCCCGGCTCGACCTACAAGCTCTGGACCACGCTGAAAATTCCGGCGGGCTACTCGATGCCGCGCCATTGCGAGTATCTGGCGAAGCGCATCGGCGCGGGGCATTTCCGGCTCATGCCGGCGAAGAAACTTTTCGTGCTCGGTGTCGGCCACACCCGGCGTCGCGGCATGGAGCCCGGCAGCAAGGCCGAGGTGCCCGCCGAGATGCAGGACGTGGCCATGGTCACGCTCAACGAACTGGAGTGGCGCATCCTCGAAGCGGTGAAGCGCGAGTTCAAGCCGGAGGAACTTGTCGCCGACCTCTGGACCGCGCGCGCCGCCGAGGCGGGCGTGCCGTTGAAGACGTTCATCGAGGTCGCCGAGGACTTTAACCGCCGCAAGATCATCGGGCGTTTCTCCACCTTCCTCGAGCATGTCAAGACCCTCGCCACCGGCGAGAAGGTCACGAAGTTCAACGCGCTGTTCCACTGGGCCGTTCCGGCGGGCCGCGAGATCGAAGCAGGCCGCGAGGTGGGCCGGCACCACATCATGACCCACGCCTACTGGCGCGAGGGCGGCCCCGAGTTCCGCAACGTGAACGTCATGGGCGTGGCCCACGGCAGCGACAAGACGCTGGTCCTCGCGCACAAGGCGGCGATTGACGCGCACCTCGCCAGCCTCGGCATCACGGTCAGCTACACCAACGTCTTCTGGGGCGGCCGCAGCGAAATCAAGCCGAGTGAAATCTCCCCGAACGCCTACCGCGAATTCTGCCTCGCCAACGGCCTCGACCCGGAGCGCATGAAGCTCCAGCCCGGCGAAAGCATGATCGCCGGCTGAACGTGGCGGCCCGTCATGGGCGCACGGGAGAGATTCCGCTCCAATCACGTTGCACTGCAGCGTCAAGGATGCTGCCCGAAAGGTGCCCCGGCGGGCGCATCTCGACCCGAAGGAGCGCGGCGTTTACGCCGCAGCAGGGCAGGTGGCGCAGAAACCACTCGTATTCGCCCGGGAGCGTTTCGTTCATTCGCTGCCTTCTGCGGCGTCAACGCCGCGCTCCGGGAGACAGTGCCCCGAATGCGCCCGTCCCCGCGTTGGCGAACTTGAATCCAGCTGCGGAATTATCTCCAGATCCGCACGCTTCCAGATTGTCTTTTGCCCGGTGACGCGTTTCGCTTTCGCCGATGTCCGACGACCGCCTGCAACGCAGCCTGCGCGCAACATTCCTCGGCTTGGTGATCAACACCCTCCTGGCGGTGGGCAAGATGGCCGCCGGCTTCCTCGGCCAGTCGCACGCGCTCGTCGCCGACGGCGTGGAGTCGCTCGCGGACATTTTCAGCTCCGTCATCGTCTGGCGCGGCATGGTCATCGCGGCGGAACCTGCGGACGGCGACCACCCCTACGGCCACGGCAAGGCCGAACCGCTCGCCGCGGCAATGGTCGCCATCATGCTCCTGCTCGCCGCCCTGTGGATCGCGGTCAACTCGGTCCGTGAAGTCTTCCACCCGCACGGCTCGCCCGCGCCGTGGACGCTCGCCGTCCTGCTCCTCGTCATCGTGGTGAAGGAATCCCTCTTCCGCTTCGTGCTTCGCGAAGGCACCTCCGTCGAGAGCTCCGCCATCCAGGGCGACGCGTGGCATCACCGCAGCGACGCCATCACCTCGCTCTTCGCCGGCATCGGCATCGTCATCGCGCTTGTGGGCGGCAGGGGCTACGAGGCGGCGGACGACGTGGCGGCGTTGCTCGCATCGTTTGTCATCGGCTGGAACGGATGGCGGCTGCTTGCGCCCGCGTTCGGTGAATTGATGGATGCGGCTCCGAACCTGGCGGAGACCGAGCAAATCCGGATCATCGCCGCCGCGGTTCCCGAAGTGCGCCTCGTCGAGAAATGTCTCACGCGCAAGATGGGCTGGCACTTCTACGTGGACATGCACGTTCATGTGGACCCGCAGATGACGGTCGAACGCGCCCATCGTGTCGCCCACGAGGTCAAGGACCGCGTCCGGGAAAAGGTGCCCAAGGTCCGCGACGTCCTCGTCCACATCGAGCCGTGGCACAGTCGCGGGCCGTAGCGGCTGCTGCGAAGGCCGCTATCCCAGTTCCGCGCTGCTCCACCGCTCGCCCGCCTGCAACACCCGGCACTTCTGCCCCAGCCGCGCGCACTCCGTCACGAACTCCTCCGGCGACGCCGTGTTGAACGTGAACATGTCGTAGTGCATCGGAATCGCGAGCTTCGCGCCGATGGCCTTGGCCAGTTGCGCCGCCTCGCGGCCGTCGAGATTCCCCGCGACCTTGCGCTCCGGCTTGTCGCCGTTGATGGGCAGCAACGCCACGTCCACGCGGAACGGGCGAATCCAGTCCTCCATCCCGGGATACAACTTCGTGTCCCCCGCGTGATACACGCGCCACGGACCGAACTGCAGGATGTAGCCAAGAAACTTGTGGTTGCCCTCCGCGTCCACCTCCAGCTCGTTATGCGCGGCGGGAATGCCGTTGAACGTGAACCCGCCCGCCGACTTCACCTCGCCTGCGCGCACGCCGATGAGATTCGCCGCCTTCAGGCCCAGTCCGATGCGGAACGCCCCCGCGCCGCGATTCGCCTCCGGGAGCACCAGCGGCAGCGCGGGCTTCGCCGCGAGCAACGGCTTGAGCGTGTCCGGGTCGAAGTGGTCCGTGTGGTTGTGGCTGCTCGTCACCACGTCCACGAAGCCCAGCCGTTCCGGCGCGATCACCCGCTCCGTCATGCGCACATGCGGCTTGTCCGTCTGCGCATACTTCACCGTGAGCGAGTCGGAGAGATACGGGTCCAGCAGCGCGTGCCGGCCATTGAACTGCACGAGAAAACCACTTTGGCCGAGCCACCAGAGCCGGAAGTTCGGACGGTCGGATTTGGCGGCGTCAACGTCGGCGAGCAACACATCGTCTTGGAGTAACGGCTTAATCATCGCGGTCATTTAGCCACGAAGAAAGCGCGGAGGAAACAGCGATGAAAACCTCCAACCCTGCTAGTCGTAGTGGACACCCGGGTTCAGTTCCGCAGGAGATCGCCAATCAACGCCCTTGGCCTTGAGCTTCTCCTGCTTGAGGTGCCAGAAGGTGTGAACCGAGCCCAGCTTTCCAAACGAGCCTGCACGCTTCATCTCTGCCTCCACCTCCGCATCCACGGCCTTGAAAAGCGGCTGAAACTTCGGATCCGACTCTTGGGCATCCGATTTCATTTCCATCAGAGAATTCACCGAGCCGTCGGCTTTGAAATGTAACTGGTATCTCCATTCGATTGGGCCATCCACGAACGAATAGGAAACCCAACGACGAACCTCATCAACCTTGGGCACATGCACGGTTCGGTTGGTTTGGCGTTTGCCGTTCTCAATCGTGATTCTTACGGATTCGCTCGCCACAAACCCTGCCCGGTTTGTCGTGGCTCCAGTAGCGATCTTGCGTAGCAATCCAGCAGGCAGCAGCGGCCTCTCCTTGATGAGCACGAGGATATCTGGATCGGTCGCAGTTGTCAGAAATTGCTGATTGGTCACCGATGCGAAAATAGAGCTTTGCGAGTGCCCCGATAGTCTTGCGTTGTAGTATTTGCGCAACCCATCGCTTAAGGCTTCGAAGGCTTTGTCAGGTGGACTGACTTGATAAAGCGACAGCCAGGTCCTCCCCGGTTCTTGAACCAATCTGACTGTCGCCAGGTCCTTTTCTTCCAGACCTACGGCGCGAGCGATCAACCTAAGCGCGGACGGTTCGATCATTTCCCGCCGAACTGCGGTTAGAGAAGGGAGGGAGTCCCTAACGAAAGGTGACTCCGCTCCCAAGGCCAAGATGCTCTCCCTGATCCATCTTTCCGGAGCTGTTGTCGACGAAGTCTGCGCGAACATCCGAAACCCCAAACCGACCAATAACAGAAATAGAAGGAGTAGTGAGGCTCCGCGCATGGGCGCAACCTGCTCCACCTCCAACCTCTCGCCAAGGCCAAAACTGCGTTCCAATCGGAACTTCAGATGCGTCAGAGCTTCAACCCCTCCCGAACCGACCGCACCCCTTTTACCATATTCCCAAGCTTCTGCTTCGCCGCCCAGCGCGCGGTTTGCGAGAGGCCGCAGTCGGGGGCGAAGGCGAGCTTCTCCGGTGGCGCGTGCTTGAGGCAGGCGCGGACGTGCGCGGCGATGTCTTCCGGCGTTTCGATGTAGTAGCTCTTCACGTCCACGATGCCCACGGCGGCGATGTGCCGCTTCGCGATTTCGGCGATGACTTCCAATTCCGCAAACTCCCGGCTCGCCATCTCGACGTGGATTTCGTCCGCGAGCATGTCCAAGAACGCCGGGAACATCGGCGCGTATCGGCGCGGCCCGACGGCGCGGCCCTTGTAGTTCCCGAAGCACAGGTGCGTGCTGAGGTGGCACTTGCCCGCGACCGCCTCGACGGTGCGGTTGAAGATGTTCACGAAACGCTTCGGGTCTTCACGATGCGCGTAGCAGCTCATGCTCGGCTCATCCACGCAAATCTCCGTGCAGCCCGCGCGCACCAGCGCCTCCAGCTCTGCGCGCACCAGCGGCAGCAGCGCCTCGGTCAGCTCCCAGCGGTTCTTGTATTGGTCGTTCGGCAGCAGGCGGCCGCTCAGGGTGTAAGGGCCGGGAACACTGGCCTTCAGCGTGATTGCCGATTGCCGATTGCCGGTTGCCGATTGGGCGATCCGCTTCAACCGCTCGAAGTCTTCCACCGCGCCCAGCCCGCGAGGCGCGCGCAGTTCGCCGACGACCTTGTGTTTGCCGCGCTGATCGTGCGCAGGCGGACCGAAGCGGCGCGGCGGCGCGCTCTCCAGTTCGATGCCCTCGATGAAGCCGTAGAAGCTCAGGTTGAAATCGAGCCGCGTCTGCTCGCCGTCGGTGATGACATCAAGGCCGGCGTCGAGTTGGTCCTTCACCGCGATGGCGACGGCGTCGTCCACCATCTCCGCGCGGTCCGCGTCGCCGAACTGGCCGAGGTTCTGGCAGGCAAATTCCAGCCAGCCCGGAAACGGGTAGCTGCCGATGACGGTGGTGCGGAGTGGGGAAGGCATGAGAGATGAAGTATGAGGTATGAAACGCAGGCGTCAGTCGCGTGAACTCTTGATGATGCTGGCGAAGATGGCCATGAGCTCGTCGGCTTCCTGAAGCAAGGGGCCGAGGCGCTCTGGTTTCACCGTCCCGCTTTCGGCAAGCAGCTCAAACCAGAGAATCGTTTCCTCCAGTTCCTTCTGGCAGTCGCCGAGCTTGGCGATGAACTCTGCACGTGAACGGGCGCGGTAAGCCTCACGGTAGTTCGCTGCGACAGAAGTCCCGGAACGGAACACTTGGTCACCAAGGATGCGTCCTGGACGTGTGTCCGGCAGTTCCCCACACATCGTGATGACACGCAGCGCGAACTTCTTGGTCCGCAACCGCAAGTCCTGTCTGGGCCTTTCATCACTCATACCTCATGCCTCATGCCTTTAGTCGAAGATGATGGTTCGATTGCCGCAAAGACACACCCGGTCCTCGAAGACGAGTTTCAGCGCGCGGGCCAGGACGATCTGCTCCACATCGTGCCCCGCCTGGGCAAGGTCCTGCGGCGTGTGGGTATGGTCCACCGGGATGACCTGCTGGACGATGATGGGTCCCTCGTCAAGGTGGTCGGTGACGAAGTGCGCCGTGGCCCCGATGACCTTCACGCCGCGCTGGAACGCCTGATGATACGGCTTCGCCCCGGCAAACGCCGGCAGGAACGAGTGGTGGATGTTGATGATGCGCGAGGGAAACCGGCCGACAAAACCCGGAGTGAGTATGCGCATGTATTTCGCCAGCACGAGAAACTCCGGCTGGTAGCCGTCCACGATGCGTTGCAGGCCCGCCTCATGTGACTCGCGCCCACCATCCCCGTGACCGAGGAAATGAAACGGCAGGCCGAACTTCGCGACGAGCGATGCCAGCGACTCATGGTTGCTCACCACGGCGAGCAACCGCGCGTTGAGCTCGCCGAACTCGTGCCGCACCAGCAGGTCGGCCAGGCAGTGGTGCTCCTTCGAGGCGAAGACGACGATGCGCTTGGGTGCCAGGTCGGAAAGCCGGACATCGGCGTCGTCCGACAGCACGGCGCGAACCTCGTTCAGCAAGGGCCCGGCCTCGACCACGCCGTCGAACTCCGTTCGCATGTAGAAGCGCGCCATCCCGGGATCGACGAACTCCTGATTGCCCACGATGTTAAGGCCCCGCTTGAACAGGACGCCGGTGATGCCGTGCACGAGCCCCGGACGGTCCGCACATTCAACCAGTAAAACGCGTGAGTTCATTGAATCCCCTGTTTCTCGTAAAGTTTTGCCAGCCGCCGCGCATGTTCATCATAGGCGGCCTCGAACAACTCCGTGGCCCTCGCGGCTCCGACGACGGCTCCCGCGGTCAAAACCTTCGGCGGCTGGCCGGCCTGCGTGAGCCGGGCGGCGACCTCGGCCTTGAGCGAATTCACCAGCGCACAGCCACCGATGGTGGAGCCGGGAGCCACCGGCGTGTCGAGGCCGGGCACCCGCACCATCGCGTCGCCCACGGGCGCGCCGGTGTCGAGCACGAGATCGGCAAAGTCCTGAAGCTTCTTTCCACTCGCGTGCCGGCTCGTGCTCGCCTCGCTGTGCGCGCGGCTGATGATGGCCACGACGCGCACGCCGCGCTTGCGAAACTGCTCGGCCATCTCGACGGGCACGACGTTGCAGCCGGACGAGGACGCGACGAGCGCGCAATCCTGCGGCGAAAGATCAAAGTTGCGGAGGATGCGCTCGGCGAGGCCCGAAACGTTTTCGAGGAACATCGCCTGCCGCTGTCCGTTCGCGCCGACGACGAGGTTGTGAAACGACAGCGACAGCTCGACGATGGGATTGAAGCCCGGGAACGACCCGTAGCGCGGCCACATCTCCTCGACGAGGATGCGGCTGTGCCCGGAGCCGAAGAGGTGCACCATGCGCCCCGCCAGAATCGTCTCCGCAAACCATCCGGCCGCCTGCTGGATGGCGGGCGTCTGCTGCTCCACGACGTCGAGCAGTGCGTGGCAGCGTTGGAGGTAGTCGCGGGTCAGGGAGTGCGGCTGCATTGCTGGAATGGTTATTATCAGACCGGGCCCGGGTGTGGATAGTGCCGAAGACTTTCCGGCATGGAGAAAACTGTTTTGGTTGAAAAATCCGGCATGAGCTTCGGCGGTCAATCCCGGGCGGGATTGAATCCCAGCGTGTTCGCCGCCGAGCCGTAGGCACCGGCATAACCACCGAGCCCGGCGTGGAGAATTTTCGCCTGATGGCCGCCGGCCTGCCATTCGTAGTGGCGCACGTAGCGCTCCAGCGGGACGAACAGCGCGTCGCCCGCGCGCGCGATGCCGCCGCCAATGATGACGGCGTCCGGATCAAGAACGTTGATGAGCGAGCCGATGGTGCATCCCAGCGCGCGCACGGACCGGTCCCAGATCTTCTTTGCCGCCTCGTCGCCCTGCACGGCGGCGGCCACCAGTTCGTGCGTGCTGGCAAAGCGGCCCCTGGTGCGCTCGGAGATGAACTTGTTGCCCATGAAGTGCTCCAGAGAGCCGGGCGTGTTGAAGTCGTCGCGGGAACCGCTCCAATCCACCGTGACGTGCCCGAGGTGTCCCGCGCGCCCGATCGCACCGCGCAACAGGTGGCCGTCCACCATCGCCGCGCCGCCCACGCCCGTGCCGAGCGTGAAGAGCATCACGTTGCGCAGGCCGCGCGCCGCACCATGCCAGACCTCGCCCAGCAGGGCGGCGTGCGCATCGTTGAGAACCGGAACCGGCCGGGGAGAAGCGAGATAATCCGTCCAGTCGAGCCGCTCCAGCCCGATCAACCGTCCTGGCATCACGGCGATGCTGCGCGCGTCCTTCGCCGCCAGCCCCGGCGCGGAAAGGCCGATGCCGGCGGGTTCACCCAGATCGCGTCGCCACGCGCGGACCAGCGTGCGGATTTTCTCCGCCCATTCCATGTCACGATCCACAAACGCCACGCTGCGCTGGCGGAGCTTCTCGCCCTCCCTCGTCACGGCGACGGCCTTGATGCTGGTGCCACCGAGGTCGAGGCCGAGGAAGTAGTTGAAAGTTGAAGGTTGAGAGTTGAGAGGCGGGCGCGCCGTTTTGCGAGCGCCCGCCTTTTGCCTTTTGCCTTTTGCCCTTTGCCTTTCAACCATGCTGTCCCTCGCTCACACACCACCCGCCGTCCACCGCCAGCACCTGCCCGGTGGCGAATTTGGAATCATCGCTCATGAAGAAGACGGCGGCGGCATCCAGATCCTCCGGCCGGCCGATGCGCCCGCCGTCAAGCGGCTGCTTGGTGCGGATGAAATCGAGAATCGCCGGGTCGGTCTGCGCGCGGGTGGACATGGGCGTCGCCACGAGCGCGGGGGCGAGGACGTTGAAGCGGACGCAGTCCTTCGCGTAGTGCGCGGCGGCGGCCTGCGTGAGGCCGATGATGCCGGCCTTGGCCGTGGCGTAGGCGTGCGTGGCAAAAAAATGCGGTGACGGCGACCAGCCCAGCACACTGCCCATGTTCAGGACGCTGCCCCCCCTGCCCTGCGCGAGAAACTGCCGCACGGCCGCGCGGTTCGACCAAAGCAGGGAGGTGAGGTTTTCGTTCAGCGTGAACTGCCAGCCCTCATCCGTGAGTTCGTGCAACGCGCCGTCACCCTGCTTGCGTCCGCTACCACCCGCGACGTGGTAAAGCCCGTGAAAACCGTCCAGCTTTTCAGCCGCGAGGGCGATGGCCCGGGTGGCGGTGTCCGGCTGCATGGCGTCGGCCGCCAGCCCGACCACACTGGAACCCAGCTCGCATTCGACGGCCCGGACCTTGTCCGTGCTGCGTCCGACAACCACCACGCGCGCGCCTTCCCGCACGAACGCCTTCGTCGCCGAGAGGCCGAGCCCGCTGGTGCCACCGATCACAACGAGAACTTTTCCACTGAGCTTGCTCACGCGGGGTGCATAGCAAGCTCGGGCGCGCGAGGCGAGCTTTCTGCGCGACGCGGACGCCCCTGCCCGCTACAGTCCGCGCGTGTCCGAGAGCCTGGTCGTCAACGAGATTTACCTGAGCCTGCAAGGGGAGAGCACCTTTGCCGGGCTGCCGTGCGTTTTCATCCGGCTCACGGCGTGCAACCTCCGCTGCTCCTACTGCGACACGGCGTATGCGTTCACCGAAGGGAAGCGGCGTCCGCTGGCGGAAATCCTCGCGGAGGTGGAGCGGCTGGCAGCGAGCTATCAGGGGCCAGCGGGCGGCGGGCGGCGGTTGCCCTTGGTGGAACTCACCGGCGGAGAGCCCCTGCTCCAGCCCGGCGCGCTCCCGCTCATGAAGCAGCTCTGCGACGCCGGCTTCACCGTGCTGCTGGAGACCAGCGGCGCGCTGGACATCGCGCCCGTGGATGCACGCGTGCGGCGCATCATGGATTTGAAATGCCCCGGCAGCGGCGAGGTGGAGCGCAACCGCTGGGAAAACTTGAAACACCTGAAGGCAACCGACGAAATCAAGTTCGTCATCGGCACCGCGGAAGACTACGCGTGGATGAAGGAGCAGATCACGAGTCATCAGCTCGCGACCGTCTGCCCCCTGCTCTGCTCGTGGGTCACGCCGCTGCAACCGCACCAGCGGGACAAGGTCTTGAAGCCCGTGCCCGCCGGCCAGACGCCCATCACGCGGCTGGATTTGGTCGAACGCATCATCGCCGACGCGCTGCCCGTGCGCTTCCAGTTGCAGATGCACAAGATCGTGTGGGCCCCGGACCAGCGAGGCGTTTAGTGAAATCCAAAACCGCGCAAACCCTCGCCCGCCTGCGCGACTACGAGTCGCGGAACGTCACCTTCATGGAGGCGGACGGCTCGTGGCCCATCGTCTGGACGCGTGCGCGCGGCGTGAACGTCTGGGACGCGGAGGGCCGGAAGTATCTGGACCTCACCGCTGCTTTCGGCGTCGCGGCGGCGGGGCACGCGAACCCGCGCGTCGTTCGCGCCGGCCAGCGCCAGATGGCCACGCTCCTGCACGCGATGGGCGACGTGCATCCCCACCCGTTGAAGGCGGCGCTCGCAAGAGAGTTGTCGCGACTGACGTTTGAGCGCTGGCCCGTAGCCGCCGAGGTGAGGAGGCGGAAGGCTGCGAACACCAAGCCTGTCCGCCTTTCCACCCCGGCGGCCGGGGGCAAAACCATCTTCTGCAACTCCGGTTTCGAGGCCGTGGAGGCCGCGTTGAAGACGGCCACGCTGGCCACCGGCAAACGCGGGGTCATTGCATTCACCGGCGCGTATCACGGGCTGGGCTACGGTGCGCTCAATGTCACGCACCGCGAGCACTTCCGCAGCCCGTTCCGCTCGCAGCTCCGCGAGTTCGGACACTTCCTGCCGTTCCCCGTAGCCGCCGACGTAAGGAGGCGGAAGGCAGCGGAGGCCGAACAGCTCCGCCTCCTCACCTCGGCGGCTACGAAGCTCTTCCGCCGCGAACGCATCGGCGCGATTCTCGTCGAGCCCGTGCAGGCGCGCGGCGGCATCCGCATTCCGCCGCCGGCCTTCCTGCCGCTGCTGCGCCGGCTCTGCGACGAACACGGCGCGCTGCTCATCCTCGACGAGATTTACACCGGATTCGGGCGCACGGGGAAATGGTTCGCCTGCGAGCACAGCGGCGTGACACCGGACGTGATCTGTCTCGGCAAGGCGCTCACCGGCGGCTTCCCGCTTTCGGCCTGCGTGGGCCGCGCGGACGTGATGGACGCGGCGTGGCCGGCCTCGACCGGCGAGGCGATCCACACGAGCACCTTCCTCGGCCACCCGGTCGGCTGCGCGATGGCCCTGGCGAACATTGCGGAGATTCGACGGCTGAAACTCGTCGAGCGCACTGCGCGCCTGGGCGAATGGCTGCTGGGGGAGTTGTTCAAAGTTCAAAATTCAAAGTTCAAAGTCGCGTGCCGTGCGCGCGGGCTTGGTTTGATGGCCGGAGTTGAATTGCTTCACGCCGACGGCTCTCCGGCCACGGCCGGGTCGCTCACGGTCATCAAGCGGCTGCTCCATCGTGGCTTCATCTTTCTGCCCGAGGGTGAGCACGCAAACGTCATCGGTTTCACCCCGCCGCTCACCATCACGGAAGCCCAGCTCCGACGCGCGGTGCGTGCGCTGGCGGAGGAACTCGCCGCCCTGCCATGACGCTCACCGAGATGCGCGAAATCCTGAAGACGCGCGACCTTCAGCTCACGAAATCGCTCGGGCAAAACTTCCTGCACGACGGCAACCAGCTGCGGCGCATCGCGGCTGCGGCGGAGCTTTCCGCCACGGACAAGGTGCTTGAAATCGGCCCGGGCCTCGGCCCGCTGACGGAGCTGCTCCTCGCCAGCGGAGCGCCCGTGCTGGCCATCGAGAAGGACGGACGCCTCGCCACCTTTCTCCGCGAACGCTTTGCGAGCCGGCCGGACTTCACGCTGCTGCACGATGACGCGCTGGCCTATCTTCAGCGCAGTGCTTCCGCCGCCCTTCCAGACGCAGGCGTTCAGGACTGGTCCGGCTGGAAACTCGTCGCCAACCTCCCCTACTCCGTCGCCTCCCCCATCCTGGTCGAGCTGGCCCTGCATCCGCGCGGACCGGAGCGCATGGTGGTCACGCTCCAGCTCGAAGTCGCGCGGCGCATCGCCGCCGCGCCGGACACGGACGATTACGGCCTGCTCACGCTGCTGCTGGGGCTGCGCTACCAGCCCGGCGGGCTCTTCAAGATTCCCGCGTCGTGCTTCTTCCCCGCACCGGACGTGGAATCCGGCTGCATCACCCTCACCCGCCGCACGCCGCCGTTGCTCGACGAGCGGCAGTCGGGCGTTTTCGTCCGCGTCGTCAAACGCGCCTTCTCCCAGCGGCGGAAGATGATGCTCAAGCTGCTCAGGGCCGACTGGCCAGAGGATCAGTTGCAGGCCGCGTTTGCCAGCCTCGGCATCTCCCCGCAGGAGCGCGCCGAAAAGGTGGGCTTGGAACAATTCATCCGTTTGACCACACTGCTTGCCAGATGAGTGATGAAATCTTCGACGTGGTCGACAACCGCGACCGGGTCATCGGCCGGCAGAGCCGGCGCGAAGTGCACAGGCTCGGCCTGAAACACCGCGCGGTGCATGTGCTCGTGTTCAACACACGCGGCGAGGTTTACCTCCAGAAGCGCTCTTTCAAAAAGGACACCTTTCCCGGCGCGTGGGATTCCTCCGCCTCCGGCCACGTGGACTCCGGCGAGACCTACGACGCCTGCGCCGTGCGCGAAGTGCGGGAGGAGATAGGACTCTTCCTGCACCGTTCGCCGAAGCGGCTCTTCAAAATCGAGGCCTGCGAGCAGACGGGCTGCGAGTTCGTCTGGGTGTATCGCAGCGAGTCCGACGGCCCGTTCCGCCTGAACCCCGACGAGCTGGAGTGCGGCGCGTTCTTCAAGGCCGACCATATCAACCGCTGGATGGCCGAGCGCCCGCGCGACTTCGCGGATTCGTTCCGGCTGGTCTGGAAATACTTCCTCCACCCGCCGCAGCCCAAGCCCAGGCCCGTCGCCAAGGCGGCAAAAGTTGCGAAACAAAAAGCGACCCAGCTCAAGCCGGCCGCGCGCTCTCCGAAGCGCAGGCTCCCGAAGGCAATCAAAGCCCGGCGGGTGGCCAGGCCATCGCGTCGCAAGCCGGCGGCAAAAGCCCGGAAATCACGGAGGCGCTGAAAAGCGTCTGCCATCCGCGCGCGCGATTCCAGGTTCAGTCCGGTTCCGCCGGCATCTCGAACGGATTCCATCCGCTGCGTTCGAATCTGCCCTCCGCCGGCACGAGCTTGCGTAGAATCGTGGCCGTCGCAGCCCGCGCGAGCGAACCATCGCCCTGCCACAGTCCGAGCGCGGCCTGGTCCTGTGACCACGCGCAGTTGGCGGCATACGCCAGCGTCGGAATGCTCTGCGCCAGGTGGTGCCACGTCGTCATCAACAGGCCGCTGTTGGTGGTGACGGCGGCCTTGGCCAGAGTGCGGATGTTCGCCTGCGAATTCCACGGACACGCCAGCGTTTCGAAGCCGTGCCCGCGGAAATGCGCCAGCGTCGGCACTTCGCCCTTCGTCACGTCGTAGTGCCAGTCGGCGATCACGATCTTGTGTGACACGCGGTCGAGCGCCATGTGCGTCGGCAGCGTCGGCGTGCCGTTGGCTGCGAACCCGGCCGGCCATTTCCCGTGCTCCAGCAACGCGTCGCCCCACATGATGGCGCGCCGTCCGCGTTTCTCCAGATGGGCGGCGAGGTCGTTCAGATGGTCGGCGAAAAGCTGCACGCGGTCGGTCTGGCGGCAGCGGTCGCACGTCGCGTGTGAGTAGGCCTCGTCACAGCCGATGTGGAAGAACTGGCTCGGACCGGCGAAATCGATCAACTCGTCGCAGACACGGCGCAGCAGCTCCTGGGCACGCGGGTTGGTCAGGCACCAGGTCCAGCCGTCCGGCTCGAAGAGCGACGCCAGCCGGGGATTCTGATCGAGCACGACGTGCCGGCCGTGCCTGATGCGGCTGGCTGCGGCGTGGCCCCAGCAGTTGAACATGGGGATCACCTCCAAGCCCATGCTTCGTGCGATTTTGACCAGACCGCCCGCCTGCTCCTTGCTCCAGGCCCCGGGCCATGACAGTTCCTTCAGCGCATCGAGCCGCAGCATGCCCCAGAACTCCAGCACGACGTGCGTGAACTTGAAAAACGCGGCAAGGCGGAT
>Ga0172379_10005394_pt1 | contig 17931 bp, 14 predicted proteins | sample GrowelOW334metaG_FD_119756 | JGI IMG/M metagenome (GOLD analysis project Ga0172379, IMG submission 119756) | Groundwater microbial communities from an aquifer near a municipal landfill in Southern Ontario, Canada - Groundwater well OW334 metaG | ecosystem: Environmental > Aquatic > Deep... | reverse complement strand
TTTGTCTTGATGGCATTGACAAACTGAGAGAGAACCACTGGGTTGCCATAGGCCTCTATAGCCACTCCAGCACCATCATTCCAGATACTACCGGTAATACCAAGCTCTTGAGCAAGCTTGTAGACAGTGGGGCGAAAGCCTACGCCTTGAACCGTGCCGCGTACATGAATAGACCAGCCAATTGTCTTGGTTTCTTCTATTGCAAATAGGCTCATGGACTAACCTTCCATATTGACAGTTGGTTTCTACCAAGAGCCGAAAGAACAACAATCTCTATGCCCGATAATAATACCGCAGGTTTAATAACAGTGTATGGTAGCCGTGGCAATTCTGGAATCAACCTTGCGGCTGATACTAAACCTATCGAATCGATCAAAAATTAGAGTGAAGATATAAGAAAAGAACAGGTGATTGTCCCACGATGACGGCAAGGGCAGCGGCGAAGCAGAAGCAAATTGGCAAGTTTCCATCGGATGATAAACGTTGGCTGATTGTGGCGGCTGTGATGCGCAAATATGGTTCTGCTCAGAGCGCTCTAATTGAGACTCTGCATGCTGTGCAATCAAGCTTTGGCTATCTTGACGACTCGTCTTTGGCCTTTGTTGCCCGCAGTTTGCGCCTTCCACTTAGTAAAGTTTATGGAGTCGCTACTTTCTACAGTCACTTTCGCTTAAAGCCTCAAGGAAAGCACACCTGTGTGGTTTGCATGGGAACTGCCTGTTATATCAAAGGCAGTGCAAAACTGCTGCAGAAGGTTGACCGAAAATATGGCTTGAAAGTGGGCGACACCTCCGCGGACAACAAGCTTTCATTGCTTGAGGCTCGCTGCTTAGGTGCTTGCGGCATTGCCCCAGCAGGAATTTTTGACGGTACCGTGCTGGGCAATCTTTCCGATGATCTCGTCGAATCAAAGATAGATAGTTGGATAGCAGAACCTGAAAGTGTGAGCCAAGCAAATTAAATGATCAACCAAACTGACCAGCAAATTTCGTCAAGCGACGAGCTCGCTGCTTTGGCAGCTGAACATCAGGCCAAGCAAGCGCAGTATGAAAATAGCATTTTTGTTTGCATGGGCACTGCTTGCCAATCGGTGCAGAGCGGTAGCGTGCTTCAGGCATTGCAGGCTGAGGTGAAGAGTAGAGCATTAGAGGATAAGTGCCGAGTTTCGCCTGGTGGTTGCCAGGGAAATTGTGCTAGCGCACCGCTAGTATCATTGCCTCAACGCGATTTGCTCTATCAGTTGGCGCAACCGAGTGATGTTTCAGCCATAGTAGACTCACTGCAAGGCGAGCCTGTGACAAGCCTCTTGTGTGATAACAAGAGTGACTTTTTTGTCAGGCAAAACCGTGTTGTCACTAATCATCGTGGATTATTAAATCCAGAAAGTATCGACGACTATATAGCCGCTGGCGGTTTTGTTGCTTTATTAAAGGCGTTATTTGAATACTCTCCTGAAGCAGTGGTTGAACAGGTGCAGAAAAGTGGGCTGCGCGGTCGAGGTGGAGCAGGTTATCCCACTGGTTTAAAGTGGAGCACTGTGGCCAAGGCGCGAGCTGATCAAAAGTATGTGGTCTGCAATGCCGACGAGGGCGATCCCGGGGCCTTCATGAACCGCAGTGTGCTAGAAGATTATCCCTTTCGGGTCTTGGAAGGTATGGCCATAGCAGCTTACGCCGTGGGTGCTACCAAGGGTTATGTCTATGTACGAGCCGAATATCCTCTTGCCGTTGAGCGAGTGAAGAAGGCCATCCGCAGTGCTGAGAAACACGGTTTATTAGGCAACAAAATTGCTTCGAGCTCTTTTGATTTCCATGTAGAAATTAGATTGGGAGCTGGAGCTTTCGTTTGTGGTGAAGAAACAGCACTGATATCTTCGATTGAAGGAGGAAAAGGATTACCCTGTCCGCGCCCTCCTTATCCAGCGGAGTCAGGTCTTTGGGGTAAACCGACACTTATTAACAATGTGGAGACCTTCGCCAATATAGTACCTATTGTCACTAACGGTGCTGATTGGTACGCAGCCATCGGCACCCCTAAAAGCAAAGGGACTAAAACTTTTGCTCTCAGCGGCAGAATCAAGAACACTGGATTGGTGGAAGTACCACTTGGTACTACACTTAGAGAAATGATATTCGATATTGGCGGTGGAGTGCCGGATGGTCACAAGTTTAAGGCTGTTCAGACTGGGGGGCCGGCCGGTGGCTGCATTCCAGAAGAACATCTTGATGCTACCATCGACTACGAAAGCCTATTAGCTCTGGGCTCTTTCATGGGTTCTGGCGGCATGATCGTCATGGACGATAGCTCGTGTATGGTTGACGTGGCTAAGTTTTTCATGCAATTTTGTGCTGCTGAATCGTGCGGCAAGTGTATTCCATGCAGAGTCGGCACTGCTCATATGCACGACATGCTCGACCGTATTACCCAAGGCGAAGGCACCATGGATGAATTGGGGCAATTAGAATCACTCTGCGACGTGGTCCAATTTACTAGCCTTTGCGGCCTCGGCCAAGGTGCACCGAATCCGGTGCTCAGCACCCTGCGATTCTTCAAGAACGAATATCTGGCGCATATTGTTGGCCACACCTGTCCAGCAGGCGTTTGCGCCCCGGTCGGTCAAGACATCCGGAGGCCAAAATGCGCGTTGTAACTTTGAAAATAAACGGTCAAGAAATGAGTGGCCGAGACGACGAAGATATCTTGCATGTGGCCAGAGAGCATGGCATTGACATTCCTACGTTATGTCAACTAGATGGAATTTCAGAATGGGGTGGCTGTCGTCTCTGTCTCGTTGAGATTGAGGGCAGCCCGAAACTTTCAGCTGCATGCGTCACTAAAGTTAGTGAAGGTATGGTGGTCAATACAAACACAGAGCGGTTGGCGGGTTATCGCAAGAGCATTGTAGAAATGCTTTTCACTGAAGGTAATCACGTTTGCTCAGTGTGCGTATCTAACAATAATTGTGAGCTGCAAGACATGTCTCATGAATTGAAAATTGATCATATTTCATTGCCTTATCGCTATCCACTAAAAGAAGTCGATGCTTCGCACGATCTATTTATTTTTGATGCTAATCGCTGCATCTTATGCACACGCTGCATTAGGGTATGTGATGAGGTGGAAGGGGCGCACACCTGGGATATTGCCGGACGCGGCATCAAATCACAATTAATTTCTGATTTGCACCAGCCTTGGGGCGATTCTCCCAGCTGCACCAGTTGCGGCAAATGCGTCGAAGCTTGCCCAACGGGAGCCCTTTTTGAGAAGGGCAAGGCGGCCGGTGAGATGGTGAAAGACGCTAGATTCTTGGTTTATCTGGCAGAAATGAAAGAAGAAAAGTCATGATTAGCAAAGATTCTGATACAGCGGTTAACCTGCCCAAGCTAGCCACCGTTTGGTTAGACGGCTGTTCGGGCTGTCACATGTCTTTGCTTGATATGGACCACCGTTTACTTACTCTCTTAGAGCAAGCAGATCTTGTGTACAGCCCTTTGGTTGATCAAAAGCACTTTCCTGACTATGTTGATATAACCCTAGTCGAGGGTGCTATTAGTAGCGAAGCCGATCTCGAAAAAATCTTGCATGTGCGTGCTCATACAAAAATATTGGTTTCCCTCGGTGACTGTGCGGTTACGGCCAATGTGCCCTCGTTGCGCAATCCTCTTGGAGTCAATGCCATACTCGAGCGAGTTAGTGCCGGTGGCCTGCCTAAGCAACCAGATACGGTGCCATTGCTTTGTGCCCACGCTCGCCCTGTTCATACGGCCGTTAAAGTTGATCTTTTTGTGCCGGGTTGTCCGCCGTCTGCCGATACCATTTTTCTGGTCATATCCGAACTATTAGCCGGAAGACAGCCTGATCTTCACGCTATCACTCGCTTCGGTCTCTAGCTTTCAATATCGTTCACGACCCAATACAGGAATTTGCATGGGCAAGATAATAACCATAGATCCAGTCACCAGAATTGAAGGTCATTCAAAAATTACCATTCATCTTGATGATAATGGCGAAGTTGAAGAAGCTCTTTTTCACGTTACCCAACTGCGTGGTTTTGAAAAATTTGCAGAAGGACGACCTTTTCATGAAATGCCTTCGCTCATGGCAAGAATATGCGGTATTTGTCCAGTCAGTCACTTAGTGGCCTCATCAAAAGCCTGTGACATGCTTATGTCGGTGCGCATTCCACCTACTGCAGAAAAACTCAGACGGATAATCAATTTAGCTCAGATTGCCCAATCTCATGCTTTGAGCTTCTTTTATCTCTCTTCTCCCGACTTGCTTCTGGGGATGGACTCAGATCCAGCAAAGCGGAGCATAGTTGGAGTAGCTAGAGAGAATCCTGAATTGGCCCGAAGTGGCATTCAAATGCGGGCTTTGGGGCAAGAGATAATCGAACTTTTGGGCGGTAAGAAAATACATCCAGGTTGGGTAGTTCCTGGTGGTGTTAGCCATGCTTTATCAGCAGAGCACCGCGATCATATTTTAAGCAAACTACCTGATGCCATTTGTATTGCTCAGTCGACAATCACTTGGTTCAGCCAACAGATAGAGAAGTTTAGCGAAGAGATTTCTGTCTTTGCTAATTTTCCTGGACTCTTCATGAGTTTAATTGGTAGTAAAGGCGAGCTTGAAACTTACGATGGTCGCTTGCGTCTGGCTGACGATCAAGGCCAGATTTTGGAAGATATTAAAGCCGAGGACTATAAGTCAATTGTGGCTGAAGAAATCAATCCGCATAGCTATCTGAAGTCACCATATTACAAAGCTCAAGGTTATCCTGCTGGCATGTACAGAGTGGGCCCTTTAGCTCGCCTACATCTTGCTAATAGTTGTGGCACTCCTAAGGCCGATCAAGCTTTGAGTCTGTTTAAGAGTCTCGATCACCGCAGTGCTTTCCACTATCATCTGGCTCGGCTAATTGAGATTCTTTATGCCTTCGAGATGATCGAGCTTCTGCTTCGTGGAGACGATATTTTAGATACCCACGTTCGTGCCTACGCTGCAGCCAATGCCCATGAAGGTTTTGGCATTTCTGAGGCCCCTCGTGGCACGCTTATGCATCACTATAAAATTGATGATAATGGCCTGATTATTTATGCCGATTTAGTCATTGCCACTGGTCACAACAGCTTGGCTATGAATAAGGGTATAACCCAGGCGGCCAAGCACTATATCAAGAACGACAAGCTCACTGACGGCATTTTAAACCGCATTGAGGCGGTGATCCGTACATTTGATCCTTGCCTCAGTTGTTCAACTCACGCAGTTGGTCAAATGGCCCTAGACATTCAACTCATTGACGCTTCTGGAGCCGTAATCGATAGAGTAGCACGCTAACTAAGAAGGATACTTTATGGCCTGGCTTGTAGTGGGTTTTGGTTGCGATTTAGCTGGTGATGACGGCTTTGGTATTTCTGTGGCCAATATGGTGGCGGAGCTAGCCAAAGATACACCGAAACAAATTAGCATAGAAGTGGTGGCGAAGAGAATTCTTGCACCTGAATTTGTTGAGAATATTCGCTCTGCCGATGGCGTCATTTTTGCTGATGCCAGCGCTACTTTGCCTTTAGGCATCGTGCAGTGTACTGATCTTCAAGCACTTAGGCAAGCTGAACTAGAGCAAGAGTGTTGTACTACTACTAGTACTGGTGGTGCCCAAATGAGCCATCAATGCAATCCACTCACCCTATTGCATCTATGCAACACCTTATATTTGAGCAGCCCTCCAGCCTGGCTGTATGCAGTTGGTGCTTCTAATTTTGGTCTGTCTGAAAATCTCAGTTCAATGGTGGCAGATCTGGTGCCTAAAGTAGCTGCACAAATTATCGACAAAATTGAACGTGAAAGTGCAAGAGCAAGTTCAAGATCAAGTTCAAGTCTGAAGCACTAGAGCCTTCTTCTCCCCAGTTGAGCTATGGGCATAGAGAGCAGATAGGTAATAAGAGCGGCGCTGACAACCAGAAGAATTTGCTCAGGTGCTAGGGACGTAGTGTTCAAAACAGTTTGCATTGGTGGCAAATAAATCGCTAGTACTAATAATACTAAGTTGATGGCAGTGCTCCAGAACATTGGTATATTGAGCCTCTTGGTCTCTTTTCGGGCGATTTGTCCGGCTGAGAGCCAGGACCATGATTGAAGAATCAACGAAAGGGATAGTGTGGTCAATGCAACAGTCGCCGCTCCTGAGCCATTTAAATAATATTGGTCGGCCATTACTGCTAGTAAACTTACTGCGCCCACAAGGGCACTGCGACTAAGTATCTGCACCTGCTCGTAATGGTCTAGCAGTTTTTCAGTTTGCTTGCGTGGAGGCAGGCTCATTACCTCTCCCGAATCGTTTTGGAGGACTATGCCAAGCCCTGGGAAGACGTGCATAATCAGATTTAAGTAAAGCAGTTGCAATGGTTCTAAAAACAGACCACCGTTGGCAATGAGGCCAAGGGCAATTGCTACAACTGAAGTGAGACTAGCTGTAAGTAAATATCCAACGGCTCGGTTAATGTTTCCGTAGATAATTCTTCCTTGCTTGACCGCTTTTACTATCGTGGCGAAGTTGTCATCGGTAATGACAACGTCAGAGGCTTCGCGGGCCATGTCTGTTCCCGCCAGTCCCATGGCAATGCCAATATTTGATTGCCGCAGCGCTGGTGCATCGTTGACGCCGTCGCCCGTCATTGCCACAATCTGCCCTGCTGTCTGCAGACGTTTGACCACATCTAGTTTCATTTCTGGTGTCACTCGAGCCAGTACGCACACGTGGCCGAGCACCTCGCTAATTTGCTCTTCAGAAAGCTGCTGAAACTGGGCGCCCGATAGTATCGATTTTTCTGCTGTTTCGGCAGTAATTATTCCCAGCTCTATTGCTATTGCTTTGGCTGTCTCTGGTTGATCGCCGGTGAGCATGACCACTCTGATTCCAGCCTGGTGGCAGATGGCAATTGCCTCTGCCACACTTGCTTTGGGGCGGTCTGACATGCCCACTAACCCTAACAAAGTTAGCTCATTTTCTACAACGGTTGCATCTAGGTTGCCGGGAATTTGCTCTAGTTCTTTTGTCGCAACCGCTAGCACCCTTAAGCCATGATGAGCCAGTTCGCGATTTTGATTAAGGAAGCGGTCTCTTATTTCGGCAGTCAGTTCTTTGTCACCGTCACTGGTGCGAAACTTGGTACAGATGGTTAAGACCGTACCAGGTGACCCTTTGAGATATAAAACTTGCCCTGCGTCTGGCTTTGAGTGAATGGTCGACATTCTTTTGCGCGATAGATCAAAAGGAATCTCCGCTACTCGCGGATAGGCATCACATAATTCGGTTTCGTTTAATCCAAGCTTAATTGCTGCGGTAATCAATGACCCTTCTGTGGGGTCACCGTGTATGTGCCACTCGTCTTCATCGGCAGAGAGCTTGTGATTTTCTAGCCTGGCGTCGTTGCATAGGCGTATTGCTGCTAGAAAATCGGTGACAATATCGTCACTCAGAGAGAGATTTGGGTGTTTGCTTGTTAGTTCTCCAACTGGCTCATAGCCCTGTCCAGAGATGCGCAGTTGATGGTTGTCTAAGATTATGTGAGTGACCAGCATTTTATTTTCAGTCAAGGTGCCGGTTTTATCGGTGCAGATAACCGTGGCGCAGCCTAGCGTTTCAACTGCTGCTAGTCTTCGCACCAATGCTTTTGCTCTGATCATTCGGCGTATGCCTGCCGCCAGAGCCAGTGTGGCTATTACTGGTAGACCTTCGGGAATGGCTGCCACAGCTAAGGCAATACTGGTTTCTAACATTCTTTCAAAAGGAGTGTGGCGCCAGGTGCCAAGGAGGATGAAAAAGGCGCACAGGGCCATGACCAAGATTGTTAACTGCTGCCCTAAGGCATCTAGAGCTTTAGTCAGTGGGGTTTCGACTAAGATAACGTCGTGGAGCAGCGCTCCCAGTTTTCCCATTTTTGTGTTGTCACCGGTGGCAGTGACAACTCCGATTGCTCGTCCACTGACCACGCTGGTGCCTTGAGAAGCAATTCTGTCTTCCACTTTGCTAGCATCTGCGTCTTTCCAGACCGGCACACTTTCGCCGCTCAGTGGTGACTCATCGATAGAGAACGCTGCACTCTCTACAATGCGTAAGTCAGCTGGCACACGAGTACCAGCTTCTAATAAAATCACATCGCCGCGAACAAGTTCTGAGACTGGTAACTCAGACTCACTGCCATCACGCCTGACACGAATTGAGGCACCGGCCATCTTTGCTAGTCCTTCAAGTGAGACTTTTGCCTGGTACTCGGTCAAAAATCCAATTGTGGCATTGATCACCAGCGCTACCATAATTCCAGCGGCTTGCAAATATTCTTTCATGACAAAAGAAATGATGGTTGCCACCACAAGTAAAATAACAACGCTCGATTTGAATTGCTCGACTAGAACACTTAGGGCATTGACTGATTGGGTTTTGCCAAATTGATTGGCACCATCAGCTTTTAGTCTGCTTGCAGCAAGAGTGCTAGAAAGGCCTGTGCTCTTGTCTGTGCCCAATAACTCCATAAACTTGGCGATTGGCAGATTAGGGTCTGTAATAGCTTGTACAACCTTACTCAATTTGCCTCGCTGCTGGCACGGACAACGGTGACAGTACAATGGGCATGGCAGACCACGGCCAATGATACGCTTCCGAGCATGAGACGCTCAAGACCTTTGCGATCATGTGAACCGATGACGATCAAATTTGCACCATTAGCAGTGGCATAGCTAACGATTTCGTCTTTGGGAAATCCTTCTATTATTTCTGCCTTAACTGCATCAGTATGAAGACCGGTTTTGATGGCTTGCACAGTGCTCTGGCAGAGTTCTGAAGCTGTCTTTTTTTGCGCTGCCATTATGTCGTCTAAAATTGGGCCGGGTAACACTGCCATGACATTGCCTAACTTCATCGGTTCTAAAACACTCAAGACTGTAAATTCGGCGTTTTTGGGCCATTCGTGATTAATGACGAAGTGCGAAATGATCTGGGCAAATCCGGGCTCATTGATAGCGATGACTACTTTCACAATGTTTTCCTCTTGGGTTTTAAAACTGCAGGGTCTCACCTTGTTTAGGCTTAAGGCAACTAATATCAAATTCTTTTTTTATCGCATATGCTAGTTGATCAATTGCATGACTCTCTCCATGGGTAAGTACAACCTTGGGGGGAGTTGTTGTGCACGGCTTAAGCCAGCGCAGCAAGTCTTTTTGATCGGCGTGGGCGCTGAATCCGCCTATCCCTCTGACGGTGGCGCGTACCCGAACGGTTTCGCCTAAAATTTTGACCTGAGTTGCTCCTTCAATTAAGTCTCTGCCAATAGAGCCCTTAGCCTGGTAACCGACAATCACAACCAATGTCTCTGGGCTGTTGAGATTGCGTAGAAGGTGATGCAAGATTCTGCCAGCATTGCACATGCCAGCACCGGCCAGAATTATACAAGGCCCTTCTATGTTGTTAAGAGCCTTCGATTCTTCTGCAGTTTGACAGGTTTTTAGTGTGGTCAGATCAGTTTCTAATTGCCCAGTTAGCTGAAGATTTTGAGCTTCCTCATCCATAAAGATAATATGCTTGGCGTAGAGTTCGGTGGCAGCAATAGCCATGGGGCTATCCAAATAAATGGGCAGGGCAGCAATTGCGCCTCGTCTAATCATCGCTGCAATTTGATAAAGAATTTGCTGGGTGCGACCCACGGCAAAGGTCGGGATGAGAATTTTGCCTTTGCGGGCAATGGCAGCCTTGAGCTCGCTCTCGAATTCTTCTAATGTCTTAGCTAAAGGCGGATGATTGCGGTCGCCGTAGGTAGATTCAAGAAAGACAATGTCGGCATGTTCGGGCGGCAAAGGATCGCACATAATTGGGGCATCAAAGCGACCCAAATCGCCAGAGAAAACAAGCCGTTTGCTAGTTTCGTTTTCACTGACATCAAGCAAGATGCTAGAAGAGCCTAAGATGTGCCCGGCCTCAACGAACTGGGCCTTGACGCCATGGGTGACATCGAACCAGTGGTTGTAATTGATGATTTGAAATTGTCGGCAAACTTGCTCGACATCGCGCAGTCGAAATACAGGTTTGATCAAGGGTAAATGGTCTTTCTTGCGCTGACGGTTTTCTCTAGCTGTATCTTCTTCTTCAATTTTGGCAGCGTCGCTGAGTATGAGTTTAGCAATGGCCGCCGTGCCTTCGGTGGCAAAGATTGGTCCGGCGAATCCGCCTTTGGTAAGTAAAGGTAGTCTGCCGCAATGATCTAAGTGACCGTGCGTGAGCAAAACTGCATCGACTGTCTTTGGGCCAAGTTGAGCAGGAATGCGGTTTTGCAGCTCTAATCGTTCGGAGCCTTGAAACATACCGCAGTCAACCAGTATTCTTGCCGTTTCGCTTCGCAACAAATAGCATGAGCCAGTGACTTCATTGGCGGCACCAAATAGGGTGACATGCATAAAACGGTCCTACTTAGCAGTGCTGATAGCTGATTGTCTTACCATACTCCTAATATTAGCAATTCTGCCAATCTTGGCATCGACCTTTGGGATGACCAACAAACCGCAAAAAAAAGGCCGCTATCTCTAGCGGCCTTTCTTCAATTTTATAAGCAGGCTATTTCAGGCCAGCCATAATTTCTTCAAGAACACTCTTCGCTGGTCTGGTGATCTCTTGTGGCAATGTAGCTAGAGGGGCATCGCCAACATTCATGATGGTGGAGAAGTCTTCTTTGTCTTCATTGATGTAGAGCAAACCAGTGAGAAACTCTTTTTTGTCATGAGCTTCTTTGATCGTCAGAATCGCCTGGGTCTGATTGGTCGGATCGTAATTGCGCTCGGTCTTCTTCAATCTAATTTTCGAGCCGTCATGCATTTCTACTTCTTGCATCGAGCCTGGTTCGTAGTCAACACTGATTTGTTCGAAGAAAGGAATGTAACCAAGTTCGTGCAATGGTGTTTCCATTTCTTTGGCGTACTTATAAGCCTTGGTGGAACCTTCATGGTTGTTGAAAGTTACACATGGGCTGATTACGTCAATAACAGCTGTACCTTTGTGCGAACCGGCAGCTTTGAGCAGTGCTACTAGCTGTTTCGGGTCGCCAGCGAAAGAACGACCAACGAAGCTGCAACCAAGCTCAATGGCTAGACCGCAGAGGTCGATTGGTGGCAATTCGTTGATGACGCCGCTTTTGGCTTTTGAACCAAGGTCGGCAGTAGCTGAGAACTGACCTTTTGTTAAACCATATACGCCGTTGTTCTCTACGATGTAAATCATCGGAACGTTGCGACGCACTAGGTGACAAAATTGGCCTAGTCCGATGGAAGCAGTATCGCCATCACCACTGACACCAATTAGTGAAAGTGTGTGGTTCGCTGCGCTAACACCAGTAGCTACTGATGGCATTCTGCCGTGCACAGAGTTGAATCCGTGTGAGCGGTTCAAGAAGTAGGCTGGTGTTTTAGATGAGCAGCCGATGCCGCTCAGCTTCGCCACCATATGTGGTTCTTTACCTAGTTCATAAAAGGCTTTAATGATCTGAGCTGTAATAGCGTCGTGACCACAACCATCGCAGAGTGTAGATGGAGCCCCTTTGTATTCGGCCATTGTCAGACCGATTCTGTTAGTTGGAGGTGTTGAAGTTACCATTGTTTATCTCTCCTGCTCCATGATTGCGTCAGTGACAAATTGGGCATCGATTGGCAGACCATCGTAGTGTCTAACTGAGCGAATTTTCATTGCCAGGTCGGGTAGCTCTAAGCGAATCAGATCGCGCATTTGAGCGTCTCTGTTTTGCTCTACTACATACACGTGGTCGTGGCTTTCAACGAATTTGCGTAGCTCGTCGGTGAACGGTAAGGCGCGCACTCGCAGGTAGCTAGTTGGAATGTTTGCTACTTTGAGTTGGTCGCGTGTTTCAACGATGGCAAAGTCAGAAGAGCCATAAGCGATGATGCCGATTTTTGCACCCTTCTCAACTGATACTACCGGAGCTGGCACAAACTTGCGAGCAGTCTGGAATTTCTTGTCTAGTCTGTTCATCAAATTGAGATAGTCTTCTGGTTTTTCAGTGTAGCCAGCTTTCTCATTGTGGCCAGAGCCACGAGTGAAGTAGGCTGCCTGAGGATGGTCTGTTCCTGGCAGTGTGCGGTATGGAATACCGTCGCCATCAACGTCTCTGTAGCGCTCGAATACGCCAGCCTTTTCAATGTCAGCTGCGGTCATAACTTTACCGCGGTTGATTGGTTTGGTTGGATATTCAAAGGGATCGCTCATCCAGTTGTTCATGCCGAGGTCTAGATCGGTGAGCACGAAAATTGGAGTTTGGAATTTCTCAGCCAAATCAAAGGCCTCGCCAGCCATTTCGTAGCATTCCATGATTGAGCCAGGAAGCAGAACGATATGCTTGGTATCGCCGTGTGAAAGTGTATAAGCACTAATCAAATCGGCTTGTGATGTGCGGGTAGGCATACCAGTTGATGGTCCGACGCGCTGAACATCAAAGACAACAGTGGGAATTTCAGTGAAGTAACCGTAGCCAGCAAATTCAGCCATGAGCGAAATGCCAGGTCCTGATGTCGAAGTCATGGAGCGGGCTCCAGCCCAACCAGCACCCAGAGCCATACCGATAGCAGCTAGCTCATCTTCAGCTTGAATGACAGCAAAGCTGGCTTTACCAGATTCTTTGTCAATGCGATATTCCTTCAAGTAATCAATGAGCTGTTCGCACAAGCTTGATGAAGGAGTGATTGGATACCAGGTAACGACAGTGACGCCGGCGAAAAGTGATCCAAGAGCACAAGCAGCGTTGCCATCAATGATGATTTTGCCTTGGGTCTTGTCCATTGGTTCGACGAAGTAAGGGTCTTCTTTTTTGAGATTTTCGCGGGCCCATTCACGACCGATTTTGACAGCATTCAAGTTGAGATCGATAGCTTTAGTCTTGCCTTCGAACTGTTTACTGATGCTGTTTTCGATTTGACCGTGGTCGATATTTAGTAGTTCGGCAACAACGCCAACATAGAGCATATTCATGAGCAGTTTGCGCAACTTCAGATTTTCACTGGCTTTAGCGGCCAATTCAGTGAAAGGAACTTGATAGTGCAAAACGTCTTTGCGAATGGCATCTAGTTTTAGTTCAACTGGTGAGATACAAACAGCGCCAGTTGAAAGACTCTTCACGTCGTCGATGGCTGTTTGTGGATTCATCGCTATAAGAATTTCAATATCTGACTTTCTGGCGACATAACCGTTTTTATTGACGCGGATGGTGAACCAGGTTGGCAGACCGGCAATGTTAGAGGGAAAGAGGTTCTTTCCGCTCACCGGGATACCCATCTGGAAGATGGAGCGCATCAATACGCTATTTGAAGATTGGCTTCCGGAGCCGTTTACTGTTGCAACTTGGATGGAGAAGTCGTTGACGACTCGTCCTTTCTCCAGTTTTTCTTTGCTACCTACAGCTAATGTGTTCACTGTGCGAATATCCTATTGGAAAAACTCTGTGGCTTTGTACTCAAATAGTCTATCAACCAGCGCGCAGAAACGCCCTCAAATACCAAATTGCCTAAGCTTTTCGATATTCTTTGAAACCTTTTTTAAACTTGCAGTTGAACTAAAGTTAAGAATGTACTGCTAAATCAGCGAATGCGAGCATCAATTAAGAAGGGCCCAGGTGTCTCAAACATTGCTGCAAGAGCCTCTTCGAGCTGACCCATTGATTGAGCCTTAAGGCTTGGCACAGCCATTGCCTTAGCCAAATGAGTAAATTCAATCTCTGGGCAATCGAGAGGGAATTGATGATCTGAGTTCCCAAGGTGCAGGTTGAGGCTGTCTGTGCCGCCGTTGTTGACCAAAATTATTTTGGTATTTAGCACATAGTGCGCTGCTGTCCACAGTGCCTGAGTGGCCTGCAAGAATGATTGATCAGAGGTGATGCAAACTACCGTGCTGTCTGGAGAAGCCCACTGTGTGCCTAGGGCAGCACCGATGGCATAGCCGTCCACTCCTGAGTTTGAGGCGAAATAGGCCGAACTGCCTTCTAAACTCATAACCACGGCTGGATCGGCGTTGGTTCCGACGATATCGGTGACCACAATTGAACCACTGCTGCGAGCGCCATCGACACTACGCAATAGCCAAAATAGTGAGATCGGATCATTCTCTTTGGGATAGACAAGATTCTCTTCCATCTTCTGACGCTCGCCAGAAATCTCTTGAATGGTGTCTTGGGCTCGTTTTCTTACTAAATTGAGCCACTTTGCATCAGCGATAAGCTGTATTTCAGCTCTTAGCCTTGATAGCGATTCGGCGATGTCGGCAGTGGCCGTAGCGATACAGGGAAGTGTCTTGCCTGATAAGGTGGGGTCGACGTTGATTTGCACCACTGAGGTGCGCGGCGAGATCAAAGAGGCTTGGTCTGCCGTTTCTGGCAGACGTGTCTGCATACCGAGGGCGAGAACTAGGTCGTGACCTCTTAGACTTTCGCGTGCCTGAGTTATTTCGGTTGAAAGCACACCAGCAAACTGCGGATGCCGATTGGGAAAATTGACGCCCGTGGGATTGGGTTCGCTATAAACCGGACAACCGATTACCTCTGCTAAGGTGGCCGCTTCTTTGCGAGCGCGGTATTGACTGACTTCATTGCCGGTGACAATACATGGGCTTGCAGCCGAAACGAGAGTGCGAGCACTTTTTTGAATGAAATTGTAATCGGCTCCACCGAGTGGGCTGGTGTGAGGTGGATTGATGATATTGGCTTCAGCTGTATGATTCAAGATGTCAACCGGTAGCGATAGCACCACTGGACCTTTCGGTGGTGAAAAGGCTTCAGTGAATGCACGTCTGATCAGACGTGGTATCTCCCCTGCATGTCTAGCTTCTGCCGACCATTTGCACACAGATTTACTCATCGACAAAACGTCTAGAGAGAGGGCCGGGTCATCGTTCAGAATTTGAGTGCTGAGCTGATCGCAGATGATAATCATGGGCACGTGGATGCGGCTAGCCGTGTAAATGGCTGGTAGTGCGGTGACTAGTCCCTGACCGGCTGAAAGTAAAAGAATTGCAGCACGCGAAGACGCCTGAGCATAGCCAATGCTCATGAAGGCTGCGGTTAATTCACTGGCACAGTTGACTTGACGAAAACCTTTGACCTCGGCCAATGCTTGGGCTACAGGCGAGTTACAGGAGCGTGGGGCAACAAAAATTTGACTAGCTCCCTCAATCAGAAGCTGTTGCAAGAGCAAGTCGCAGGTTAGTTTGGTCGAAGATTTTGTCATTATGCTCTCGTCATTCTAGAGATGATCCAGCTCCATTAGTGGACAAGGGAATTCATAGAACCAGTCTTCAACATCATTGTCAAGGGCGAGCATCATTGTCCTGCCCCAGTTCCTCTCAGAGTAATAGATTTGACCACGAAAATCAGCCTGAAAATCGTCTCCTGATAGAAAACTCTTTAGGTTAAAACCCGGCTCAAGATCTCTGAGATTGCCTTCCCAGCCTCTCAGTTTGCGTATCTGCAGAGAATTAGCCTGGGTTAAAACCGCGCGCCATAAATTTTCAGGGCCGACTCCGCCGTCTACAAGTTCTAATAAGCGCATTGTCTTGCCGCCAACTTCATAGATGCAATAGCCATCTTTTACTGTAAGAAGCTGCAAGCAGGGCCAGGATAAACCCGAATTTTGATTGAGGAATAACTCTTTGGCAATCTTGTAATGCCAATACTTTTCTGAGCGTCTCACAGCAAAAGGCCGCCGGGCAAGCCACCGCTGGTGGTAGCGGTGCAATATTTCGGTGTGGGCATGAGAAACGGCTTCTATAGTAAAGGCTGGGCACTTGGCGCCGTTGGGCAAGCGCCATTGGGCGAGAGCTAAGTCGATTGAAAAATCGAGACTAGAAAGTTCTTGGAAACCATATTTTTCATAGAATTCAGAGCCAATGTCTGAAAACAAGAGAATACCGGCAGCTCCAATGGCCTCAGCTCTTTCGATAAATTCTTCCATGAAGCGGCCGCCCAGGCCTTGGCCGCGAAATTTTCGTCTTGAAAAGAGGGCTCCTATGCCTAAGAAAGGATAGGTCTTACCTTTGGCAGTAAGTTCTATTTCATAGGCTTTGCAGCCAGCCGCTATTTCGTCACCGTGCCTTAGGGCGAGAAATCTAAGATGTCTTCTGCCCCAATCGTGGGTGCGCTGAAACGAGTTGTAATGGTAATAGTCTGCCCTGGTTAGGCCTGCCGACCACAATTCATAGGTTTCATGCATTACCTGCAAGATCTCTGAATCGCGAATTTCTGACAATGTCATTGGCTAAATCACGGTATCTTAACTTGCAGTTAGTATTACAGTATCTGTTTAATTTGTGGTGTCATCCTAAGAGTTTATGCAAGCGCCAGAATCTGATTTAACAATGACTAGCACCAAAGTCTATCTCGGGCACGTAATCACACCCCTTTCAAGCACTGAGTATCTTGACTACGTTAGCGGCGCTTTGGTTGTAAACAGCCTTGGCAAAATTGTCGATGTGGCACCTTGGCCAGAGCTAAAAGACAAATATATAAATGATAGTAATGTTCAGATAATTGATTTCGGCCAACGTCTCTTGCTGCCTGGCTTAGTTGATTTGCACCTGCACTTGCCGCAAGTTTCGCAAACCGGCCGCTCAGGCGAACACCTGATGGCCTGGCTCAACAAATATATCTTCCCCGCTGAAGCTCGCTTCGCTGACACTAATCATGCTCGCAAGATTGCCCATTGGTTTTTTGATGAGTTAGCCTCAAACGGCACTACTTTAGCTGTGGTCTTTACCACTATTCACAAGGCCGCTACTGATGCCGCTTTTGAGGTTGCCCTCAATAAAGGCAGTCGGGTAATTATGGGCAAAGTGATGATGGATGCTAATTCTCCTGAGGCTTTGACTGAAGATACAGAAACTTCTTTGCGTGAATCAGAAGAGCTAGCGGTTAAATGGCACGGCCAAGGTGATGGACTGCTGCTTTATGCATTCACTCCACGCTTTGGCGTTACCGCCACCCCTGAACTTCTGGCTGGTGTTGGTCGTTTGTTTGCCAAGCATGCTGGCACCTATGTTCACACTCATTTATCTGAGGCCAAAGAAGAGATTCAATTTGTCTCGACGCAGTTTCCTAGTGCTCGCAGCTATCTAGATGTGTACAAAGGTTTTGGCATTATTGGTGAGCGTACTGTCTTTGCCCATGCCATCCATTTAGATGATCAAGACATTAAGACTGTGGCCGATAGCCGCAGCTCGCTGGCTCATTGCCCTAGTTCTAACTTCTTTCTCAAGAGTGGTGTCTTTCTCTATCAGAAAATTCGGGATGCTGGCTGTCTCTTTGGCCTGGGTTCAGATGTGGCGGCCGGACCTTCGATGTCACTTTTCAATGTTATGAAAGATGCCAATTACATGCAGCCTGACATTTGGATTGAGCCGCCAGAATTGCTCTATCGCGCTACCTTGGGTGGAGCTGAAGCAGCACACTTACAGCATATAATTGGTTCGCTCACAGTGGGTAAAGAGGCTGATTTTATAGTTGTCGACCCTAGTCGCAAGAGCGGCATCGTTGACGACATCTTAAGCCAGCCTACTGATGAAATTCTTTCTAGCCTAGTATTTTTGGGTGATGATCGCCTTGTGGAGGCCACTTATGTCAGAGGCCGTTGCATATTTCAAATGTAGATTTGATGAAGCAACTTAGATGTGAACCTGTTACGATTTCCATGTTCTAAAGGGAGTTCTTGAAATGTCCGGAAAGATTGATATGGCCGCAACCAAAATTGAGCGCGACAAAGAGGTCGACTCGATTAAAACAATCTACTCCCATGAGCAGATTCAGAAGCGAGTGGCAGAGTTGGGCGCTCAAATTAGTGCCGACTATGTAGAACTCGAAAATCCCGTTGTGATAGGTGTGATGAAAGGGGCCTTTTGCT
>Ga0172379_10005393_pt1 | contig 17933 bp, 7 predicted proteins | sample GrowelOW334metaG_FD_119756 | JGI IMG/M metagenome (GOLD analysis project Ga0172379, IMG submission 119756) | Groundwater microbial communities from an aquifer near a municipal landfill in Southern Ontario, Canada - Groundwater well OW334 metaG | ecosystem: Environmental > Aquatic > Deep... | reverse complement strand
TTTGAAATGTTTGAAATGTTTGAAATGTTTGAAATGTTTGAAATGTTTGAAATGTTTGAAATGTTTGAAATGTTTGAAATGTTTGAAATGTTTGAAATGTTATCGCTCTCCGGACATTTGCCCCGTGAGCTTGTCGAAGGGTAGATTGAAACGCATCAGTACAACCGGTCCCTGAGCCTGTCGAAAGGACGAAGGGGCATATTTGAAATTACGCTATATCAATATTTTTTCCTTCCGTCCGAAATGATCTAATGACATTTTTCAATATGCAAACGCGGACGGCTGTCGTTCGACATGCATTTTCCAGGGGTTCCGTTTCACTCCACCCCTGGCTACCAACATTTCGCCACTACGTGGCTGAACGCCAGGCTGCAATACTGTAATCCAATACCTGCGGGACAAGACAGCTGGAGTCGCACTCTCCCCTTCTCCCAGTCGCCCCTTCTCCCCCTCATTTTTCCCAGTCTCCCAGTCCTTCAGTCATCTCCGTCATCCTAGTCGTCTCAGTCGTCTCCGTCCCTCCTCCGTCACTGCAACAGCGTAAACCTAAAACTAACACCTACATTCGAGTTGGTCGTCCTGTAGGCATTCGAAATGTATGGATTGTTCACGATCCGGTCGTAAAACAGCCGAACGATGAATATTTCGCTCAGGTTATAGTCGGCCGAAAATTTTATCGACAGGGCATCCTGTCCCGCAGTCAGTTGTGTATTGGTCTCCACGAGTTTGCGCAAGACTGTTTTGTTCTTCCCGTAGGTAACGTCAGCCCTGATGTTGAGATCGTTCTTTAACATTTTTGAGGAATTCTTTGTTTTGAGGAAGAGCGCCGTGTTTTCAAACCTGTACCCCAGGCCGAGGCTGGCTTCGTTGTTGTACATCTCAGTTGCCTGGTTGTTGGTAAGGCTGAGGGTAATGTTGCGCGATTTCCTGTACTCAAAACGTGTGGTAAAATTGTTGAGCCAGGTAATATCCACATCGAACAGCGGATTGAAGGTCTCCGTGATGTTGATCGCTGTGATGTCCCGTTGCGGCAGGAAATTGTTTTGGGCATCCCTGATATAACTGAATCCATCGTCTACAGTTCGGTACTTCATGTTGGAAAGATATGAACCGACGTTATAGGTTGAACGGTAGTCGTGGATGATGTTCATCGATTTCATGATGTTTTTCAATCCCTCTATTTTGCTGACGGCACCTGAATATTGAATTTTCCAGTTTGGCAGCATAAATTTTGCCGACGGGAACGGGGTAAGTTCCACACTGTTGGCGCTTTTCCCGGTATATGCGGCGAAAAAGGCAGGAATCAGGACTTCCTGTGAAGTAGGGCCATAACCTACCGGGAAACCTGTATTCGGATCAATAATTCCGGGTTGATAGCCGAAGCCTGAATTGGCAATTCGTCCGGCATCCAGTCTTTGGGATATGATCCTTCTGTTGGCCTGAAGGTCGTTCCAACCCTTGGAATCCTGAACAAAGGCTTTCCCCAGTTTCTCGAAGGAGCTGCCAATGGTAATGATAGACATGCTGAAGTTCCCGTTGAAGGAGCTGTTGTAGGAGTCCCATCCGTTGGCGGCATTGTAGATGAAAAATTCAGAAGAGTTTTTTGCGAAGATCCTGTTGGCATTGAGCTCGATTTTAAGGTCTGGGATTGGAACGATTTTGGCGCGCAGGTTGAGCCTGGAGTTGTGGCTCATCTGGTATGGTTTGTTGACGATGGTATCGGTAGTGATCCAGCGTTTGTTGGCGGCTTCAAGACCAAAGCCCTCGTTTTGGTGTCCAAGAATAAATGGCAATCCTGGTGCCAGGGAAGAGCTATTGCCCCCCGAATAGTTGCTCAGACCGAAGACACTGCTTCCCGGAAGGTAACCGAAAAGTGAAGTTCCTCCATTCTCGGAATAGGAGATATTGACATTGTACAACATCATCAGAAACCTGGAGGTAATCTCAGCGAAATTTATTTTCGGGGCAGCATTCTTGTCTTTTTTTGAGGTGATCTCTACCGATGCTCCATCAAAGTCGGCTAATGGAGTAAAGATTATCCTGTTATCGTTAACAACTTTAACCTGACCAGAAATGGGGTTTCCACTTTTGTCGGCAATTTTTACCTGAACGGTGGAGGATCCCAGTTTGTGGAAGAAGGAGTAAGGGGTATTTTTTTTGAGTTTCAGGTTTTGTTCGAGGTATCTTTGTGGAGGAACAGCATTTTGTTGACCCGAATATCTTTGACGGCTGTTCTCCTGACTCTCCCTTCTTCCCCTGCTGAATTCACCGTATTTTTGATTCACACGTCTTAGAAATGGAACTTTGTTGTACAACTGCAAAAAGTCAAGCTGACCATTCAATTGAATCGAATTCATGTTGCTGATGGAGTTTCCCAATTCATAATCGCCGCGTGTAACCGGTGCAAGGTTCCAATCATACCCTGCCTGATAAACGGCAGAGGCAGAAGTCCAATCCAACAATGGTATTTTGTTGATTGGCAGTGTATAAGTAGCATTCCAGGTATGGTGGTAGTGAGTATTTCTACCTCCTTCCAGAATTGACCTCCAGATAGAATCGCGTCTCAATTCATAGCTCCCCTGATTTAGGGTGTTTAGTTTTAACGGGTCGCCGATCCGGGATGCATTTAGGGCAGAGAAATCAAGTTTAAGACTCCGGGTAAGGTCAAAACGTAAATCATAGTACCGGTTCCATGTAAAATTATTCTGGTGGGAAACCGGTAGTATAAAATCGGGGTTGGTAATGTTCCGGTACTGCAATTCACTCTGCATGTTGTTCATATCCGAGCGGAAGGAGACCTGGGCCGGTGTCAGGCTGAAATTGAAATCCCGTAATAATGTCAGTGATTTAGGTTTTAAAAAAGAGACATTTTTAAACGGATCAATTGATTTTGGCCTGCTGTTAAAGTGATAATTCAACAAGGTCCTTGAGTTGGTAGTCCTTTCTAGAAGCGTGTTGACATCCCCATGCTGGAACAGATTGTAGGAATAGGAGAGCGAAAGATTCGAAACATCGTAAAATTTCTTTTCACCGCTTTTACCTGGCTTGTCAATCTGAACATTGGTAAAGTTGATACTCTTCCGTGTATTGAAGGTAAGCGACATCTGCTTGATAGAGTCCCGTTCCGACTTTGTAGCAGCATTGTTGAGGGCATCCGAAAGTTTAACATCTTTATCGACGGGCGAATATTCCGGCGTAGCCACTGATTTGGAAAAACTCATGTACATAGGTATCTTCACGCCTGATTCGGGTTTGAAGAATTTGCCAAGTTCCAGATTTGTTGAGATATCATATTCACGGGTATCCTCTTTCGACCGTGTCGACATCTTTGAATCAATATCACCGAATCCGGATGTCATCCATCTTCCTGCAAAGGAGTACGTACCCAGATCGGCAAGGTTCCCGGATACCCGGCCGATGGCAGCCCAGCCACCGTTCTCCTCAAAATTGGTCAACCTCAGTTCATTCACCCACACCTCTGCAGAACGACTTCCGGTCGTATGGCCTTTTCTGTTGCCAACGCCAATCATCATCACACTAATCTCGGAGAGATCCGGATTTCCCTTGATTTTTATCTTGTTCTGGTTGTTGTTAACGCCACGGTGTACCTGTTCAAAAATATCTCCCATCCCAATGGTCGAGCCAGCAGCGTGCATCTCTGCATTACGTTCGAGCTTCAGTTTTGGCAGCAGGTCCAAGGGAATGTAGACCCTGTTTTCGGTTGGCCAGACCTGGTATCGGTCGCTCTCTTTCCCATTGTCGTAATAACCGGGTGGAGTTAGCTTTAGCGGTATTTCGTATTCGTAGTAATTGTACTGAAAATCAGAGCCCACCCGGATGAAGAGGGATAGTTCGTCATCCCTCAATGGCATCCCTTCCAGCTTTTCGGCATGGATCTCCAGTTTCATGTTCTTGTATCTCCGCAAATCAACCGAGGTTGATTTGTAGGCGGCCTTGGCCTCCCCTGGTTCGACATCCATGATTTTCATGACCATGGATTGCTCATTTAACTGGCGAAGTTGCGCATTTGCCGGATCGATCACCCTGTCGACACCAGGAGGCAAAACATAATTAACCGGTTTCCGGTTGCTGTTTTCCTCAATATTGACAGCCGACAGGTCGAACTGGGTCGATACTGAGGAGGGGCTCCCATCTGGATTGAGGGTTTTGTCGTATCTTCTCCAGTTGGTGCGAACCAGGTCAAGGGTGGCGAACCTCAAAACTACAGGTCTTTTCCATCCATTTACCAGCATTCGCATAAAACGGATCGACCTGAAGTCGTTGATCGCCCCATAAGCTTTATCTGGTTCGTTGATCGGAACTTTGAACTGGTACCAGGTAATATTGGATTTTTTCCCGCTTTTAAGCGTAACTTCAGATTTCTTGATATCCGTGATGTAGTTTTTCCCCAAAACCATGTTTACCCTGTCGATCTTCAGCTTGTACTGGAAATAGGCCTCATTCTCGTTGAGGGTATTGTCGTCATTGATGTCCTCCACATCAGGTATTGAGGTTGCGGCAGTAGGATAACTTTCAGCTGATTGTTCTGTTGTGGGTGAATTGCCATCGGTGTTGCCGTAGAATTTGTACCGTTCGAGGAGATCTTTTTTCTCCTGGTCATAATCACTTCCCCTGAAATAATGAAAATCGTCGCTCGAAGGATCCTTCTCCGCTTTTGCCAAGGCAGTCGCATCGACGAGAGGAAGCAGGGATGCCAAAAACTGTTTGTAAAAGGTTTTTTCATCTTTCGAATTGAGTCCGTCCAGGCCAATGTCCTGGAAGATCCTTGCCTGGGGCGAATTGTCGAATGCTTTTACCAGCGACTGTTGCCTTGAAACCCTTCCCCATGTGGTGATGTCCAGATTGGTATAATCGCCGTCTGCAGGCAGACCATGCTCAAACGATTTTCTTCCATCGCGGAGGATATCTTCTGACACCGTTCCCAGGTGAAAAACAAGGTTTCCTCCAGGGTTTTCATCCCCAGCCTTGTCTTCGGCAAAAGGATCCATCATCCAGAATTCGATGTACTCCACGTTGGTGGCTTCAAAATCGCTGGTCTCAATTTTGCGCATGATCCCGCCCCACCGGCTTTCCGGTCGTAAAAGTGACCCATCCTTCGCAACGCCGGATGAAAGCGCTGTCGGATAGGTGTCAAAATTATAGGGTCCCCTTTCTTTCGGATAGTAAGCCAGGTCGAGGGTTGGGATATTGGTTGGCTGTCCGATCGGATTCTGCCTGTTGGGAAAAATTTCTGCCTGAAATACCTCCCTGGCGCGATGGTCATCCAGTTTTTCTTGCTGGAGCAAGTAGGATGGAGCCGTATTCCGTTGCATGAAAGGGTCAATCACATACCAGGAGAGCAAAGCCCTGTTGTAACCATATGCAAGGTCGTTGATCAAGTCCCCTTCGGGGAATTGCTCATTCCCTTGAGGAGTGCTTGCAAGGGACCAGCCTGTAAATGTTTTTAAATTGATGGGAGTCGTAGTACCTTCAAAATCATCAAGATAGACGGCACCTTCTTTCGAAATAGCCTTGGAATGCCCGGGGAACAACTTAGCCCACTCCATTTCAACGGCAATTTTCGACTCCTCCTTGGTATTGATAAATGGTAAGGCATTCACCATCTTGGTAATGAATGGAGAGGAGGCGCTATAGGAACCATTGAAGCCCAGCATGGTGTTGGCAATCGGATCTTCGCCATAGTTGACCTTTTGGGTCAATGGCTTCTCCAGTAAATACATAACCGTAGAGCCAATATTAAAATTCTTGCTTATTTCGTAGTTCAGGTGCGTCCCCAGCATGGTCTTGCGCTGCATGCTGAAAAGATCCTGACTCTCGGTAGAGATTGAAATCGGGGTACCCGACTCCAGCAATCCCTGGTTAATCACCTTCACCCGACCCTGGGTATAATCGACGATAAAATCTACATCCTCCTGGAGTTGTCTGCCTCCGGCCATTACTTTTACGGATCCCCTGGCAATGTTGATGGCATCCAGTGAGATTTCCGAATTGGAAAGGCCTTTGTAACTGCCCCTCAGGTGGTATTTGTTTTTTTCAGCGTCCTGTTCAGCGACCGTTCGGGTATTGTTGTACAAGGAAGAATAGACGTACCTTTTGATAGCTGCCGCATCGCCGTTGAATTTTTTCTCCAGGTTCGAGCCAAAAGGTTGGACAACCGGGAAGATGATCCTTCCCTTCTGGGCATCAATGGTGATACGGTCAACAAAGTCAAAAATGCCGTCCGGATATGGATCATGCTGACTGTTCAGGTTATCAAGGTTCATAACGGTCAGCAGGTTTTTCTCTTTCAAAGGACCATCGGGCAGATAATTAAGATCGGTTCCGGAGGCATCATTCCGGTATAGTACATCTAGTTTAAACTCTTCATTCGAAATTCGCTGAGCCCGAATGTTGTAGATATTTTTCATCATCAGGTCCCAGTTTTTGAAAATGGGATTGAGATTGGTTCCTTTCAACAGCTTAAGGACGAGTGTTTTTGGCGCCTCAATGCCATCGGTCGAAAATTCCCCTACCTGGAATGTCTCCCCATTGGCAGTATACTGATAGGCGACTGCCAGAATTTCGTCGGAATTGAGTGCCATATTGAGGGAAATATACCCCAACTGCTTATTAACTGTGTATTCGGTAGAATCGAGCCGCCTGGCATTTTCGATCTTCTCATAGTCGCGTCCGGCAATGAAATCCCTTACCGACAGGGGTTTAAGAACTTCATTCAGTTTTGCAATATCGCGGATGTCAGAATAATTGGTGGTAAGCGCTTTGTAAATGCCGTTGATATTGTTGTTGGGAAGCTGGTTATATGGATAGAGTAAACCGGGAGTATCCCCAAATTCCGAAATGGTCTGGTTTTGCTGGTTTTGTCCATTTTCTCCAAGATCGAGTAGCGCCAGAATATTGCGTGATTCCTGAAAATGGCTCGATTTATTGGTCACCCAAATCTCTACCTTATTGAGGGTGACAGATGTTTTCAAGATAGGAATTTCAGCCAGGGCCTGGTCGTAAGTGTTGTAAAAATGGTGCGCAAGGAAGAAGTTTCTGTTTGCATCGTAGTTGGTGGCATTGATTTCAAATTTTGTACGTTCTGCCCCTCCTTCCGTGCTGATGACCTTGGTTTCACCTTTTTGCTGGGAAAACAGGGAGGTGACCGAAAGCTTTCCGAATTGTAATTCTGTCTTAACACCGAAGAGATTGGTTCCGCCACGGATCAATGTTCCGGTAAGCGGCATGGAGACATTTCCCGCTTCAACGCTTTTAACGATATCATCTTCACCACCGGCATAATTGAGTTTAATTTTATTTTCAAAATCGAAGGTGGCATCGGTGTTGTAGTTGAACCTCATCTTCAACCGGTCGCCGATCTCCCCATCCAGGCTAACATTGATTTTTTGGTTAAAATCGAAGGTGGTATTGCGTTGCATCCGGGTAGGAATGGCTGGGTTCTCAATTTTGTTGCTTTTCAACCCCAGGCTCATCTCGACATATCCCTGAGGGCGGATGTTCACAATGCTACTGCCAAACACCTTGTTGAACGCATCTCCGCCAATTTGAAACTGAGGAATAATTTTTGCGCGGTTTTCGAAGGATGATTGCGAAATTTTTTTCCGCCAATAACGGTCGACAGACTCTTTCAGGTCGCTTTGAAGATATTCGTGCAAATTCAGCGATCCTGGCAACCTGTACTCAATGTCACCCGCCTTTTCTGTGATTAAATATTGACCTGTAAGGGCATCATACAAGATCTCAGTCTTTATATTGGAAGGTTTTTTCAGGTAGAGCGCCGAACTGTCCCTGTTAGACAATTGAGAGAAAGGACTTTCCCTTCTTTTGGCATGGAGATGTAAGGCAATTGTATCACCGGTAATAGAATCGCCTGAAGGTAAAAAAAGTGCATCAAACCCCCTTTGCAAAGCATTTGCAGTTCCAAAGGATGCGTTGCTGTGCCAAAACAGTGCAATACATGCGGTGAACAATGTTGCACCAATGGTTTTGAGAAGTACTTTTTTCAATTGGTCAAAAGCTCTTTAGCGCCAACTTGATCAGGTTTTCAACAGAAATGGCCGGTTGCTCTGTCAGGACCTGATCGATTAGTTTTTCAACAGCTTTCTTGTTAAAACCGAGCATCTCCAGCGCTGCAACCGCCTCTGCGCGAACAGGATTTTCGATCGACCGGAACAACAGATCACTTGCAGGAAGTTTTCCTATTTTATCTTTCAGATCGATGATCACCCTTTGGGCTGTCTTTACCCCAATGCCCTTGATGTTTTTTAACAATCCAACATTCTCTGTAAGAATGGCATTCTGGAGTTCGTCAGGTCTATGGGATGAAAGCATCATGATGGCTGTATTGGCACCTATTCCATTCACGGAGATCAGCATTCTGAAAAGTTCCCTTTCCGACTGTTCAAAGAATCCATACAAAATATGGGCATCTTCGCGAATCACCTGATGAAGGAATAATTTAGCTTTATCACTACCGTGAAGCTGGGAATAGGTGGTGAGTGATATGTGGATCAAATAACCGATATCACCCGCCTCGATCACAATTCCGGCAGGGGTCATACTGATAATTGATCCTTTTATATGTTCAAACATAAGTAACTGGGTTTGTAGGGTATTATTCTCCTCCTGTACGGTCGATCTCGTGGTGCTTCAACGGATTTGTGGAAAGCGACTTATACAATTTCCTGGACTCAAATACATCTATGGCCAGATAGATCGCATTCCGGAAGGAATCTTCCGAGGCTACTCCTGTCCCGGCAATATCATAGGCAGTCCCATGTCCGGGAGAAGTCCTGACGATTGGTAATCCGGCTGTAAAATTGACTCCCGATTCAAATGCCAGGACCTTGAATGGTATAAGTCCCTGATCGTGGTACATGGCAAGTATGGCATCAAATTTTTTATAGTCACCCGAGCCAAAGAATCCGTCTGCAGCAAATGGCCCCAGAGCGATAATCCCCTCCTCATTTGCCTGTTTGATGGCAGGATAGATGATATTCTGATCCTCAAGGCCAATGACTCCCTTATCACCTGCATGTGGATTTAATCCCAAAACCGCGATCCGTGGTTTACGAACGGAAAAATCTTCCAGTATCGTCTTGTGAAGGATACGGATGTTCGAAATAATTTTGTCCTTCGTTATAGCCTGAGGAACCTGGGACAATGGTATATGTCCCGTCACGACCCCAACTTTCAGCTGATCGCTTACCATCAGCATCATGTAGTTTTTGGCAGCAAATTCGCTTGCGAAAAATTCGGTATGCCCGGGAAATTTAAACTGCTCCGACTGAATGTTCTCTTTGTTGATCGGTGCAGTTACCACCACATCAATGTCGCCTGATTTCAAATCTTTCACTGCAGCCTGAAGGGACAGGAGGGCGGCCGCACCTGCTTCGGGAGTAGATTTTCCCAGCTCAACCCGGATCTCATCATCCACGCAATTGATGATGTTGACCCTTTTTGAGCTGGCATCGCGCGCTGTCGATATTTGGTTGAAGCTGAACAACTCAACGTCCAGCGCCTTGCGATGGTATGCAGCGACTTTAGGGGAGCCATAAACTATTGGTGTACAAGATTCAAGCAATCTGCTATCCGACAGCGTCTTGATAATTACCTCATATCCTATTCCATTGATGTCTCCGTGGGTGATCCCTATTCTCAATTTATGTTGTTCCATGCGTCATATGTATTGTTATAAACGGAAGGTTCCGCTCTCTTTAATTGTCAAATTTAAACTTTTATTCAATCATTAGAGGGTCAATTTTAAATTGAGCCTGAATTCGTCTGAAGAACAAGTGAGCTTAAAAAATCGGATAATAGCCTAACTCCGGTAGCCGTGCCACCGACAGTGCGGTAATGATCAGCGACATGCAGAAATGAAGGACCTGCAATATCGAGGTGAATCCATGGATAATCGACAAACCTTTGCAGAAACTTACCTGCCGTGATGGCCCCTGCCTCCCCTCCACCAATGTTTTTCATATCGGCAATGTTCGATTTGATCATCTCATCGTACTCTTCCCACAGCGGAAGTTCAACCAGACGCTCGTTGACCCGTTCCCCTGCCTCCTTTAGCAAGTCAAACAGGTTACCGCATTCGTTGTGCATGGCGGCAATTCCGTGTATTCCAAGTGTCATGGCGGCAGAGCCGGTTAAAGTTGCCAGGTCAATGACGAGCATCGGATCATACTTTTTGGCGTAGCACAGAGCGTCTGCAAGAATTAGCCGACCCTCCGCATCTGTATTTAACACCTCAACAGTTGCCCCGTTTGAAATGGTAATTACATCTCCCGGAGTTACTGCATTACCGCCGGGACGGTTGTCGGTGGCTGGAACCAGGGCAACGATGTGAAGGGGTAGCAGATTTTTGGCGGCGACACGGATCGCTGCGGCTACTGCCGCCGCTCCAGCCATATCACTTTTCATAAAATCCATGGATTTGGCGGTAGGCTTGAGGCTCAGGCCGCCTGTGTCAAAAACGACACCTTTGCCAACCAATACAACCGGCTTGCTATTCACTGCATTTTCGGGTTTCCATTCCAGTATGACAAAAGCGGGAGGGTCGATGCTCCCTTTGTTGACAGCCAGCAAACCACCCATTCCCAGGGCTTCAATTTGATCTTTGCCAAGTACTTCGGCATGTATACCCGCTTCAGCACTTTTCTGATGAAGGATGGCGCCAAATTTTTCGGCATTCAGGCTGATCACAGGTTCATTGACCATGTCGCGTGCAGCAAAGACGGCTTCAGTCAGGACAGTCAGATCATCCATTTGCTTTTCAGAAAACTCGTCTCCGCTAAAACAGATCTCCTGTAACGTAGTCCTTAATTTTTCAGCCTTGGTTTGGTATTTCAAAAATTGGTAGCTGCCCAGGATAACACCTTCAGCGAATGCAATCAACTGCGCTGTATTTCCAAGGAGTGAAGAAACCTCAATGGATTGCAGCTTCTCCTTTTTGGCCCATTGTGCAACTTCGTTGCCTTGCCTTCTCCAGGCTTCGAGGGTAGTGTTTACACCCTTTGTTACGGGGATTCCGATGATCAGCAATTTGCTGGTATACCGGTTGACCTCAACCAGTTGCTGTTCCTTTTTGAGTTTGTCGAGGAGGTAAGAACGCTCCTCTTCGTTGACCGGAATCTGCGAATCGGCTGCATCCTCTTTGATCAGGAAACAACGATTTTGATGAATTGCATCTGGATCTGCCTTTTTTAGTATCATGTTATCAGGATTGTTTATTGTTAAACCATTAATCTTCAGATAAATTCAGAAAATGGGAAAAGGTATTGGCTGTTTTTCCCTTTCTGGTGTATTTCATTTCAAGCAATATCAAAGTCAGGAAAATAAGAGCTTATCCCTTCTCTAAATATCCTTTGGCCCAAAATTACTACCTTTAGCCCAATATAAAAACAGGTTATTTTTCATTTATTTAGTTATCATGTCAGACGCTTTATTTCAAAAGGCAATCAGGCTGGAACCATTGTCTGCATCAGAGGGTGTTAAGCTTTTTTTGGAGGCCTCCACCGCTGATTTAATATGGGTTGCCGATGCGCTGCGACAAATTCACAAGCCGGATAAGATAGTCACCTGGATGATCGACAGAAATGTAAACATCACAAATATCTGCATATCAGGATGTACCTTCTGTAATTTTCATAGAAAGATCAATGGTGAAGGAACTTATACCACTACCATGGAAGAGTACCACCAGAAGATTGAGCAGATGATCCAACTTGGCGGTAATCAACTCTTACTGCAGGGAGGGATGCACCCCCGCTATGGGTTGAAATTTTATACCGATCTTTTTAGCGATCTGAAACAGAAATATCCGAATGTGAAATTGCACGCACTCGGTCCGCCGGAGGTCGTGCACATTGCCAAAAAGGAGCGTCTTTCCTACCGGGAAGTTCTTGAAAAACTGATGGAAGCGGGACTCGACAGTTTGCCCGGTGCCGGCGCTGAGATACTTTGCGACCGGGTGAGGAAGGAGATATCGCCGGGCAAAGCCTCATCCGGGGAGTGGCTTGGCGTGATGAAGGAGGCCCATCAACTGCACATGCTGACCTCTGCCACCATGATGTTTGGACACATCGAAACCCCTCTTGAAAGAATGGAACATCTGGTGCAACTGAGAGAACTTCAGGCTCAGAAACCAGCCGGAAGTCCGGGATTTAAAGCATTTATCCCATGGCCTTTCATGTCGGAGGGTACCTTGTTGGGCCGAAGCCGGGAATTCAAATCCATCCTTCCCATCGACTATATCCGGATGATTGCCTTGAGCCGTATCATGCTGAACAATTTTGAGAACATCCAGGCATCCTGGCTTACTATCGGGAAAGAGACCGGCCAACTTGCACTCCATGCGGGCGCCAACGATCTGGGTTCCATTATGATAGAGGAGAATGTAGTCTCTGCTGCAGGCGCCAACTTTTCAATGGACGCCGTTCAGATGCAAAAATGCATACTGGATGCCGGTTTTATACCCAAACTTCGGAACCAGGGTTACGAATTTATCAGCCTGCCGGAGGGTGTCGAAAGAGTAGGTTAGTCGCTTGATATTTAATGGTCAAATAAAAAAAACATATTTTGTACCTTTGCACTGGAAATTGCAGCGATCGTTTGGATTGATCTGATTGTTCCGGTGTTTCTTTGTCAAATAATATTTAGAATAAGGGGTTAGTGAAATGAGAAAATGGCGCATTGAAGATTCTGCAGAGTTGTACAACATCAACGGTTGGGGTGTTAATTATTTTTCCATCAATGAGAAGGGCCATGTGGTGGTTACTCCAAGGAAAAATGGTGTGGAGGTCGACTTGATGGATCTGGTAGAAGAGTTGCAGTTAAGGGATGTTTCAACCCCTGTGCTGCTTCGTTTTCCCGATATTCTGGACAGCAGAATTGAAAAGATGGCCAGCTGTTTTAAAATTGCTGCTGAAGAGTATAAATACAACGCCCAGGGCTATATTATCTATCCGATCAAGGTCAACCAGATGAGACCGGTGGTCGAAGAGATCGTGACCCACGGCAAAAAATTCAACATCGGACTGGAGGCAGGATCAAAGCCTGAACTTCATGCAGTCATTGCTATCAACACTGACAACGATTCGCTCATTATTTGCAACGGATACAAGGATGAAGATTATATAGAACTTGCATTGCTGGCCCAGAAAATGGGTCGCCGTATTTATCTCGTCATTGAGAAGCTTAGCGAGATGAAGCTGATCGTTAAAATCGCGAAGCAGTTCAAAATAAAGCCAAATCTGGGTATTCGCATCAAACTTTCCAGCACCGGAAGCGGAAAATGGGAAGATTCGGGCGGCGATGGCAGCAAATTCGGACTTACCTCCAGCGAGCTGCTGGAGGCCCTGGACTATCTGGATAAGAACAAGATGAAGGATTGTTTGCGTCTTGTCCATTTTCACATCGGAAGTCAGGTGAACAAAATACGCCGGATCAAGCTGGCGATGCGCGAAGCATCCCAATTTTACGTGCAGATGCACAAGAATGGGTTCCAGATTGATTTTGTAGATATCGGCGGTGGATTGGGCGTCGATTACGACGGGACCAGGTCCTCCAGCGAAAGCAGTGTCAACTATAGTATTCAGGAGTATGTCAACGATGTCGTATCGACTCTTGTAGATGTGAGCGAAAAAAACGGAATTCCTCATCCGAATGTTATTACCGAATCTGGACGCTCATTAACCGCGCACCATTCCGTACTCGTGTTTGAAGTCCTTGAGTCGACAACCCTTCAGCGTTGGGAAGAGGAGGAGGAAGTGAGCCCCGACGACCATGAACTCCTGCGTGAGCTCTATTCCTTGTGGGATACTTTAAACCAACCACGGATGCTGGAAACCTGGCACGATGCACAGCAGATACGGGAAGAGGCGCTGGACCGCTTCAGTCTCGGACTGCTTGATATCTCAACCAGGGCAAAGATTGAACGATTGTTCTGGTCGATCGCACAGGAAACCACACAGATGACCAATGGTCTCAAACATGTTCCTGAAGAGTTTCTTTCATTACCTAAATTGTTGTCAGATAAATACTTCTGCAATTTCTCGCTTTTCCAGTCCCTGCCGGATTCCTGGGCCATCGACCAGATTTTTCCTATCATACCCCTGGATCGACTGGACGAGAAACCTGATCGGACCGCTACATTGCAGGATATCACATGCGACTCTGACGGAAAGATCGATAATTTTATCTCTGTACGTAACCAGTCTTATTATCTGCCGGTTCATTCCCTCAAACCAAAAGAACCGTATTACATCGGCGTCTTCCTGGTAGGGGCTTACCAGGAAATTCTTGGCGACCTGCATAACCTGTTTGGAGATACCAATGCCGTTCACGTATCCGTGGATGAAAAGGGATACTCCATCGATCAGGTCATTGACGGTGAAACAGTGGCAGAGGTATTGGAATATGTGCAGTACAACCCCAAAAAGCTTGTGAGAACGGTTGAAACCTGGGTAACCTCCTCTGTTAAATCCGGAATCATCTCGGCAGAGGAGGGAAAGGAATTTTTATCTAACTATCGTTCAGGGTTATACGGGTATACATATCTCGAATAGCATGTGTCATAGATGATTGCAGTTACCATATACAGGCAAGGAAAGTGTTATATGCATTTGCTTTGCCTTTTTTTTGCGCTCTTTTTCTGTCCATTTTTTTCCACCGCTCAGGGCTACCAGCAGACAGTGAAGGGAACCCTTGTCGATGTGGAGTCGAGACAACCTATACCCGAGGTAATCCTGAAATTTGCCAATCAAAACAAAGCGTTTGCGGCTTTCACCGATAACCAGGGAAATTTTACTTTGAAAATTCCACCGGGCAGGTGGGACCTTTTGGTATCCCGGCTTGGTTATACCTCCAAAGTTATCCAAAACATTCAGGTTGGAACAGGGAAGGAGGTGATACTTGAGATTACGCTTGAGGCCAGGGTCTTCGAAACCGGTGAAGTGCAGGTCTCTGCAGGGAAAAAAATGTGGCTTACCCCCACCAGCGGATCAAGTATGCAGACCTTGCAGAGTCAGGACGCAGTGAGATTCGCCGGAGGCTATTATGATCCTCTGCGCATGGTGGCCAATTTTGCAGGCGTTACCAGTGGAAACAGCGATGATAGCAATGAAATCGTAGTTAGGGGAAACTCCCCCAGGGGCATTTCGTGGCGGCTCGAAGGACTCGAAATACCCAATCCCAACCACCTGGCAAATGGCGTAGGGAACAATGGTGGCGCTTACTCCATGATATCGACCAATGTATTGGCGGATTTTGACTTTTATAGCGGTGCATTCCCTGCAGAATTTGGGAATGCATTGTCAGGTGTGATGGATTTAAGACTGAGAAAGGGCAACACAGACCGCCATGAGTTTGGCTTACAGTTAAGTGTTGTTGGCGCCGAAGCTGCAGCAGAAGGTCCAATCGGGAAATCCTCCGGGAATTCCTATCTTTTTAATTTTCGGTATGCCAATTTTAATATTCTGCAGAAATATGGCATCATCAATATCCAGGATTTGAGCATCGTTCCAAGTTCGGTTGATTGGGCCTTCAAAATGAATTTTCGCGGGGCTAAACTTGGAGACCTTGAATTTTTTTCAGTCGGTGGGAAAAGTAAAACCGGAAATGAACCCTCCCATGTCAAGACTGATATTTTGAATGGAATCAACAATGACGAGTTTCTGGAGGAGGATGCAATGGCTGTGTTCGGTATCAAACATTTGAAAAATTTCAGTGACGAAAAAACCTACATCCGTACAATCGTTGGATTCACCAGTTCCAGTGAAAACTGGCACCAGGGAGTTATTGATACCAACCTTGTCCATGTGCTGAACAAACAGGACTGGTTTGTCACCCCGGTTTTGAGAACTTCCGTGATGGTGAATAGAAAGGTGAATGCCAAAAATTCATTTAGAATTGGCGTTGAATACCACAACGCTTTCCCCGATATGTTTAGCATCAGGAGGCAATCGAATGCGAAATTTGACACGCTGGTGGATAAGCGTTCCCGGAGTTTTTATACACAAGCCTATTTTCAGTGGAAATACAAGCCCGTTGATTTTTTTGAGATGGTACCTTCAATTCATTCGACCTACACGGGCATCAACAAAGAACTGACCATTGAACCCAGAGTGGGAATGATCTTGCATCTTAAGGGAAACCAATCCCTAAACTTTGGAACAGGTTTTTACTCCAAGCAGGAGCCGCTTCCCATCTATTATTTCAGGGTGAAAACTGCAAAAGGTGGCAGGGTTTCGCTGAATAGTGATCTAAAGACAACCAAGGCCTTTCATCTGGTGGCAGGATATAGAAGATCCTTCTCCAATGAGTTTAAGGTTACTTTGGAAAGTTACTACCAGCATTTGTATGATGTCCCGATCAGCAGGAGTAGTAGTAATACCTTTTCGATGGTCAATATTTCGGAAGGAATGCCGGATGTTGAACTAGGCAATGATGGAATTTCTGACAATACGGGGGTCGAGCTAACTCTGGATAAATCATTTCTACACAATTATTACATGCTGGCAACCGTCTCGCTTTTTGATTCAAGATATAGGGCTTCGAACGCTAACTGGTACCCAACCTATTACAATTCCAATTATGTCTTCAATCTGTTGTTGGGCAGAGAGTTTAAGGTTGGAAAGCATGGGCAAAATTCTGTTGGATTCAATTTCCGTAATATTGCCAGGGGAGGTTATCGCTTTACGCCTCCGAATTATTCCCAAACGATCTCGAAAAAGTACATGGTCTACGACATTGGGCAGGTTTATGGGAAGCAACTTCCTTTTTTTGACAGGATGGATGCCGGGATCAATTACAGGATCAACAAAAGGAGATCGGCATTTAATTTTTCCCTGGATATCCAGAATTTCATGAACAGGCACAATATCTACCAAAGAAATTTCAGCTACGTAAAAGGGGCGGTGGTACAGACAGATAAAAAATTGATCGGATTGGTGCCAATTGCCGGGATCAGGGTTGATTTCTGATCTACGCTTGGGTAGAGACGTTGCGTGCAACGTCTCTACATGGCACAAATGAAAAGGGGAAGACCCTTCGATCTTCCCCCCAGAGATAATTATCTAAAAAACTTATGAAAACACTTATCCACATTTGGAAGAGCCACAGTCCTTGCAGATGAGGCAACCTTCCTGATAAATTACATTGTCCGAACCACAGCCTTCGCATTTTGCATCCTCGCAGGATGTACCGTTTGGAATGTACTTTTTCAATGCACGGGCGACGCCATTCTTCCATGTGTTGATAGATTCCACATCAAATTGAAGGCTTGTGATCAACTCGACAATCTTCTGAATTGGCATACTGTGCCTTAGTACACTGGAGATCAATTTGGCGTAGTTCCAGAAGATGGGGTTAAATTTGAAGGACAATCCTTCGATGGTAGTCTTATAACCGCGGTTGTTCCTGTATTGGAAATCATACCGCGAAACACCATTTTCGTCCCTGTTTTTAATGATCCATCCATCCGTAACCGAACGTGGAAGTAGGATCCCATCTTCGTCATCGGCCAAACCGGTGAAAATTTCGTAGGGTTTACCATCAATCAGTCCGATGAAAGCGATCCATTTTTCTTTGTTGTTTTGAAAGCGAACGATCTCTGCTTCCAATATTTCCGGACGCTTGGTCGGGAATACCCCCTCGTTTTTCTTGTCTTTGGTGGAGAGTAATACACCTGATCTGGAACCTTCCCGGTAGACGGTAACGCCTTTACAGCCGCTCTCCCAGGCGGAAAAGAATAACTTTCCAACCAATTCTTCGGTAGCTTCCTCCGGTAAGTTGATGGTTACCGAGATGGAGTGATCCACCCATTTTTGAATCTGGCCTTGCATTCTGACTTTTGCCATCCAGTCAATATCGTTGGAGGTTGCTTTGGCGTAAGGGGATTTGTTGACCAG
>Ga0172379_10005392_pt1 | contig 17933 bp, 20 predicted proteins | sample GrowelOW334metaG_FD_119756 | JGI IMG/M metagenome (GOLD analysis project Ga0172379, IMG submission 119756) | Groundwater microbial communities from an aquifer near a municipal landfill in Southern Ontario, Canada - Groundwater well OW334 metaG | ecosystem: Environmental > Aquatic > Deep... | reverse complement strand
TCCGCGACTTGGCTGGAAGTTGGAGAAGAGGCGCTCGATCAACGTATCGACAACTTCCTGTTGCGCGCCTGCAAAGGCGTGCCGAAAAGCCACGTCTATCGTATTCTGAGGAGCGGAGAGGTCAGAGTGAATAAGGGCCGGATCGGACCGGACTATCGCCTGCGGCTTGGTGACGTCGTACGCATTCCACCGATCCGGGTCGCGACAACTCAAGATCGGAGCGCGGCGACGCGAATTCCCGCTCGCGCATTCAATATCTCGTACGAAGACGAAGCCCTGTTGGTCATCGACAAGCCCGCCGGGACAGCAGTTCACGGCGGTAGTGGGGTAAGTTTCGGTGTCATCGAGCAACTGCGTCGTCAGCGCCCCGACGCGCGCATGCTCGAACTCGCACACCGCCTGGATAGGGAAACCTCAGGTCTGCTCATCGTCGCCAAGAAGCGGGCCGTCTTGACTCGATTGCACGACGCTTTTCGCAATGGCGAAATCGAAAAGCGCTATCTTGCCCTGGTCAAAGGACGCTGGACCAACATTCTTCAGCATGTGCGATTTTCGTTGCTAAAGTACCTGACCGCCGAAGGCGAGCGGCGTGTCAGCGTCTCGTCAGAAGGCAAGGACGCCCATAGCATCGTTCGGCTGTTGGCGCGCTGGGAAAATTTCAGCCTGGTGGAAGTCGAACTTAAGACGGGGCGCACCCACCAGATTCGCGTACATTTGGCCCATCTCGGTTTCCCGATCGCGGGAGACGACAAATATGGTGATTTTTCCCTCAACAAGGACCTGCAAAAGACCGGCTTGAAGCGCATGTTCCTGCATGCGGCGAAATTGAAATTTCGTCATCCGCTCGGTGGGCAACTGATTTCGCTGGAAGCGTCATTGCCGGATGACCTGCGTGGCTTTGTCGGCAGGCTGGAAGCTAACGAAGAGAGAGATTATGGCGAAGCGCTTTGAACTGATCGTTTTCGATTGGGATGGCACTCTGATGGATTCGGCTGCGGCGATTGTTACTTCGATTCAGGCTGCGTGCGGCGATTTGGGAATTGAACCGCCCACCGATGAACGGGCGCGGCATATTATCGGGCTGGGTTTGCAGGATGCCTTGAGAGAAGCCTTGCCCGATCTTGACCCCTCGCGTTATCGGGAGTTGGCGGAACGCTATCGTTACCACTATCTGTCTCGCGATCACGAATTGGCCCTGTTCGGGGGGGCGTTCGAACTGATACGTTCACTTGGCGAGGCGGGTTTCCTGCTCGCTATCGCGACCGGCAAGACCCGCAGTGGGCTTGACCGGGCTTTGGCGTCAAGCGGATTGAAGCCTCTTTTCCACGCATCCCGCTGCGCCGACGAGTGCCACTCGAAACCGCATCCGCAAATGCTGCTGGAACTCATCGATGAATTCGCTGTAGCAGCCGATAGCACACTGATGATAGGCGACACTACCCATGATCTGCTAATGGCCAAGAACGCCAACGTGCCGGCCGTGGCCGTGGCGTATGGCGCACATCCGCGCCTGTCCTTGGAGGCTGAAGGGCCATTGCTTTGCGCGGAGTCGGTTGCCGAGATGCATGCATGGCTGATGCAGAACGCCTAGCCCTGACGGTGGCACTTGGGGAACCAATCTGTCCATCCGCCTCGCTGGTTGATGGCGGAGAAGGCGTGCGCTTTTCAGTCGAGCGTTATGGTGCGATTGAACCTGCTTTCGCCATACGCCATCAACATGCGGTCCATGCCTACTTGAACCGCTGCGGGCATATACCTGTCGAACTTGACTGGCAGCCCGGAAAGTTTCTTGATGATTCGGGTTTATACTTGATCTGTAGCACGCATGGCGCCTTGTATGCACCACAAAGCGGTCGTTGCGTGGGCGGGCGCTGCGACGGCAAAGGCCTCATACCCTTGGGCACCATGGAACGCGACGGCAACATCTACCTGAAAGAATAATCTCGTATGGAAGTTCAGCACCACGGAACCCCTAATGATCCCAATTGGGAACGCAAGGCCATCGAAAGAATTGCTCTTGAAGGAATTGCGGAGCAGCGTCGCCAGCGGCGGTGGGGCATTTTCTTCAAATTGCTGGGCTTCGTTTACCTCGGGGTTGTACTGGCTTTTGTCATCGATTGGGGCGATTCCGCCGAGAGACTAGGCGACGGCAAGCGGCATACGGCGCTGGTCCAACTGAATGGCGTCATTCAGGCCAAAGGCGATGCCAGTGCTGAACGCATCACGACTGCGCTACAGTCGGCCTTCGAAGACCAAGGTACCCAAGGCGTCATCTTGCGTATCAACAGTCCCGGCGGAAGTCCGGTGCAATCGGGGATCATCAACGATGAAATATTGCGTCTGCGCGCCAAGTACCCGAGCATTCCGCTCTATGTAGTCGTGGAGGATATTTGTGCGTCGGGTGGGTATTACGTCGCGGCGGCAGCCGACAAGATATTCGTCGACAAGGCCAGCATTGTTGGCTCGATCGGCGTCTTGATGGACGGCTTCGGTTTCACCGGGACTATGGAAAAATTGGGTGTTGAGCGGCGACTGCTTACGGCCGGACAGAACAAAGGCTTCCTTGATCCCTTTTCTCCGCAGGACGCAAACCACAAGGAGTACGCGCAGCAGATGCTCGGTGAAATCCATAAACAGTTCGTCGACGTGGTGCGCAAGGGACGTGGGAAACGCCTCAAGGAAACGCCCGAAATGTTCAGTGGCCTGATGTGGACCGGAGCCAGGAGTATCGACCTGGGACTGGCCGATGCTTATGGCACTGTCGAATCAGTGGCTCGCGATACGATCAAAGCAGAAGATATCCGCGATTACACCGTCAAGCAGAACATCGCCGAGAAGTTGGCCAGACAATTCGGCGCGAACATGGCGGAGGGCGCCACCAGTGCCCTAAGCCGTTTCGTCCTGCGCTAGTACCCCTTCAGCGCGCAGCATCCGGCAAAGCGCAATCAGGGGCAGTCCCACCAGGGCGGTGGGGTCGTCGCTACGCATATAATCCAGCAAGGTGACGCCAAGTCCTTCCGACTTGGCGCTGCCGGCGCAGTTCAAGGCGTCTTCGCGGTCGAGGTAATGATTGATTTCCTTATCCGAAAAAGCGCGGAAACGTACCTCGGTCGGCACGCCGGCGACCTGGACTCGTCCGGTGACGGAATTCATCAAACACAAAGCGGTATGAAAAATCACTTCTTTTCCTCGCATCGCCTGAAGTTGGGCCATGGCATTCTGCCGGGTTCCAGGCTTGCCGAATTGCCGGTCGCCACAAAAAGCGACCTGGTCGCTGCCGATGATCAAGGCCGCGGGAAACTTTCCGGCGACGGCCCGCGACTTGGCAATCGCCAGGCGCTCCGCGGTTGCGGCCGGAGGTTCGCCGGGCAAAGGGGTTTCGTCGGCTTCAGGCGCGATAGCCTCGAACGGCAGGTGTAGGCGCGCCAGCAATTCGCGCCGGAACTGCGACGTCGAGGCGAGCACCAGAGGCAATTTGGCGGGTGGCGGGACACTGGGCAGGGAGATCATCAAGTGGGTGTCGGATGTGCTTATTTTGACTGGAGAAGAGAAAAATAATATCATCTATGGTTTTGTCGCGATAGGACATGGCGCAAATCAGCGATACTTTTATCAACAGCCTTGAATTTGCACGCGAAAAGCGACGGTCGGCGGGTAGCTTTCCGGTGTTTTCGTTGAGTCGCTTGGCTGATATGCTGGTAGAGGACGGTAGCTCCTTGTCATGGCAGGTGACGGGCGAGTGCGATGCCGACCTCAAGCCATATCTGTTGATTGAAGTGGCTGGTGAATTACAGTTGAAATGTCAGCGTTGCCTACAGGCTTTGGCATATCGCTTGAAGATCAACAGCTGTCTGCAATTGGTACCGGAAGGCGCTGCCTGGCCTGACGAGGATTTGGAGGACGACCGAATTGATCCTATAGCGGCGTCGGATAATCAGTCCGTGCTTGCGTTGGTTGAAGATGAAGTGTTGTTGGCCTTGCCTATCGCGCCGCGCCATCAGTCCTGCGAGTTGCCTGCATATGATGATGGAAGTACGCTTGCCTCGCCTTTTGCGAAGCTGGCGAAATTGAAGAAACATTGAGTCGAGTTTATCGAACGAATTTTTAGGAGCAACGATATGGCTGTCCAACAGAATAAAAAATCCCCTTCCAAGCGCGGCATGCATCGCGCACATGATTTCCTGACGGCACCACCTCTGGCTGTCGAAGCGACGACTGGCGAGGTACACTTGCGCCACCATATCAGTCCCAGCGGTTACTATCGCGGCAAGAAAGTCACCAAGAGCAAGGGCGAATAAGCTTTCCGGAAGTCGCTAGTCTTGCTGCTAGCCGCCGGGTTGACTGTCTCTCGCCATTCGCCATCGTTTAAGCGCGCAGTCAGGCGATGACGGTCACTTTGGCCATCGATTGTATGGGCGGCGACCACGGCCCCTCGGTAACGGTGCCGGCCGCGATCGATTTTCTGCGTCGCGACCCCGACTGCTCCGTGATTCTGGTAGGCAGGGAGGATAGTTTGTTGCCGCTACTCGGCAATTCCAAACAGGAGTTCGGTGCACGACTAAGCGTCCGTCATGCCAGTGAGCAGATCGCCATGGACGAATCGGTGGCGACCGCTCTTAGAAGCAAGAAGGATTCGTCGATGCGTATCGCCGCCGAATTGGTGAAAAGCGGTGAGGCGCAAGCGGCGGTTTCGGCCGGCAACACCGGTGCGCTGATGGCAATTTCCCGTTTTGTATTGAAGACCCTGCCGGGAATCGACCGGCCGGCGATCGCCAGCATTGTGCCGACACTGGATGGCTATACGTACATGCTCGATCTGGGCGCGAATGTCGATTGCCAGCCGGAACACTTGCTACAGTTCGGCATCATGGGGTCGATGCTGTATTCGGCACTTGAGCACAAGGAAAATCCCAGCGTAGGTTTATTGAATATCGGCGAAGAGGATATCAAGGGCAACGAGGTCGTCAAGCGTGCGGGGGAACTGCTCCGCGAGAGCGGTCTGAATTTCTACGGCAACGTCGAAGGTGACGATATCTATAAAGGAACAGTCGACGTGGTCGTTTGCGACGGTTTTGTCGGTAACGTCACGCTCAAGGCTTCGGAAGGCTTGGCGCGGATGATGAGCGCGGCATTACGCGAGGAATTGAATCGAAATATCCTGACGCGCATGGCTGCGTTGATAGCTTTGCCAATTCTGAATGCTTTCAAGCGGCGTTTCGACCCCCGCAGTTACAATGGAGCCAGCCTGCTCGGCCTGAAGGGCATCGTTGTCAAGAGTCACGGATCCGCTGACGTGATGGCCTATCTAAACGCCCTCGAGCGGGCTGCCGAAGCCGCCCGCAACCGGCTTCCGGAATTGATCGCAGCAAGGATGGCGCAAAAGGCAGCAATCGCATGAATAGACGACATTTTTGTTCTCGAATCGCCGGCACCGGCAGCTACCTTCCAGGCGACCCGGTCAGCAACGACGACCTGGTGAGGCGCGGCGTCGATACCAGCGACCAGTGGATCATCGAGCGCACTGGAATTCGATTTCGTCATCTGGCCGCCGAGAGCGTCACTTCCAGCGATTTGGCGCTACAGGCGAGCCTGCGGGCGATAGAATCGGCCGGACGAACTCCTGAAGATATCGATCTGATCATCCTCGCCACCTCAACCCCGGATTTTGTTTTTCCCAGCAGTGCAGCGCTCCTGCAAGACAAGCTTGGCATCAGGAATGGCGCCGCCGCCTTCGATGTGCAGGCGGTCTGTAGCGGTTTCGTTTATGGCTTGGCGATCGCGGAGAAATTCATTCGTTCCGGTTCGCATCGATGTGCGCTGGTGGTTGGCTCAGAGGTGTTTTCGCGCATTCTTGACTGGAATGACCGCGGCACCTGCGTCCTTTTCGGCGACGGTGCCGGTGCCGTGGTACTCGAAGCCGGCGATGCACCCGGCATTCACGCCACGGCCTTGCATGCCGACGGCAGCTTCAACAACATCTTGTCGGTGCCCGGCCAGTTGTGTGGGGGCCGAGCGATCGGCAGACCTTTTATACAGATGGACGGCCCGTCGGTATTCAAGTTTGCCGTCAAGGTTCTGGCCGACGTCGCCCATGAAGTACTCGACGCCGCCAGCCTGAATGCTGAGCAAATCGACTGGCTGATTCCCCACCAGGCCAATATCCGCATCCTGCAATCCACGGCCAGGAAACTCGGCTTGCCGATGGAAAAAGTCATCGTCACGGTGGCGCGCCATGGCAATACGTCGGCAGCATCCATTCCGCTGGCCCTGGACGACGCCGTGCGCGCCGGAACCATCAAGCGTGGCGATACGCTTCTATTGGAAGGTGTCGGCGGCGGTTTCACCTGGGGTGCAGCTTTGCTCAGATTCTGAACGCAGGGGCTTCAACATGAAATTCGCACTTGTATTCCCCGGACAGGGTTCACAGTCGCTCGGCATGATGGCGTCTTATGGCGATTCGCCAGCCATCCGCAAGACCTTTGACGAAGCCTCCTTGGCGCTTGGTCGCGATCTCTGGAAACTGGCGACCGAAGGTCCGGCCGAGGCGCTGAATCAGACGGTAAACACACAACCACTGATGCTTGCAGCCGGCATTGCCGCCTACCGTCTCTGGCTGGACAAGGGAGGGGCTCAACCTTCAATGGTTGCCGGTCATAGCCTGGGGGAATATTCCGCATTGGTGGCAGCAGGCGCCATGGCGTTTGCCGATGCCATACCGTTGGTGGAACTGCGCGCGAAAGCCATGCAGGAGGCGGTGCCGCCGGGCGAGGGCGCCATGGCGGCAATACTCGGCATCGATGCGGCGGCAGTTCAAGCCGCTTGCGCCGAGAGCGCCCAGGGGCAGGTCGTCGAAGCAGTGAATTTCAACGCGCCGGAACAGATCGTCATTGCCGGTCATGCCGCCGCGGTTCAGCGCGCCGCCGATGCCTGCAAGGCCAGAGGAGCGAAACGTGCGGTGTTATTGCCGGTATCCGCACCATTCCACTGCTCGTTGATGCAGCCAGCCGCCGAAAGACTCAGACAACGACTGGCGACCATCGACGTGGTTGAGCCGAAGATTCAGCTGATCAACAACGTGGATGTAGCCTGCCATACCGACCCGGTGCGGATCAAGGACGCTCTGGTGCGCCAGGCTGCGGCCCCGGTACGCTGGGTCGAAACCATGCAGATGATGGCGCATCAGGGTATCACCCATGTCTATGAATGCGGTCCGGGGAAAGTCCTGGCCGGACTGGTCAAGCGTTGCAGCGAAGGCGTAGTCGGCGACGCCATGGCGGATCTCGCCGGGATCGAGGCAGGGCTGGCGATGGTCAAGGAGAACACTTCATGCTGAGCGGGCAGATTGCGCTGGTGACGGGCGCTTCGCGTGGGATAGGCCGCGCCATCGCAATGGAATTGGGCGCGCAGGGCGCCAAAGTCATCGGCACGGCGACCTCGGTTGGAGGTGCCGCCGATATCCAGAAAGAACTGGACGCCGCAGGGGTCACCGGATGGGGGGCCACCTTGGACGTCACCGACCAAGCGGCCTGCGAGGCGCTGATAGGCGAAATAGAACGGAAATTCGGCGCAGTCGCCATCCTGGTCAACAATGCCGGAATTACCCGCGACAATTTGTCCATGCGGATGAAAGACGACGAGTGGGATGCCGTGATCAACACCAACCTCAAGGCAGTATTCTGCCTTTCCAAGCTGGTCATGCGCGGCATGATGAAAGCGCGCCATGGCCGCATCATCAACATCACCTCGGTGGTCGGTAGTTCCGGGAACCCCGGGCAGGCAAATTACGCCGCCGCCAAGGCCGGCGTTGCGGGCATGACACGAGCGCTGGCCCAGGAATTGGGTAGCCGCAATATCACCGTCAATTGCGTTGCCCCCGGCTTCATCGATACCGACATGACCAAGTCCTTGCCGGAGGCGCAGCGCGAGGCGTTATTGCAGAAGATACCGCTGGGCCGACTCGGCCAGGCCGGCGAAATTGCTGCCGCCGTGGCATTTCTCGCCGGCTCGCGTGCCGGCTATATCACCGGTACGACGCTGCATGTCAATGGCGGAATGTACATGACGTGAAAGCGGGAAGGCTTCGTTTGAGGCATCCCTTCTGGTAAAATAGCACCCTTGTTCATCACACCTGATAATCAGGAAGGAGCAGTTCATGGAGAATATCGAACAACGCGTCAAGAAGATCGTCGCCGAGCAACTGGGCGTCAATGAATCAGAGATCAAGAATGAGTCGTCGTTTGTCGACGATCTGGGCGCCGACTCACTCGATACGGTAGAGCTGGTGATGGCGCTGGAAGAGGAATTCGAGTGCGAAATTCCTGATGAGGAAGCTGAAAAGATTACCAACGTGCAGCAAGCCATCGACTACGTCAACGGTCACGTCAAGAAGTAAGCAGTACCACAGTAGTAGTCCAATTCGATAATACCCGGGGGGCTCCATTGTCGCGTCGAAAAGTGGTTATTACCGGCCTTGGTATCGTGTCGCCGGTCGGAAATACCGTTCAGGAAGCCTGGGATAACCTGATAGCCGGCCGATCCGGCATTGGTCCGATCACCCGCTTTGACGCGTCCGCCTTTTCGGCACGTATTGCCGGCGAGGTGAAGAATTTTGACATTAATGCCTATCTCTCCGCCAAAGAGGCTCGCCGGATGGACACGTTTATCCATTACGGCATGGCGGCGGGAATACAAGCCTTCAGGGATTCCGGGCTTGAGGTGACGACCGAAAATGCCGAACGTATTGGCGTCAATATCGGCTCGGGAATTGGCGGATTGCAGGAAATCGAATCGACGCATAATCAGTATCTCTCCGGCGGTCCGCGCAAGATTTCGCCGTTCTTCATTCCGAGCACCATTATCAATATGATCTCAGGCAATATCTCGATCATGTTTGGCATGAAAGGGCCGAATCTGGCTATGGTGACGGCCTGTACCACGGCAACTCACTGCATCGGCGAGTCGGCACGCATCATTGAATATGGCGATGCCGACGTGATGCTTTGTGGAGGTGCTGAATCGACGGTGACGCCGCTGGCGATCGGTGGATTCGCCTCGGCCAGGGCCCTGTCGACTCGGAACGACGACCCGGAAACAGCCAGCCGCCCTTGGGACAAGGACCGCGATGGCTTTATCCTGGGCGAAGGCGCGGGAATTCTGGTGCTGGAAGAATTCGAGCATGCCAAGGCACGCGGCGCCAGGATTTATGCCGAAGTGGCCGGCTACGGCATGAGTGGCGATGCCTATCATATGACTGCACCTGTCGAGGACGGCGATGGCGCGCGGCGGTGCATGAACAATGCGCTGAAGAATGCACGGATGAACCATGACGAAGTCGATTACGTGAATGCACATGGTACGTCGACGCCACTGGGAGATCTCGCCGAGACGATTGCCGTCAAACGTTGCTTCGGAGATCACGCCAGCAAACTGGTGGTCAATTCCACCAAGTCGATGACGGGCCATCTGTTGGGGGCCGCCGGCGGAGTGGAGGCGATATTTTCAGCCCTGGCCTTGTTCCACCAGATTTCTCCGCCAACCGTCAATATTTTCAATCAGGACGAACAGTGCGATCTGGATTATTGCGCCAACTCTGCCCGCAAGATGGAGATACGCGCTGCGCTCTCCAACTCGTTTGGTTTTGGCGGGACCAACGGGACTTTGGCGCTGCGCCGCGTCTGATCTGACGAAAGGCAGCCGTGCAGCTGCCCCTTTCCGTGAAACTGCAGCCCTCCCGCAAACTGACGCTGTTGCTGGTTGCGGTGCACGTCGGCGCAATTCTGGTGGTCGCCGTCGTCGAACTTTCCGCTTGGAACAAGGCGGCCATGCTGCTGGTGATTGGCGTTTCCTTGTGGAATAGCCAGCGTTGCATGTATGGCGCCCGGCGAATCGCTGCCCTGACGCTACGTGATCAAGGAAAGGCGGAGTACCTGCGCTCGAATGGTGAAACCGGGGAGGTCACTGTTCATCTCCAATCCACCGTAACGTCGCTATTGACGGTGATCCTGTTGAGGCAGCAAGAGTCCTTGGAAGCGCTGGTGTTGCTGCCCGATTCGCTGGGCCAGGACGACTTCCGCCGCTTGCGACTTTGGCTGCGCTGGCAGGCCGCGGACTAGCTAGCGTGGGCGGGCGGGTCGAAGTATCGTATCGATTGCATCAGGCAACGTATCCGGATAATCCCGGCTGAAGTGCAGCCCCCGGCTTTCATGGCGACGCTCAGCGCAGCGCACGATCAGATGGGCGGTCAATACCAGATTGCGCAACTCGATCAAGTCGTTGCTGACTCGAAAGTTGACGTAATAATCGTCGATTTCGCGTTCCAATAACCGGATGCGGTGCATGGCGCGCTCCAGTCGCTTGTTGGTACGGACAATCCCTACGTAATCCCACATGAAACGCCGCAATTCGTCCCAATTGTGGGAAATGACGATTTCCTCGTCGGCATCAGTCACGCGACTCTCGTCCCATTGCGGCAATTTTGGGTGCTTGCCGGCTGTCGATGACAGGATGTCGGTGGCTGCCGCCTCCGAAAATACCAGGCATTCCAGTAAAGAATTGCTGGCAAGCCGGTTGGCGCCGTGCAGTCCGGTGCACGCAGTCTCGCCGATCACGTACAAACCGGGCAGGTCGGTGCGGGCGTTCAGGTCGGTGACGACCCCCCCGCACGTATAGTGCGCTGCCGGCACCACCGGGATGGGGTCCCGCGTGATGTCGATGCCCAACTCAAGACAGCGTGCGTGAATATTTGGAAAATGCTCAACCAGAAATGCTGCTGGCTTGTGCGTGATGTCGAGGAAGACGCAGTCAAGACCTCGCTTCTTCATTTCGAAGTCAATGGCACGGGCAACGATGTCGCGGGGCGCCAATTCTGCCCGTGTATCGTGCTCGGGCATGAACCGTGCTCCATCGGGCAAGCGCAATAGTCCGCCTTCCCCACGTACGGCCTCGGAAATCAGAAACGACTTGGCTTGCGGGTGGTACAGGCAGGTTGGATGGAACTGGATGAACTCCATATTCGCCACCCTGCATCCGGCGCGCCAAGCCATGGCGATGCCGTCGCCGGTGGCAGTGTCGGGATTCGTCGTGTAAAGATAGACCTTCCCGGCCCCCCCCGTGGCGAGCACCGTTTGGCTGGCATTGAATGTAACAACACAGTCACCATCAATATCCAGCACATAGGCGCCCAGGCATCCCAGTTGCGGCTTGCCAAGCTTATTGCCGGTGATCAGGTCAATGCCGATGTGACGTTCAAAAATCGTGACGTTGGGGTGGTGGCGGACCTTGTCCGTCAGGGTTTCCTGTACAGCCGCCCCGGTGGCGTCGGCGACATGAATGACGCGGCGGTGGCTGTGCCCACCCTCCCGCGTCAAATGGTAACCGAGAGAAGTCGATTCATCCCGGGTGAAGTGCACACCCTGATCGATTAGCCAGTCGATGGCTCTTCTGCCATGCTCAACAACATGACGCGTAGCGGCAGGATCACAAAGCCCGGCACCAGCGGTGAAGGTATCTTCAATGTGCGACGCATTCGAATCGGCGGCGTCAAGCACAGCGGCGATTCCACCTTGTGCCCACCCTGAAGCCGAGTCCTCCAGCGTCATTTTGGTTACCAAAGCGACACGCCGCTCGGATGCCAGTCGCAAAGCCAGGGACTGGCCGGCAAGACCGCTGCCGAGGATCAGAACATCGAAGTTACGCACATTGCACCCAATCGAAATCGAGTGCGCAACTATATCATGCGTTGCCGAGATGAACTCGAAGGTGGAGAAACCTCATTCCTGCCTGAACTAATTCCAGGTCGGTTTGTCTTCCAGTTGAAGTGGTTTGACTGAGGACGGTGGCGCCGGAGGGCGAGATTCTTCTCCAAGTGAGGAAAGGCATGGGGCTTGATTGTTTGAGGAGCGAATACGATCGCATCAGGTATACTCGTCAGGTTAATTCAATAACCGGCAAAGTCTACCGATGGGAGATCGCGAAGCAGACCAGATTCTGGTCGAGCGCGTCCAACAAGGAGACAAGCAGGCGTTCGGTCTGCTTGTCTCGAAATACCAGCGCAAACTGGTGCGCCTGCTGTCGCGACTGGTCCGTGATCCGGCAGAAGTCGAGGATGTTGCCCAGGAAACTTTCGTCAAGGCATACCGTGCTTTGCCGGGATTTCGCGGCGAAAGCGCTTTTTACACCTGGTTGTATCGGATCGGGATAAATGCTGCCAAGAATTACCTCGCTGCAAAGGGGCGGCGAACGCCCACAACCGCAGAATTCGACAGCGAAGAGGCGGAGAGCTTCGACGACGGGGAGCAATTGCGGGACAATAATTCTCCGGAGCGGATACTGATGTCGAAGCAGATCGCCGCTACCGTGAATTCAGCCATGGACAGGCTCCCCGAAGATTTAAGAAATGCCATCTCTTTACGCGAGATCGATGGGATGAGTTACGAGGAGATCGCCCAGATCATGGACTGTCCGATCGGAACGGTCCGCTCGCGCATCTTTCGTGCGCGTGAGGCGATTGCCGAAAAGCTGAAACCCTTGCTGGACATTGCGCCGGATAAGCGCTGGTGATTGCAGACGATAGGTGCCATCAAAATGAAAATTGAACTCTCCTCCATGGTGGACAACGAACTCGATACGGACGATCAACATGCCTTGTTGGTTGTCCTGCATAGCGACGGGAATATGCGCGCCTCGTGGGATAGTTACATGCTGCTTGGCGATGCCCTGCGCGGTTCGCCGGAGTTGGCGACTGATCTCACCGCAAGCGTCATGAACGCTTTGCGCAATGAGGCCACCATCCTGGCCGTTCCCAAACGTCAGGCTGCGGGCGGATTTCGCAGCGTTGCCGCATTGGCCGCCTCGCTGGCGGGCGTGGCGTTCGTGGGTTGGTTGGCGCTGTCGCCCCCAACTTCCCAGGTCAGCATGGCTCCCTCCGCCAAGACGCCGTCCCCGCCCATCGCATCGACTTCCGCACGCATGCAGGAGTACCTGATGGCGCACCAGGCATATTCCCCAAGCAGTCGCATCCAGGGCGGGGCCAGCTACATACGCACCGTATCAAGCTCGCGATGAAAACTTGGCTGGCTGGCAGCATATGCTGCCTGGTACTCACCCTGAGTCAATCGGTTCTGGCGCAGCAGCAAGACGGGTTATTCTGGCTCGGTCGTGTCGTCAGTGCCGCGCATAAACTCAACTATAGCGGCACATTCGTTTATCGCAATGGCGGCATTGAGGAAACCTCGCGTATAACCCATCTAGTCGACGCCGGCGGAGAGGTCGAGCGTCTTGAAGTTCTCGATGGAAGCCCGCGTGAAGTAATCCGCAACAATGATGAAGTCAAGTGCTACCTGCCCGACAGCCATACGCTGATTATTGAACAGCGCAGGCAGCGCCGCAGCTTTCCGGCATTGCTCCCGGCGAGCCTGAGCGGACTCACGGAATATTATTCAATTCGCAAGGGCCCGATCAGTCGCGTCGTGGAACATGAGAGCCAGGTGATCTTTCTCGAACCCAAGGACGATTTGCGTTATGGACAGCAACTTTGGATTGACGTGAATACCGGCTTGCTGCTAAAGGTCGGCCTGATCAATGAACGCAACGAAACGATAGAAACGTTCGCCTTCACGCAATTGCAGATTGGCGGACCGATCGAGCGGGAGTCGCTCAAGTCCAAGTTCGCCGTGCAGAGCAATAAATGGCGAATACAGCATGTTCAGGCCGCGGAAAGTCGCTCCGAGGGGGCTGCCTGGCTGTTCAAGACGCAGTTGCCGGGTTTCTACCGGCTCACCGGCATGAAACGCCAGGCCAATTCAGGGAGCCCGGAAAGCTTTCATGTGGTGTATTCGGACGGTCTAGCCGCAATCTCGATATTCATTGAGGCGCTTCCGGAAAAACAGGAACTGGGGATGCTTTCCATGGGTGCGATCAATGTCTACAGGCGAATATCCGGCAAACATCTGCTCGTCGTGATGGGAGAGGTGCCTCAAAGCACGCTCAAGAGACTCGGCGACGGCATCGAACCGAGGCAAAAATAGTCCCCCGTCGTTTTCGAAGTCACAGGGAACCGCGACTGACGAAGCCACTCAAATGTGTTTTCAATCATTTCAAAAAGGACTGCTGCTCATGATGAGAAAAATCCTGCTGCCGCTCTGGCTGATATTCGCTTCATTGCCGGCTCTTGCCCAGACCAGGGACCTGCCCGACTTTACCGATTTGATCGAAAAGCAGGGTGCGGCCGTGGTCAACATCAGTACGACCCAAATCCTTCGCGGCAATCGTTCCCATCCCTTTCCATTTGATGAAAATGACCCCTCGTTTGAACTCTTCCGACGTTTCTTCCCGCATCAACAGCCGGGTATTCCACGCGAACAGGAAAGCAAATCGCTTGGTTCCGGCTTCGTAATCAGCGCGGAAGGCCACATTCTGACAAATGCGCATGTCGTCGATGGCGCCGACGAGGTGCTCGTCAAGTTGACAGACAAACGCGAGTTCAAGGCCAAGGTACTGGGCACCGACAAGCGCACTGACATCGCCTTGATCAAGATCGAGGCAACCGGCTTGCCGATCGTCAAACTGGGCGACCCAAACCGGCTCAAAGTTGGCGAATGGGTCATTGCCATAGGCTCGCCATTCGGTTTCGAAAACAGCGTCACCGCCGGCATCGTCAGCGCCAAAGGGCGATCGTTACCCCAGGAAAATCTAGTTCCCTTCATTCAGACCGATGCGGCAATAAATCCGGGCAATTCGGGCGGACCCTTGTTCAACATGAAGGGCGAAGTGGTCGGCGTCAACTCGCAGATCTACAGCCGGACTGGCGGTTACATGGGCCTGGCGTTCGCAATTCCCATCGATGTGGCAATGGAGGTACAAGGTCAATTGAGGGGAGGGGGCAGGGTCGTTCGCGGGCGCATCGGCGTGATCATCCAGGAAGTGACCAAAGAACTGGCTGATTCATTCGGGCTGGCCAAGCCGGTGGGAGCCTTGGTGAATTCGGTGGAGAAGGGCGGTCCGGCTGACAAGGGGGGGATCAGCGCCGGAGACATTATCCTCAAGTTCGATGGCAAGACAGTCACCCAATCGATCGATCTGCCACGCCTTATAGGTGCCACCAAACCAGGAACCAAATCGACGATACAGGTTTGGCGCAAGGGGGCGACCAAGGATTTGGCCGTGGTCGTGGGGGAAATACCCGATGAGAAAGGCGCGCCACGCGGCGGCAAGAAGACAAAGCCGGGCGATCTCGGAGCGGCAAATCGGCTGGGTCTGACGCTCTCGGAGCTGACGCCCGAACAAAAGAAGGAACTCAAGCTGGAACATGGCCTGGTCGTCGAAGATGTCCGTAACGGCGCCAGCAGGGCCGATCTTAGACCCGGCGACATCATCCTCGGCGTGATCAACAAAGGTATCCAGACGGACTTGAAGTCGGTGGAACAATTCAACAAATTGCTCGGCCAGATCGACAAGTCTGCGACCATCACGCTGTTGGTTAGGCGCGAAGACAGCCAGACCTTCATCATCATCAAGGGTCTCGGTGAAGGGAAGTAAACCTCACTTGATTCTTTACAGCAGGGATTACTGCCACCTCTGCCATGATATGCTCGCGGCGCTTGAAATCATGCGCGGCGAGCATGGCGCCGGGTTCACGGTCGACGTCGTTGACGTCGACGCCGATCCGTCACTCCTGGCCCGGTATGACGAACGGGTGCCGGTGCTGGTAGGGCGCCGGGCAGGCGATTCCGGGGAAGCCAGGGAACTTTGCCATTACTTTCTGGATGCCACGGTGGTCCGCGATTACCTTGCGGAGTCCGGTCCTGAGTCATGGTCCAAACTCGGGCAATCCGATTAAATTAGCGCAAATTCGTCGATATACCAACCCCGCTGATTGGTCACTGAACCGGGAAGCAGGCCATTGTGCCTATCCCTTGGAGCCCACTTCAAGGTACAATCCGCGGCCGTCAAAAATCCCGCAGAATCACTTTGCAGTACTGAAAACATGCAGCAGATCCGCAACTTTTCCATAATTGCCCATATTGACCACGGCAAATCGACGCTTGCCGATCGTATCATCCACCTGTGCGGGGGATTGTCCGACCGCGAGATGGAAGCCCAGGTTCTCGATTCGATGGATATCGAACGCGAACGCGGAATCACCATCAAGGCGCAGACGGCCGCCTTGTCCTACAAAGCTCGCGATGGCCAGCTTTACAGTCTGAACCTGATCGACACGCCGGGCCATGTCGATTTCTCATACGAAGTGAGCCGTTCGCTTTCCGCCTGCGAGGGCGCTTTGCTGGTGGTGGACGCTTCCCAGGGAGTCGAGGCGCAAACGGTTGCCAATTGCTATACGGCCATCGAACTTGGCGTGGAAGTCATCCCGGTGTTGAACAAGATAGACCTTCCGGCCGCTGATCCAGACGGGGCCCGGCAGGAGATCGAGGACGTCATCGGCATCGACGCCACCGACGCCATTCTCGCCAGCGCCAAGACCGGTCTTGGGGTCGAGGACATCCTTGAGGCCGTGATCCAGCGGATTCCTCCGCCCAAAGGCGATCCGCTGGCGCCGCTGAAAGCCTTGATCATCGACTCGTGGTTCGATAATTATGTCGGCGTAGTCATGTTGGTACGCGTGATAGACGGAATACTGCGGCCGAAGGACAAGATTCGCCTGATGGCTGGCGGTACCGTGCATCTGTGCGAGCAGGTCGGCGTTTTCACGCCCAAGTCGCAGTCGCGCGAGCAACTCTCGGCCGGTGAAGTCGGTTTCATCATCGCCGGCATCAAGGAAATCAAGGCTGCCAAGGTCGGAGATACGGTCACTCGGGTAGATCGTCCGGCGGCCGAAGCGCTGCCTGGCTTCAAGGAAATCAAGCCGCAGGTCTTCGCAGGTCTCTATCCCATTGAACCGAATGAATATGAAGGGCTGCGTGATTCGCTGGAAAAACTCAAGCTTAACGATGCGTCGCTGCACTATGAACCGGAAGTTTCCCAGGCGCTCGGCTTCGGGTTCCGTTGTGGCTTCCTGGGTCTGCTGCACATGGAGATCATCCAGGAAAGGCTGGAGCGGGAGTTCGACCAGGATCTGATCACCACCGCACCTACGGTGGTCTACCAGGTGTTGTTGCGCGACGGCAGCGAAATGTTCGTGGAAAATCCCTCCAAGTTGCCGGACACCTCTCGAATCGAAGAAATCCGCGAACCGATCATCACCACCACGATTTTCGTACCGGAGGAATACCTGGGTTCGGTGATCACCCTGTGCGAACAGAAACGCGGCTCGCAGGTAAACCTGCAATATCGCGGCCGGCAAGTACAACTCAGTTACGACATGCCGATGGCTGAAGTGGTGATGGATTTCTTCGACAAACTGAAGTCCATTTCACGCGGCTATGCTTCGCTCGACTACGATTTCAAGGAATATCGTGCCGCAGATGTTGTCAAACTGGATGTGTTGATCAACAGCGACAAGGTCGACGCCTTGTCGATGATCGTGCATCGAGCCAACGCCCCGTTTCGGGGGCGGGCGCTGGCCGCCAAGATGCGCGAGCTCATTCCGCGGCAGATGTATGACGTCGCGATCCAGGCGGCAATTGGATCGAATATCATCGCCCGAGAAAACATCAAGGCATTGCGCAAGAATGTGCTGGCCAAGTGCTATGGCGGCGACATCACGCGAAAGAAGAAGTTGCTGGAGAAACAGAAGGCCGGCAAGAAGCGCATGAAGCAAGTAGGCAGTGTCGAGATTCCCCAGGAAGCATTTCTGGCGGTATTGCGGATTGACGACAAGTGATCGCCGCACAGTCAGGATGGAATAGGTAAGCCCATGAACTTTGCTCTGATACTGTTTTCGCTGCTAATGGCCACGGGTGCGCTTTGGCTGGCCGATCACTTCTGGTTGAAGAAGAAGCGTCCGGCCGATGCCGGGGATCCCTGGTGGGTGGAGTGGG
>Ga0172379_10005391_pt1 | contig 17935 bp, 15 predicted proteins | sample GrowelOW334metaG_FD_119756 | JGI IMG/M metagenome (GOLD analysis project Ga0172379, IMG submission 119756) | Groundwater microbial communities from an aquifer near a municipal landfill in Southern Ontario, Canada - Groundwater well OW334 metaG | ecosystem: Environmental > Aquatic > Deep... | reverse complement strand
TTTTACTTAAACATAATTCTTATTTTTTCAATTTCTTGTAATAATGATGGGTCTGTTTTTAAATCTTCTTTTATTTTTAAATGTGAGTGTATTACTGTTGTGTGGTCCCTGTCCCCCATTTTCTGTCCTATTAAAGGATATGAGATGTTGAAATCCTCTCGAAGTAAATACATTGCGACTTGCCTAGCCCTAACTACCTCTTTTCTTCTTGTTTTTTCATAAACAACCTCTTCTGTTAGATCATAATGGCTTGCAACAATCCTCACAATATCTTTTATTGCCACATTCTTTTTTGGTCTGATATTGTTTTTAATCAGGGTTTTAACTTCCGTTAGGGTTAGGGGTCGATTCCTTAATTGAGTTTGGCAAACAACAGAATTTAAACTCCCCTCTAGCTCTCGGATATTACCCTCTAACATTTCTGCTAAAGCGGAAATAACATCTGGCTCCACAATACAATTTGTCGATTCGAATTTAGCCTTTATAATTGCTATCCTTGATTCATAATCAGGGGCAACTATTTGAACGGTCATACCAGAAGCAAATCTTGATTGTAGTCTTTCCTCAAGACCTTGAATAAAATTAGGGTGTTTATCGGAAGAGAAGATTATTTGCTTATTACTCTCATATAAAGTGTTAAATAAGTGGAATAATTCCTCTTGGGTTTTATCTTTTCCGGAAATAAATTGGATATCATCCATTATAACGACATCATATTTTCTATATTTTTCTTTGAAAGCGTTTGGGTTTTTATTCTGAATTGAGTTTATATAGTCGATGGTGAATTTTTCTAAGCTAACATAGTAAACCTTTTTGTGAGGATGTTTAACTTTTATTGTATTACCAATCGCCTGAATCATATGGGTCTTGCCAAGTCCAGTCCCGCCATAAATAAAAAATGGATTATAGTTTTGTCCTGGGTTTGTAATTATCGCTTGAGCTACCGCATAAGCTAGTTCGTTGAAGGGACCAACAATAAAAGAATTAAAATTGTATTTTGGATTTAAATTATCATCTTTATTAACATACAAATCATTTAGAGGTAATTCTTTGTTGATGTTCACAGGAGTCTTTGTAATAGATTTCTCAATATTCTTTATTACATTTTCTGTTTTAATTTCTTGTTTATGAATTAAATATTCAATACTGCGGATATTTTCGTTGTGGCTAATAAGGGTTTTTAAAACAAGTTTATGAAATTTGTTATAAAGCCAGTCTTTCACAAACTCATTTGGAACACCAACAAAAACAACCCCACCCTCTTCTTTTATTATAGATGTATTTTTAAACCAAGTCGTAAAGTTTGCTTTCGAAACACTTAGTTCAATTTCTAATAAACATTTATTCCAGAGATTTTTTGTATCTTCCATGGAGAGTATTATACATTGTTTTTTAATTCATCAACAATCAAATGTCTTAATTAACCTGTTGATATCGTGTGGATATGTTTTAGCCCACATATTGCATTATTGTCTAATTTAGTATATATTTTCTTTATGTCTCAAACATATCAACCAAACAGAAGGAAAAGAGCGAAAACTCATGGTTTTCTTGTTCGTACCAAAACACCAAATGGTAGAAAGGTAAATACGGCTCGTCGCAGAAAAGGCCGAGCCAATGTATCAATCAAGAAATAATTATGCTCCCAAAGAAAAAGCGGGTCACAAAAGAGGTTTTCCAAACTATTATAAAGGGAGGAAAAACATTCTCCACCCCGTTTTTTTTGTTTTTCTATATAAACACAAAGAACCCTCAATATGCCTTTGTTGCCCCTAAAAAAGTATTTAAAACTGCTGTAATGAGGAATAAATATAGAAGAATTGGGTATAATGTTTTAAATTCTATCCATATAAAACAAGGGTCTGGTGTGTTTTTCTATAAAAAAGCAATCTTAACCACAAAGCAACCCGAAATTAAAGAAAATATTCTATTTATTCTAAAAAAAGCAGGTTTTATTTATTAGTTTATACTTGTCCCGTACGAAGTCATATGGGTAGTACAAGAAAATAAGCTTATTTTGTAAGGATAATTATGTTTTGATGTTATAAATTAATTTATTTTGTTCTGTAACCAGAACAACTTTGTGTGGGATGGCTAAAATAGTTATTTGGCTTATAAATATTTATCAAAAAACACCCCTAAGGGCTCACTCTTCTTGCGTTTTCTTGCCAACTTGTTCAGAGTACACAAAGCAAGCGTTACTCCGGTACGGGGCTATAGGAGGCCTTTGGCGTGGCTTTAAAAGGGTTTTAAGGTGCCATCCTTGGCAGAAAAATCACTACGATCCTGTTAAATAGTAGCAGGTAGTAAGTAGAAAGTAGTAAGGGAAATACATAAAAAACACAAAAAAACCCCTATTATATATAACACTTTTTACTTTATACTATCTTGTGCTACAATAGGAAAATGCAAGCATTATGGAATAGTGTATTTTATCAACCAATATATAACGCGCTGATTTTTATAATAGACAACATCACTTTTGGAGATGTTGGTTTTGCTATTATTTTAGTGACAATTATTGTTAAATTAGCCCTTTCCCCTCTCACAAAGAAATCCATCAGGAGTCAAATTCTTATGAAAAAGATGGAGCCAGAAATTAAACAGATCAAAAAAGATTTTCCAAACAAAGAAGAGCAGGCCAAACAAACATTTGCTCTTTATAAAAAATATGGCACCAATCCTTTCTCAGGCTGTTTAGTAATTCTTATCCAACTCCCTGTTATTTTTGCTTTATATTATGTATTTTATAAAGGGATCTCAGTTGACGATAGTTTGATATATTCTTTCATTCAAATTCCAACAACACTTCACACTAATTTCCTCGGTCTTCTTGAGATGGGAGAAAAAAGTTTAGTGTTAGGAATACTAGCTGGAGTAACACAATTCCTCCAAGGGTATCTAGCGATGCCGGTTAAGTCGAAAGTTGAGATTGTGAAAAGTATTGAGCCTGAGGCACCAAAAACTTTTCAAGAACAACTTTCTGACAGTATGCAAATGAATGTGCGTTATATCCTCCCTGTGTTTGTAGCTTTTATTGCATGGAAAATATCAGCTGCAGTTGCATTATATTGGATTGTGAGTAATATATTTACTATTGTTCAAGAATGGTATATTCGCCGAAAATTGACCAATAGTCCAATTGTTTAATAAATAAAAAAGTAAGTCGATTAATAAAAAACAACTTCCATTTAGATGAACCAAGATAAGATAAAAGAAGCTATAGAGCAAATTTTTAAACACACGTCGTGCGCTATCACAAAGTGTGAATTTTCTGATGACGGTGGGATGCTTTGGTGCATGATTGAAACTCCAGATTCAGGTTTTATGATTGGCAGAGATGGTGAAACTTTAAGATCTCTAAATCATTTAGTACAAAAAATTATTGAGAAAAGTTCTCCAGTTAAAGAGAATTTTGAAGATAGATTCCCAGCTATTTTTATTGATATAAATGGTTATCAGAAAAAGCGACTTGAGAACTTGAAAAATATCGCGCACATGATGGCTGAACGCGCCAGATATTTCAAGAGTAATATTGAGATTGACCCAATGCCTGCTTATGAAAGAAAAATTATCCATTCATTCTTAGAAGGAGCCAAAGATATAAAAACAGAGTCAGAGGGCTACGGCCCAACGAGAAGGGTGGTAATCAAATATGTAGATAGTAGTATGTAGCAAGTAGTAAGCAAAAATAAAACCTCGGCATGCCGAGGTTTTATTTATATTACCTTTCTACTTTCTACCTACTACTTACTACTTAAGTTTCAAACTCCACAAAGTAGAATCTTTTTTATTTGTGAAAAAAAGTAAATCCTCAGTGTTATTTAAAAACAAATGGGTTGCGTCAATACTAGTCTCATTTTTTGAATTTGCGATGGTTGATGTTTCTCCACTTAAAGCATCAATTTTTACGAAATAATCATCGAAAGATACTAATCCTTGGTACCATGAATCTGGATATTGAATACCAGTAATTACATTTGGGAGAGCACAATACAAAGTAGTATTATCTTGACCCCAAATACATTTTTCTGGTAGCCCATATAACTTTAGATCTCTAATAGAATGTTTTTCTATGTCAAAAATACCAAGCTTTGGACCTGTCTCTGTGCTATTACTATATAAAATGAGTGTTCCATTTGGATTGACTAAAGTTGTTAACCCACTAACACCACCAAAAAGTTTTGTAATTGTTTTGTTTGTTGAATTTAAAATAAAAATACTTCCATTAACCCCATATGCTGGTTTAGTAGTTAAAAATATTTTTTGGATTGTGGCCCATTGTGATAACCACTCAGTGAATGATGAATTGAAAACGACGCTTCTGGTTGGTTTGTCAAATATTCCAATTGTTCCAACCACCCCATTACTATTTTCTGTTAGATAAAAGAATTTTGTTTTGTCTGGAGAAACACTTAAGTCGGTAATATCTTGGGGTAGAAACTCCCCCTTTTCAGCTCCGAGAGTAGCCATAAAACTACTAATACTTTTATCGCTCGATAAATATCTATAGATAACGCTCTGGCCACTTTTATCAAAGATAGCTTCATAGATAGATGGTATTGTTGAGTTGGAAATTTTTTCTTTAATCCTAGTATCTAAAAACATTTTATGAATATGACCATTCATCCTCTCCACATATCGGACCGAAGGGATAGACTCAAATCTTTCCTTCTCTTGTGCCCCGATAGTTTCTGTCGTTTTTGTGAATAGAGGGGCAGTTTCTGCGTCAATTTTACCGGTAATAGTAACACCTTTTAATTTTTGAAAATCTTTTATGGCTTGTATTGCAAGTTTGCCGAAACTTCCATCGAGCACAAGTGGTGGCTCGAGTGATAATTCACTATTTAGTATTGCTTGAATTTCTTTTCTCCCCTCTTTTGTGTTGGCATTTATAATTACTTCATTTTGAACTGGCTCCTCAATAACTTCACTATTTGTATTATTTATTGGTCGTAAATCTTCTAAAAAGGTTGCTCCAGCTATAGCAAAGTCGGTTATTTGATAAAAAGCAGAATATTCCGTTGCGCCATTTTGTCCCTGCCCTTGGTCATTTATTGTTTCTCCTCCTGTTATTTCATCTGTTTTACTAGATCCACCAAAAGGATTGAAACTTTGATACCAAGGAGTACTTGCTGTTTCATCAACCGAACTATCTTTTTTGGATAGTAAAGAAAAAACCAAAACGATCGCCCCAACGATTACAAAGACTGATATAAAAATGATAATTGTTTTTCTAGGCATAAATTATTTAAAAGCTGATGCACAATATTTTTTATCACCAACCCAATTATTCATTCCATTAGAATTTAAAAATAGATTTTTTGCTATTGTTAGGTTGGTGTTGGTGTCTAATAATCTATTTTTACATGCTGTATAAGTGGCTTCTTTGCCAGGTTTTAATTTACAATTAAATCCGTTATTGTATTTTGGTTCTATCGCATCTTTCGATGATACAGATCTATCAAATAGATTAGAACAATCTAATCCAGAAGTACTTGCTAGGCCACCATTTGCAGCTAAATTTACTTGAAACAATCCGAATGAAAACGGTAAACTTTTATCTGCTGGGGGGTTGCAATAGTCCGTTCCACTTGCAAGATTCTCTCTCCCACTACTTTCCATATTACAAATTTTTGACATTGCTTCCGCATTTTCTGGTCCAAAAATTTTTGCTAGATTTTCCACAGAGCAAGGACCAGAAAGGACAGGTGTACAGCGAACGCTCTCACCATTTGCCTGTTTAGGGTCATTTGCTCCTCTATCATATAGAGGTACTATCTCACCACTAACAGCCTTTACGCTGGCTCCTTTGCCTCCCAGCAAATCCGGATTTATTGTATTTAGAAGGGCGAATGATCCAAGAGCGATTATTAAACCCAATATTGCCCTTGTTATTTGTCCCTTAGCTTCTGTTTTACCAAAAATTGATTCACTCCCCATGTACTGGATGCCTCCTATAACAATCATTACAACAGCGAGGACGGCACATAAACCAATCGCAATATTAAAAATTACATTAAAATAGTCCCCAATATTTCTTGGAGCTTGTTCTAGTTCTCCCAGAGGAGCAAGAAGATCATATTCATCATTATTAACTGTTTGTTTTATTCCTTCAATAAGGGTCGGACCATCAGCAGCGAAAGCTACAAACCCCACAGAAAAAGATAAAAATAAAATCATTATTAATAGTTTGCTATAAAAATTTTTTTTATTTTTTCTCATATTATAAATTTATTTTTAATTGATTACTAACTTTTTGGAATAATTCATTTACACTATCTATCGATATATTTATAGTAGCATATCCTCCACGAGATGTTGGTCGGATAGTCAATTCTGTTTTTTTAGAAGGGGTTTCAATTGCCCCACCATTAATTTTCCAGTTATAAGTAAAGGCATTTTCATTTCCCATTGTAGATAAAAAATATGGTTCACTTACTATTGTCATTTCATCTTCAGCCATAGAAATTTCTTTATTTAAAGCGTTATTATAAAGAATTCCCTCGGTCAAAGATCTTTTATAAAAAATAATTTTTGGTTTATAAATGGGGACACTAATTGATTTTGTCGCCTCATAATCTCCTCTTAGGGAGGAAGCCACTACTGTTATTTCGCTTTCCTCATCGAACATACTATTTTTAAAGACGTGCGCGTCCTTATTATAACCAGAAGAGGCTAAAGATGTCTTATCTCCATCTTTCCAGGTATAAGTAATGCTTCCCTTGCCTGCTTTTATTGTGTTGGTGTTTGGAATGGCTACTGCTCTTATAGTGCTACCACTTACTGGGAGAGATTTGCCTTTATAAAAGGGTGGAGTGTATCCATCCACTGACTCCCACATAATTTCAACTTCAGAAGGGCTGACGACAATTTGTTTTATTATTTTATTTACAGAACCGACAGGAGTTATCATCACTTCAAAGGCTGTCGTCGTATTTGCTCCTTCTGCTTTGTATGAATAACTTGTCTTACCAAAACCAGACAATATCATATTTGACCCACTTCTCCACTCAATCATAGCCTTATTCAAATCAGTCGAGTAACTATAGATTTTTATTGTGACATTTTGATACGGTTCGGGGTTTTCTGGCATTATTTCTACACTTATATCACTTTCTTCTACCTCTATTTCAGATGCTGAATACGAAAAAGAAGGTAGGTATAACATTCCAACCACAAACAGGACAACAAGCATTATTTTATTTTTATATTTCATCATTTTCATTATATTATAACCCAACTCCCCCCACAACAGCACTTCCTTTCCCTTATTCTTTAATTATTAATTTTTAATTCTTAATTACCCCCGCCAATTCTTCCTTGGCTTTTTTTATGGCTAAAATCTGCGAAGGATCTGAAGTAATTATTTGGTCTTCAGTATATGATGCTATTGTCTTTATCGCCACGTGTTTCAATCCAGCAAAGAATATTCCTTCCCCGATTCCAGCTTCAAGGAGTAAATACTTTTCTTCTTCGGTCAGATTAAATGTTTTTTGTAGCGCGTCTATAGTAGCTGGGGATTGTTTGAGAAGTAATTGGATGGAAGAGTTGGTAATAATAGGAATACCATAAGCACTTTTCATAAAGTCCCCTACGTCTTGAGTAATAGTTGCAAGTCCTAACCAGTATTTTCTTCCTCTCTTTGCAATAGAGTACAAGAACGAAGCAGTATCTTCGGATTTCATCATCCACCAAGCCTCATCTACCACCAGCAACCTCTTTTTAATATTTTTTCGGATTGAGTTCCAAATATAGTGGGTAATTATATACATTGCGACGGGCTTTAGCTCGTCCTCCATATCGCGGACAGAGAAGACAATAAACTTTCTATTGATATCGACATTTGATGGTTGGTTTAAGAAGGCTGCCCATGATCCGCGAGTATATTTGGATAAACGTTGTATTAATGACTCACTTCCTTCCATCCCAGAGAGAACAATTTCAAAGTCAGATAATAGGGGTGGTTCAATATTTCGAAAATCAGAGTCAGCGGTAATATCTTTCAAAGCATAAGTTTCAGTAATTGCACTATCGATGATAGAATCTTCTTCTGGGGTTAGGCCACCAAGCATTATACGGAATAATCCAACCAAATTTATAATATTTGATCGGAGAACATCGGCGGCGGTCTCTTCACCTGTCGGGATAGCTAGGTCGAAAGGATTTATGTGGTGCTCAGATGAAAGAGCAATATTAAAATATCTTCCTCCGACAGCTTCAGCTAAATATTCGTATTCGCGCTCAGGATCGATAACGATAACCTCTGTATCAAACATTAAAGTACGAAGTATCTCTAATTTTGTCGCGTATGATTTACCGGCGCCGGCAGTTGCGAAGGTTATAGAATTGTAGTTAGGCAATGAAAATCGATCAAATAGAATCAAACTAGAATTATGACGATTAACCCCATATAATATTCCCTTATCTTCTGTTAGATCGAATGAAACGAATGGAAATATACTTGAAAGAGGTTCAGTATTGAGTTTTTGGTGAATGCCTAGCATGTCTATTCCAAGAGGAATAACACTTTTAAATCCTTCGGTTTGTTGGAATAAAGCTGGTTTTAAATAAACTAACTTTGAATCAAGAAGAGCTTTTATTTCATTTTCAATTTTAAATAAGTCGTTGTCATTGTCGGCATAGACTGTAATATAAAGACCAACATTAAACATCTTTTCTTGAGCTTGCATTAGATTGTCACGTAAATCCTCCAAGTCTCTATAAGCTGTGTCGAGCATTGGATCATGGACTAGCCCCTTTGATTCTCGGATAGAAATCTGACTTTGGACTTCCGCTACTTTTTTCTGAAATGATCTTAATATTTCGGCGGTTTCGATAGGATGAATAAATATAGAAACATCAAAAACTTTATCCAAATTTATAATTGGAGAGAACCAATTATCAGTAAGATATCTTGGGTAAGAAATAACAAAGAAAGTGCGAGCAATTTTGTCACCAAGATTTAGAGATTTTGGAGTTATCTGAAGTGCCGAAGGGGCAATAATATCTTGGAGCTCAAGCGTTGCTGCTTTGTATATTTCACTAGGCAAAATAGGCATGACAGGACTTTTGTCTTTTGAATTATCGTTCTTTTTCCCAAAAATGTTTGATAATATACCCATAATAATTTCTATTGTAATTTAATTCCCTGACTAATATCTCCAGGATTAAATGTTTTATAAAAAAGTTCGACAATCTGATCTGTTTTGAGCTCCGAAGTTCGAATTCCAACTCTTCCTAACCCGTCCATGATAACTCTTACTCTCTGATCAAGCTGGCTACGTTTTTCTTCAAAAGATGCTAGATCCATTGCTTTCTTTGTGTCGGCGACTTGTTTCTTTGGAGCTCCCCCACCTAGAAGTCCGTCCATTATAGTATTTCCAGGTTTGATTAAGGCTGGCGTGTAAGGGACAACAATGAAAAAAGTTTTGGTCATTATGTTTACCTCGTCAGTAAATGATTTTATGAAATTTATGTACTCTTTAGTTTGTATTTTTAAAAGTGGTTCAACTTGTTCTTTTATTCGATTCTCGAGAAGTAAAAGGTAAGGCCTAATGTCCAGTCGGCGAGACTGCATGACTATTTGAGTAGGAAAATCGAGACCGTTTATGAAATTTTGGAACTCATTGATGATGGCTGTTTGCTCCTCGGTTGATTTAAGGGAAAGGTTTAGCGAAGAGGCTACTAATATAGAACGAAGACCACCATCTTTCAAGACAATGATTCCATTGCGAACTTCTTTAATTGGCACAAATTCTTGAGAACTTTTTGCACTTATTGCCATAAATTAAGTAGTATGTAGCAAGTAGTATGTAGCAAGCAAATTTATAATTTATATTAATTCTACTCACTACTCTATACTTGCTACTTAATATATTTTACCATTTTTTAATTTATTATCATATTCCCCTTTCTACCTTCTACCTACTACTTTCTACTTGAATCTTCTCCTCCTACATCTAAACTCCACGAAACATCTTTTAGCTTGTTTTCATTATTCATAGGTATTACCGACACTATTGGAGGGGTTGATTCTTCCTCTTTCTTTTTATCTGTGGGTTTAACTAATCGTTGTTTCCAGATGTATAATTTACTCGAAATGTAGTAACTAAGGCCAGCTTGGAGGTAGTAAACAAAAGGTTTATTGTTTATTCTATAGAAAACTAGAAGGCCAGTTAATATAGCGACCGGGATTATGAGAAAAATCCCAATCCATAAAGGTAGTAGTTTATATATAATAAAAATTAATCCAGCTCCACCGACGAGGTAAGCAAACTGAACGAAAGAAAAAGGACCAAATAATTTATCCTCAACATCTATAAATTGTGGTACTTTAAATTGCATATTGGAAGTAGAAAGTAGTAAGTAGCAGGTAGTAAGGACTAAAAACTAACGTTTGCTATTAATTGATTTTATCAAACCATTGATAAGTTTACTAGTGGTAATTGTTTGTTCAGCTATTTCTTTAAAATTATTATTATTTAAATATTTCAAATCTCTCGCGACAAGAAGGTGGTTTTGTGTTTCAGTTAGAGAACCATTAGCTATGTAGTAAAAATGAACCTTGTCTTTTAGTGTGCTTCTCCCGAAGCCTTCAGCAATATTAGCAGAGATAGATGCGACAGACCTCCGTAATTGGTCAGATAATCCAAACTTTTCACAATCAGGAAAACCTGGTAATATTTTATATGTTAAAAGAGTAAGTTTATGAGCCTCTCTCCATGCTAATAAAGAAGTAAAAGAACTAATTTTAATTTTTGTTTCTTCCATATTTTACCTTTCTACTTACTACCTACTACTTTCTACTATCCCTATATAGCTTCGTGATACGGATCATTTATTCTTGGAGTTGAATGATTTGAAACAACACGCTCACTTACAACTGGTCCCTTCATTTTCTCCTCCATTATATTCTTTGGCATTTCTGCATTCCCCTTACTACTTACTACTTGCTGCTTACTACTATTCAAATCCTTACTACTTACTACTTGCTCCTTTCTACTTGTAACATATGGAGGTAAAGGAATTTCTTCATCCTTACTACTTACTACTTTCTCCTTACTACTGTCCTTCTCCAACTCTCTTATTTTCATCAATATTTTCTCATTAACATCTTTGATAAGATTTGATATTTCTCCACCCTCTATTTTTATCTGAGATGCTATTTCACTCTCATATTGGTCAGGATGAATCGCATCCGTCATCATTTTTGTGGTAATTTCCTCTAACAATCCCATCTGTTCAATATTGAGTTTGTATCTAGGCGCTATTTCATATAATTTTTCCTTCCAATTAGATTTGGCGATAGCTTCCTGAATGCTTTTAGGAAGATTAGAAAAACGCGAATCTAAAACAAGAGGCTTGATAACTTTGCTTGGTATTTTATCTCCCATCCCGAGTCTTCTTTGTAATTCCTCTTGTATTTTTTTGAAGATACGTTCATCTATTTTATTTATCAATAAAGAAACTTCTCCACTTGAAATTTGCATTCTGGCCTCTAGCTCTTTAGGATAATTATCAGGATTTATAAGTCCGCAAAGAAGCAACTCAGTTTCAATCTCCAAGCTTGCTATCTGTCCCGGGTTATATTTAGGGTCAATTCCCCCAAGAATTGATCTCCAGCTGATAGAATCGATAGAGTCTCTACTTTCTTCAGAAAGGAGTTTTCTTGCATCATTAATTTTTGTTTGTAATAAGTCCATTTTGTAATTGCTAATTATTTTCTATATGAAGGATTAATTTGTTCATTTTCCGAATCAACAAATATTGAATAATCTCCGCCTGAAATGATAAAATTTATGCTTTGTTTCCAGTTCATATCCTCATTTTTTATCTTATCCTTGAACAAAGATTTAACTTTTTCTTCAATAGGGGCAAATATTCTTTTATCTAATTCCGCAACAAGTTTTAGAGAGTCATTTTTAGAAATACTAGTACTGCTTTCAAGAGTTGGTGGAAGTAAATTTAATTTTTTATATCGTAATAATACAAGCCCAATTTCTAGTTGCAAATTATTTATTCCATCGTCGTCCAATGAAAAAGCTTTTCCAATTTCATCAGAAATTGAAACCCAGCCAGAAGAATTAATTGCTTCTTGCATTTCTTTTGGCATTTTTACCATTTCCTCTTTTATTGTTTGTTCTAATTTTTCAGTCATATTTTATATTAATGCTTTTTAACCTCTGCTCTCATTACAGCTTCATGAGCTGCTTTGTCGTTTGCTTCACTATTAAACATTCTACCTCTAATTTCTGTAGCGTATTTATTAATTCTTTCAGCATTTATGTGTTCTACATGGTGATGAGCGTCTGGAACAATCTTAAATTCAAGTTTATCGAGTGATCTGACTTCACCTTTATTTGCAAACCCTAATTTATCTACCGAGTCTTGCATTCTCTTCCAAGTCTTTTGAATTTCAGCATATTCTGCCTTCATTTCATTCATTTTATCTTTAATCGCGGTTTTTTCTTTTTCGGTGGTTGCTTTATCGAGTTTTGCTGTTTCTTTTGCAAGATTATCAACCAATTCGAATTCTGCTACATCAACTACTTCTTTCTTGTAGTCATAATATGCTTCCTCATTTACTTTTCCATCCCCTGTTCTATCGGCGTATTTTCCTTTTGCTTCTCGGAGATCTTTCTTCTCTGCTTCAAGTTTTTGGATTTGTCTACTTGTTACAAGCAATTCTTGTGTTGCCTTCTCCAATTCTGCCTTCTCGTTTTCTAATTTTTCTGACTCTTCTTTATTTAGAGGATTTCCTTCTTTTTCTTTTCTCTCTAGGTCTCGAATATCATCTCTAAGAGCCAGCACAATTCTTGATTGGCTACTCTGTGTCTTTCTTCGTGCATCGATTGTTCCTTCAATTCTAGTTGTATCATTAATACTTTCATTCTTCAAATTAGACAATTCTTCTTCTGCTCCATGTAGTTCTTGGACTTCAGGAGACATATTTCCAAGTTTGAGGGATTCGGCTCGGGCGCGGCGCTTCTCGAAAACTTCTTCTTTGTGTTTTGTATATCCTCCTTCTTTTGCTTTTCCTAGGTCTGTGCCAAGAGCCTTTCCAGCTTGACCACCGAGACCAGTTGCTCGAACATCGAAGCTCTTGCTGGCGGTCCATTTACCTGCATCACCAACCATTCTTCCAAATCTGCCATGTGTTTGAGCCCAGTTTGAAGTGGCGACCTTATCAGCAACTCTTCCAACTGTAGCTCGTCCGGCCATAGCCAATCCTCCAAGACCTGCTCCTAGAGCAAGGCCACCAATCTTGGAACCAGCGCTTGCCATCGCATCCCCTATTTGGCCCGACATACTCTTGGTGATATCCTTGGCTTTTATTAAGAGAGCCATTATGAAAATAAATGGGACGATGATAGAGACCACAAGGTCTATACCTGTTCTATTTTTATTTAAAACATCTATAATCCCCAACCCTTTATCCATAAATCCAACGATTAAATACATGAAGAAGGCAAAAACAGGGGCCATGAAAGCCATTTTAAGAGTATCGGACCACCAATGTTTCCACCCGATCATTTGGATACTCTGTAGAGCCGGAACTGTATAACTAAAGAAAGCGATAGGCGCCAGTATCATCGCAAGCCAGAGGCCAATAACTCGTCCGATAAATATGAAAGCGATAGTTATAAAAACAAATAATCCTACAACATTCACCGCAGTAGCGAGAAGAACAACTAAGATAAATGTTCCAGTTGTTACACCATCCTTTGTTGGTTCGGTTTCTTCACCAGCGTTTGTTCCCCTTATTGGAATATTATTAACTTCTTTTGCTTGTATTATTAATTTTTGAGGATCTACTTTTGAGACGATCGCTTCAGATAACTTAATTTCACCAAAGTCACCTGTTTCACCGACTACATTTCCACTAGCATCTTTTTGCCCTGTTATTATGGTTTGTGGATTATAAAAAACTCTTGTTAGAATATTTGAAGCATCGATAATTACTTGAGTCGCAAATAAACTGAAATTTATCAAAAGTCCGATGATGACGACATTGATAATCATTTCTTTTGTTTTAACACTATGAATATTTAAAATAGTCCCGATGGCGATATAAAGTAAAACGAATATAAAGAACATATTACAGAAATCTCTAACAATTCCCCAACCTTCTACAACAAAAGAAGAACGATAAGAATCGTCGCTGATAGAATACATAACAGTAAAATCTAGAATTTTACCAGCTAAATTAAAAATAAATGATGTAGTTTTGAAAAAGAGATAATATAATCCTTGAGCGATACAACCTCCAATCCTTGCTGGAATAATTGAACACTGAGGTAACTCAGAAAGGTTATTTACAGGAGGATTTACGGTTGTCATTCCCCCAGTTACCTGCACTATTTTTTTTGTTGTACACTCACTAGCTTTCCCCCCGGGGTTGTCAGTAAGCCACTTAGTTCTTCCCTCATTGCACAAAGCTAGGGTTGAATATTCATGTGGCGTCATATTTCCAGTCGTATCGGTTGCTTCAAAATAGTATACATCTATGAAAGTTTTATCTTCATCGGTGTATTTAGTACATGGGCTTATTGAATAAATGAGTGTTTCAGAACTAACCAATTCCTTTTCTTTTAAAGCGCGGTCCGCTTTACAATCTGTTTCCGCGGTGGCCCCCGTAAAATCAGCTGACATTGTAGTCGGGGATTCATTTGTTGAAGTATAATATCTTTTTATAGAATAATGCCATTTATCTCCCAAATCATTGGTTTGATCAGTTAAAGGTAGTGGGGCTGGTTCAATGATTCCCCATTTGAAATCGCCTTGGCCACTATTACATAATATTTCATTAGTATTATCTTTTCCTAGGCATTGATATTTTAGGGTTTTATCAATATTCTTTAAATTTTCAAGAGTTTCACCTTTGTAGATATAAATAATAAATTTAACACGATCACAAGACTTACCCTCGCACATACTTTCACCAGTTTTTAGAGTGAAATTAAAATTATTTTTATCTACCTTATATTTATTCGAACCAAATTCAATATCTTCATTACTAGCACTGATTCTTATCGCAATATCTTTTCCAATACAGTCATCACTTGTTTCTACTTTCATCATGACTGAATCTAGCCGAGGTATATCCTTATTAAACATTGCTTTTTCATCAACTAAGGGGGCACCAGTGCTATCGGCAAATATAACATTAGTTATCTCACAATCTGCAGCTTCGGCTTTGTTTATGGTTATCCCGGAATCATTTTTGACACCCATACCAACACTAAATGGCGCAAAGAGTTGCGCAGTAACGATGGCTATTAAAATGAATGGTAAAAACTTTTTCATTATTATTTCTTGCTACCCACTACTTTCTACTTACTACCTACATCTACCAAACATAAAGCATCTTTTCCAAATATGAATACCCATAATCAAATGTTGGTGGTAGTTTGTCTGTTGGCGTAGATATTCTTGGTCCAGAATATGTTCCATCTGCCTGCATTTGTCCCGCAGCTTCTTTTTCAGTTAGATATTGGTATGTTCCATACTCTTTGCCATCTGCGGCGTCTCTTCTTCCGGAGTAATTAGGGTCGTCTGTAATTAAATATTTAAGACATTTCTTGTATCCATTTCTAACAGCACAAGATGCCCACGAAGAGATGCTATCTACTACAGATATTGCTGTAACAGGAGATAGGTAAGATCCTCCCATAGATGATTTTTTATAATATGGATTCCCCATCCTTATTAATGGACCAGTATACCCAGTAACCCTTACTTTACTTCCATTATCTGTTTGCGCATAACAAGCCTTGATTAACTCTGTTGCTTGGTCTATAAGAGTTACTGCATTATTGTATTGAGTTTTAATGTCAGTTATATCGTCTTCTGTTTTTAATGTTGGAGAAAGAAGATAGAATTTTCTAAGTAATACATCTAGTCGTGCTTGTTCGTCACTTGTAAATTCAAGTGGGTCATCTTTAATTTCCTTACAAGAATTAACCACACCCTCCTCTTTTTCATGCCTACTTTCATCATTTATTTTCTCATCATAAGTTAATATGACATAAGGGTCATAATCAGTGTGACACCCAGAATCATTTATATCTGTGAGTCCATCCTTATCATTATCTTCTCCATCATTACATTCAGCTAGGTCATTATCTCCCGGACCATTTGGACCACCTGGGCCATCTAGGTCAGGATTAGGCAATGAATTTGTCACTGTAAATGTTTTCCAATCACTACAATTATTATTTTCTCCAGAGCCTTCATCGATGATACCAATATCTGCTTGAGAACTTTTATCAGCACAAGCTCTTATATAGTAAGTGCCGACACTTATGAATTTATAAGTAGTTTTAATAGTTTTATATTCTCCAGAAAGAATTTTGTCGGTAGCAATTTTTGGTAAATCGCGAGGGTTAGAACCATCGGCTTTGAGAGACCATTGTAATATACTGAAGAACTTCGAGCCAGTCCCGGAAGTACCTCTGTTATTTATATCAATATAGAATGTAGTTGTTTTTCTTACGGTTGTTGTATTTGGTGTTGGAGCTGAAGCACGTAGGTCTGGTAGTCCACCAGGAGTGACAGAGACGAAGACATTTCCGCTCCCAGTGCTATTGTCCCCTTTACATGTAACCGTAAAGATTTTGCTACTTGTTAATTTACCAGTCGAGAAAGAACCAGAAGTCGTTGGTCCTCCACTCGTCCCACCTTCAGGAGTTAAAGATTCAGAAGGGATTCCATTCTTTGCTCCACCATCGCAAGAAATTGCATTTGTTGAAGTCCAACTAATAGTAGAAGATTCTCCTGATTTAATATTTCTTGGGGTAGCTGTAACCATAACTGTTGGGAATAAAGCGTTTGATCCTTCGACATAGACAGTAATATTTTTACTGCTTGTTCCATTTGCTCCTCTACAGGTTATTGTATAAGTTTTACTTGCTGTTAATTTACCCGTAGAGAAAGTTCCTGAAGTTGCTGTTTTGAAGCCTGAACCAGAATCACAAGTTGTTGAATTTAAAGCAGACCAATCAATTTCTGAAGATTCACCAGATTTAATTGTTGTTGGTTTTGCGATAATTGTTATCTTAGGCAAACTATTCTCTTCCCAATCACCATCTCCATCATCTCCACCACTATCACCTGTTCCAGTCCCACCTCCAAAATCACCACTACCACCAGTCCCTATTCCTGTGCCACCGTCACCATCACCGAATCCATTTCCACTAGTGCTTCCAGTTCCACCGCCAGTCGTCCCGCCTCCAAAATTTCCATCACCAGTGCTATTTGTTCCATTATTTACTACACCTAATCCTCCACCAAAACTGTTGCGGAAGAAGTTCGAAATAGAATTCCAAAAAGGATTCGAAGCGTCGCTTTGACTAATTATGAATTCTCCTAATTCCCCATCGTTTACATCTTGATAAGCGAAACCGAAAATATTATTTTTCTTTTTTGTTTTTTTGACTATTGGTTTGTCGTTTTCAGTTCCACTAAATAGATAGACATTATCCCCAGCCTTGAGGTTCTCCCCTGCTTGGGCGATAACTTTTTTGGAATTTTCATTTACAGAGTTTAGATTTTTTGTATTATCTGATGTTGTAAGTGGGGAAAATATTTTAGAAAGATTAACTGATGTTTTCGTTCCCATCTCATCTTTATTTTTAAATAGGAAAAATCCAACCACGCAAAGTATCAAGATCGCGATTATCGTTATTATTATAGCTTTACTTCTTTTTGGTTTATTTTCCATAATATATTTTATATACCTCCTCCATCATCTATATAATTTACTAACTCACTTTCAGCACACTCTGGGCTTATCTCATCGAGGCCTTCCTTTCTTCTTTCGGCATTTCTACGATCTTGAGCCTTCTTTATTATATCATCCACCTCTTTCTTGATTTGATTCAATTGATATATATTTGCTCGAGCTTGAGTCACATTGTTTTCGAGTTCAGCT
>Ga0172379_10005390_pt1 | contig 17941 bp, 8 predicted proteins | sample GrowelOW334metaG_FD_119756 | JGI IMG/M metagenome (GOLD analysis project Ga0172379, IMG submission 119756) | Groundwater microbial communities from an aquifer near a municipal landfill in Southern Ontario, Canada - Groundwater well OW334 metaG | ecosystem: Environmental > Aquatic > Deep... | reverse complement strand
TGTCTGGGAGCCTGATGTTTGTATTCAGTGCGCTCAGTGTTCGCTTGTTTGTCCTCACGCCACGATAAGAGTTAAGGCTTATGATGCGAAATACGCCGAGAAAGCTCCAAAGACTTTTAAATGTGCAGAAGCAAAGGGCAAGGAATTTGTCGGTATGAAATGGACGGTTCAAGTCGCTCCGGAAGACTGCACAGGCTGCGGCAACTGCGTTATGGTTTGCCCGGCGATGCAGAAAGACGTGAACAAACAGCCGACTGGCAAAAAGGCCATCAATATGGCTCTGCAGGAACCGCTGCGAATGAGCGAACGTGAAAATTATGAATACTTCCTGTCGATACCGAACACTGACCCATCGCTGTATAAACTTAATGCTGTTAAAGGCAGTCAGCTTGCTCAGCCGTTGTTTGAATACTCCGGCGCTTGTGCGGGCTGCGGCGAAACACCATATATCAAACTGCTTACGCAGTTGTTTGGCGACAGGGCATTGATTGGCAACGCGACAGGCTGCTCATCGATTTATGGCGGAAACCTGCCGACGACACCTTACACCAAATTGCCGAACGGAAAAGGTCCTGCCTGGAGCAACAGCTTATTTGAAGACAACGCTGAATTCGCTATGGGTATGAGACTTACCGTTGACAAGTTCAGAGAATATGCGGTTGAATTAGTTGACATAGCCGCCGCAAAGGGCTGTGTTGACAGTAATCTGGCAGGTGAAGTTAAGGCTTCTGTTGCTGCTAATGATTCATCAACGGCTGAAATAGAAAAACAGAGAGGCCGAGTTGAAAAAATCAAAGCCGCGTGCAAAGGCAAAGATTGCCCGGAATGCAAACAGCTTTTGAGTGTTGCTGATTATCTCGTTCGCAAGAGCGTCTGGGCGGTTGGCGGCGACGGCTGGGCTTATGATATCGGCTACGGCGGACTCGACCATGTTCTGGCAAGCGGCAAGAACATTAACATTCTTGTTCTTGATACGGAAGTTTATTCAAACACAGGCGGACAAGCGTCCAAGTCAACTCCGAGAGCCGCAGTTGCGCAGTTTGCGGCGGGCGGAAAATCTGTCGGCAAGAAAGACCTTACAATGCTTGCTATGACTTATGGCAGCATCTATGTCGCGAAAATCGCTCTTGGCGCAAGTCCTGTTCAGGCGGTAAAGGCGTTCACGGAAGCTGAAAGCTACAACGGACCATCGCTGATTGTAGCTTACTCGCATTGTATCGCTCATGGTTATGACCTTGTTCAGGGCTACGAGCATCAGAAGCAGGCAGTTGCCAGCGGTTATTGGCCGCTGTACAGGTATAATCCTGATTTGAAAGCCGCAGGACAGAACCCGCTTCAGCTCGATTCCAAAGAGCCGACAGTAAAATTTGAAGATTATGCTTACAGCGAAAACAGATATCGCACGCTGAAAGGCTCAAAGCCTGAAGTTGCCGCGGAATTGATGAAAAAGGCGACGCAGGATGCCGCTGAGAGATTTAATCTTATTCAGCAGTTGGCCGCTCTTCAGTGTGGGCAGTGCCAGAAATAGTTGTTGTTGAAAATTTAGTTATCGGTTATTAGTGGGAAATTAAGCTGATAGCCGATAACTTTTTCAAAAAGGTGAACTTATGAGAAATAAAACAGCCACGAAGCCACGAAGACACGAAGACGGAAATTCAAAATTAAGAATTTATAATTTCTTTGTGCCTTTGTGTCTTTGTGGCTTATTTCTTTTTTCGGGCTGCCAGGGAAATAATTCATCTAAAAAGGGTGGTCTTGCACAAAAAGCCGATTTTGAGTTTTCGTGCATAGCAAAGTTCCTTATCGCTGACGGCTCATCGAAGACCGCTGGGTCGAACGGCAGCTGGTATTTGACCGAGCAGAACTGTCGGCTGTATTTTGAATCTACAGGCGGAAAGCAGAGCCGAAAGCCTTTGATGACAGTGGAGGCGAATGAGCCGGGCGGCAATGCGGCGTGGACGGTAAGCGAAGACAATGTTGTTATCGGGAAAAAGCCCAAAACTATTGCCGATAAAAAAATATTTGAATTGATGACCAATGAGGCGGTATCATCAGCTATGCTGGGGCTTTTTTTGGTGGAAACAAAGCCTGCGAATATAGTTTCCGGGCAGGGCGGCAATTTCTTATTCCAGGGTAGAAAATACTATTTTGCCGGTTTTTTCGGCAAAAATACGAGTTTTTATAAAGCGGGAAAAGACGGGAAAGTCTGCCTTGCTGTTACCGAAGGCAAAAAAAGATATGTTTTATATGGTTATAATTATATAAAACTTGAAAATGGCGGCAGCGTGCCATCGAAAATTGATGTCTATGGCTATGAAAACCCAAACGAAATAGCGCAATATGTTATATTTGCAAATTAGACGTCTACATCCTATAATAAGCCGATTATTTTTACTGCTGCTGGTTTTTACCCGAACAAATTGGATGTTTTGCGGGTATAGAGGCGATAAAGCTTCATTTCCTACGGACGGTTTAAGCTCATTTTGATGATTCCGATTGCGGCGCATCGGTGTTTTGAGGCCTTGCTTGTGTGGATGCATAAGAGTACATTTTTCCGATATGCAGCCTATTTAACCCTTTGTTTTTACAGAAGATAACGGTTATTGCCGATAATATTTCAGCGGACGATGAGAAAAAACTCAAGATGTTTTGTTTATTGGCCGCTGATTGCAGCGTTAAGCGGCGTTTAATTTGAGCCGATGTTAAGGTACAAGGGCGGATTTTGTATCTGCTTTTGTAGAAAATTTCAGCTCTTATATATGGGATAACAAATATGGCACGAGTGAACAGAAGCCAGATAGTTGCAGCGGCTGTCGTAATAGCCGCCATTTTAACCGGATGCAGTAAGGATCATCTTGACCCTTCGCAGATAGGCAGGTTTAGGCCTGCACCTGCTGTGAATGTAATTCTCGATACACTCGGTGTTTCCGAAGAATCTTCATCCGCTTATGAGGGCGTGGAAGACCCGACACCGGCAGATGTAATAGCACGCGAGCAGGATTATGCTTTCAGTTCCGGCGATGTTATCAGAATTTCCATTTTTGAATTGCTTCAGGAAAGCCAGCCCTTCGTTGATGATTTTATTGTTACAGAAAGCGGCAATATATCAATACCTGAAATAGGCCAGTTGCAGGCGGGTGGATTGACCGAAACACAACTCGAAGAGGAAATAAGAACATCCCTTTCTCCCGGCATTTTGAAAAATCCATCAGTTACGGTTTCGCTGCGAAACTCCCTTAGCAGAACTTTCACAATCATAGGCGATGGTATTGCCAATCCCAACAGATACCCGATTCCACGTTATGATTTCAGACTCACCGATGCCCTTGCGGTCGCGGGTTCTGCCAGACAGTTCAACGTAAGTTATATATATGTACAACGCAAAATTACAGGGACTGAACAGAGTGAAGATGAACTTGGTGCGGGAAATGAAATAGGCCTTAAGCCTGTAGATGCCGGCGGTAACACAGGAACTCCGGGAGATGTTAACGCCGTGGACAAAGACCTGCTTGAGGTGATTGAACCAGCGTTCACTAAGGCAGGACAATCCGGCTCAGTTATAGCCTCGGCAGAAATGGCCAATGAAAATGAACTTGAAACGCTGGCCAGCCCGGACGGTGTTGCACCCAAACAGGAGCCGGTTTTGAAGGTAAGCAATGAAATTCCACAGCCGGCTCAGCCGCAGAGTGGAATAAAATGGGTCTTTAAGGATGGCAAGTGGACGCCTGTTAAAGTTGATGGCGGGGCGGTCGAGCCTTTAGCGCAGAAGCCGGCACAACAGCAACAGCAGTCAGCGAAAGCTGAGCCATCGGCAAAACCGCAACCCAAGAACGGCGGCTGGAAAGATATTATGTCCGGCGGCACTCAGACTCGTGTGATACGAATTCCCAAAGACAAGCTATTTGGCGGCGACCCACGGTATAACATTGTCATAAAGCCGCAGGATACCATAGCTGCCCAACTCGATATTGTGGGCGAATTTTATGTACTTGGTAATGTAAATAATCAGGGTATAATAAATCTGACAGGCAGGCCGATGACGCTGAAAATGGCTATCGCCGCGGCGGGCGGTCTGGGGCAGTTAGCCTGGCCGAAAAAATGCGAAGTCGTTCGCAGAACAGGCGAAAAGAAAGAAGAAATTGTTATGGTTGACCTTGAGAAGATTGCCAACGGCACTCAGCCGGATTTCTTTATCAAGCCTAATGATGTTATAAATGTTGGAACACACGGTCTTTCAAGATATATGCATGCTTTGCGTAATGCTTTCAGAGCCACTTATGGTTTTGGATTCATTTACGACAGGAACTTTGCGGACAGAAGTTTTGGGTGGAATAACCCGCTTATACAGCCTGAATAAGAAAGTAAGGAAGAAGAATTGTTAAATGCAGGATGTTGAGTTGAATTCTATGGATGGAAATAAATTATCGGAGCAGGAACTTGGCTGGTCATCGCTTGGGGTGCATACATACATAAAAATCGCTCTTCTTGCGGCGGCGGTCTACGGCGTTTTTCATATCGAAATTTATTCCATTGTGAGCAAATGGGTAACGGACAGCAGTTGGTCGCACGGTTTTATTATCCCCCTTTTCAGCCTGTATTTTATCAATCAGCAGAAAAAAGAACTGCTCCGGATAAAGCCGCAGACAAACTGGCTCGGTCTGGTGTTTTTACTCTGCTGCCTTGGTTTTTATGTGCTGGTCATATACGTCTACAAGTTCGGTTATTTTAAGAGTATTGTAATTATTCCCGCAATCGGTTCGATAGTTTTATTTATAGGCGGATGGCGGCTTGTCAAATATCTGTGGCTGCCGATTGTATATCTGATTTTTGCCATACCGCTGCCAAATGAAGTTTATGAGAGAATGACCATCCCGCTGCGTCAATTAGCGGCCGCGATTTCTGCGCAGATATTAAGTCTTGTTAGCGGCCTTGAGGCTACCTCCGTGGGCGCTATGATTGATGTGGTTTATAAAGGGGTAAGACTTGAGCCTGCGCTCGATGTAGCTGAGGCGTGCAGCGGAATGAGATTGCTGATGGCCTTCTTTGCTTTGGGCGTTGCCATGGCGTATCTTCATTATCGCCCGATTTGGCAAAGGCTGGTTTTGCTGGCAAGTACGCTGCCGATAGCGATTTTGTGTAATATCGTAAGAGTAACCATCACAGGTTTTATTTATATTCTGTGGGACCCGAAATACGCACAGGGTATTTATCATGATACGCTTGGGCTTTTAATGCTGCCGCTGGCTTTCGGGCTTTACGGCCTGCTGGCGTGGTTTATGTCGAATCTGACGGTTGACGAAAGTCAAACGCAAAAGCAGGAAGAACTTATTATACGCAGAAAGGATTCGCAGGGATAATGAAGGGGTCTTTAATTAAAAATTATTCTCAGCCGGCGTTTTTGGTGAGTTTTGCGGTTCTTATCGTGTTTGCCGGCGGAATGAGTTACTACAAGACAAAGTATGGCGTTACAATAATAAAAAAAGCTCTGCCTTTGAGGCAGTCGTTTGATTTGCTCGATGAAAAGCTGCTTGCGCCATACAATGTTCTTAAGAAATCTAAAATTGAAAATCTGGATGTGCTTGAGTCGCTTGGCACAGAAGAATATATGCAGTGGCTCGTCGAGGATACGACTGTTGATGAATTAAGTCCTGTAAGGCAATGTTCTATTTTTGTAACATATTACACCGGCACCCCCGACCAGGTTCCTCATGTGCCGGAGGCTTGTTATACCGGTGGAGGCAATGAAACCAAAGAAGATTTGTCGCTGGATTTAAACATCGGCGATGTGAATGTGGCGCAAATACCGGCAAAAGTTCCGGCTACCTGTCTTGTCTTCGGCCAAAAAACAACTGAAATATGGCAGGCATCGGTAACTTTTCCTGTGATTTACTTCTTCAAGGTCAACGGTCAATATAAGGGAGGTCGGAGAACCACACAACTCGCCCTGGGTAATCTGACAAGCGAGTATTCATATTTCTCCAAGGTTGAAATAAAATTCAATGGCAAAGGGCTGTATCCCGATAAGAAGCAGGCAATTGAAGCAACGGAAAAATTGCTGAGGGTTTTACTGCCTGTTCTCGAAAATAACATCTGGCCTGAATGGAAATGAAGTCGGTAAACAAATCTTTTTTTTGACAGTAAGGATTATAACAAATGGCTAAAAGATTAAACAAAAAGGTTGCGATAATAGGTTCAATTGTTTTTGCGTTGTTGATTGTGGCGGTGATAGTCGTAATGCTCAAATTTGCCGGCAGAGACCCGAAAAAATACTTGGCCGATGCAAGAGCTGCGGTTTCTAAGACAGAACCCGATTACAAAGCCGCGGAAAAGGCATACGGGCTGGCATTTGCTTACACCAAAAACAAACAGGGGAAAATTGATATTCTGTTTGAACTTGCGGAGATGAATCTTGGCATAAACGAGTGGCAGAAAGTCTACGGCTGCTGGAATAAGATAATAAATTTAGACACGCAGAATACAAAAGCGCGTCTGGCTATGCTTAACTTCAGTTATCAGCTTGCTGTAAACGGCGACTGGAACAGATGGAAAGATATAGAATCAAATGTTTCTGAATTGATTGATAAAAAACTTGATACAAGCTCAAGAATATATCGCATCAAGGGACAGGCTCTTTTGGAGCTTGTAAGGCACGGTCAGGCAACCGACAAAGAGGCAGGAATTAACAGTGCGATTGAAATCCTGCAAAATGTAATGCAGCAGGAGGCGAATAATGTTGATGTGTATCAGTATTTGGCTGACGCGATAGCTTTCAAGGGGCAAATACTCGCCGCAAAAGGTGTTTTAAATGCCGATATCAACGCCCGTCAGGAAGCGATAAAGGTTCTGCTGAAGGGAGTCCAGAGCCTTCCAAATGAGCCAAGGGCTTATATAAATCTCTATGGCTTAAAACTGATTCAGGCAGGGCAGGATGCCGAGGCGTTAAAGCTGGTTGAATCCGATATTCTTAAGCTTACCGATAAGTTTAAGGATAGTCCGCTTCCGTATTTCGCGGTTGTTCAGTTGTACAGCAGAAATCCGAAGAAACTGGAAATGGTAATTGCCGCAGCCGAGAAGGCAAATCAAATTGACAGCAACAATGTCAACTATGCGCTGACGCTGGCAGACCTTCATTACAGAAAATATTCTATTTCCAAAGACGAAGCGGATTTCCAAAAGGCGGTGAATATCGCGACCAGCGCCCTGAGTTTTCCCAGCAGTCTCGATGTGTCCGGTCCGAACGCCAGAATAAGTTTTATAAACAGATATTCGCTGCATACTCTCCTGGCAAACTTCTTTATTGAAAAAGCGGCAGCCTCTGCGAGTGGGACGGCTGAAAAAACAAAATGGCTGGAAAAGGCCGAGCAGGAAGTTCACGAGATGGATCAGCTTCTGGGCAGCGCTGAAAATCCTTCTGCGATTATGTGGCACGGCAGACTTCTGTTTGCCGAGGGAAAGACTAACGAGGCGATTGTTCAAATGGTCGCTGCTTACGATGCTTTGACCACTGGCGAACAATTGAGGGGCGATATACAGCTTGGCAGACTTTCCTGTGATTTAGCAAGAGCTTTTGAAAACTCGTCTGAAACAGGAGCGGTCATTAAATATTATTCCACCGCTTTCAAAAACGAGGTTCATTTGATTAAGCCTGAAATTATTCTCGATTTTGCCGCGGTGCTGATGCGTGCACAGGACTGGGAGAGCGCTATCAAATCAATAGACTTCTTTGAAAATAATTTTACCGCAAACGACAAGAGTCGAATCCTTAGGGTCGGCGCTTATATCGGGGCGAATATGTACGATGAAGCGAAGGAATCTCTCGGCAAATTGCCGCAGGACGACCCGAATACTTTAAGGCTCAGACTTGCATATCTTAGAAATAGAATGAGCAGTACCGGATGGGGGCTTGTGAGAACTTCCGATACCTCTAAACAGGCAGCCCAGGATGCAAATGCCATTAAATTGAAGGCTGAATATGACAGCCTGAAAACTCAGTACGATAAGGCTTCCGAACAATTGGCGTCGCTTGGCACAAAAAAACTGATGGAATCCGAAGTTGCGGATTTGCTCAGGCGGTATATCGCTGATTCGCAAAACGAGAAAGCCAAAAAAATTGCCGATAGTTTCATTCAGGACAATCCGAATAGTGTGAATGTAAAAATGTATCGGTTTATGCTCGATGAGCCTTCGCCGGTAAATGTACCGCAGGCAAGGCTTGAAGAGTTGATGGTTAAAGCCGTTGAGTCGATTGATGAACCGACAGCCAAAGCGCTGACTCTTGGGCAGTTTTATCAGAGCAAGGGCCAAAGCGATAAGGCAATTGAATTTTACAGCAAGGCTCTTGAGACATCTCCCGACAATACACAGGCGGTGGCCGGCATTTTTGATGTCGCCATAAGCGTTGGGGATATGGAAAAGGCCGGGAAAATGGCTGATATTGCAAGCGAGAAAAATCTCGATTTATGCGATGGTGAATTTTTCAAAGCCAGACTGCTGTTTGCTCAAAAAGATTATCCAAAAGCGCTTGAGCGAATCAATAACTGTTTTACGAAGAGACCGGTTTTTTCACAAGGGTATATGCTGAAAAGCCAGATTGACACGGCAATGGGGAAATCCGCAGATGCCATTGAAGATGCCAAAAAGGCCTATCAGTCAAATCCATTAGATGGGCAAATTGCCAAAAGTTATGCGTCTGTTTTGTATGAACGCAACCGGAAATTAGGCAATGCTGTTTCGGATGAACAGCGTCTCGAAACGAAAACCGCTCTCTTTATGGCTACGCGTGCCAATCCTACAGATCTTGCTCTGAGTAATTTTTACGCCGAGTATATAAGCGACACCGAGCCTCTGCGAGCCATTGCAATATGCCAGCAAATACAAAGAGTCTCGCCGACCGTCGATAATGTTCTCAAATTGGCGGGTCTGGCTAAGCGGCTCGCCGAAAGGAACAGAATTCAGCCGCAGTTGAGCACCTATATTGCCATTGCGCAGGATGCTTATGCAAAGGCTTATGCGGCAGCGCCGACGGATAACAGGGTTTTGACCGAATACAGTGAGTTTTTAAGAGCTACCGGAAAAGCCGATGAGGCACAAAAAATACTAACCGGCAACGATGCGCTTTTGTGGCAATACTATATGAGAAGCGGCAAAGTCGATGAGGCGCAGCAAATTCTGAATAAACTGTACGAGGCAAATCCGCAGGATGCTAATACTATAAAGGGTCTTGTGCTTGTATCGAGAACAAAAAAAGATCAGGCTGGTATTCTGAAATATACCGCAGAACTGCTTAAAATCGACAAATCCATAGATAATCAGATAATTCAGATTGAGACCTATCTTGAAGCCGGCCTGACGGATGAGGCTCAGAAGAAACTTGACAGTGTCAGGGAAAGATATCCAGATGAGCCGAAAGCTGTATTTTTGCAGGCCTGGCTGCTTGCAAGACAGGGCAAACTTGATGATGCGCTTGTGCTTGCAAACAGAAATATCGAGCTTGACAAAAATAACGCAAGAGTTTGGCAGTTGCGGGGGCAAATATATCTCGCGTTGAATAAATTGAATGAGGCTGTTGATGATTTACAAAAGAGCAAGTCTATTCAGGATAACGCCGAAATACGCGTGGATGTTGCCAGAGTTTATGTGAGGACTGCCAGAGATGAGCAGGCGATTGTAGAGCTTAAGACCGCTGTTGACCAGTTTGGCTCTGCTGTGGCCAGAAATATGCTCGAAGAGGTTTATCTGAAATTGGGGAAAAAAGACAGTCTTGACAAATTTTACACCGAGACGATGCGGTTATATCCCGATGGTGTCTACTGGTACAACAGGGCAGGCGAATTCGCTTTGAGCAAAAAAGAATTTGACAAGGCTCATAAACTGTTCGATACCGCTTTTCAGAACAGTCTTAAATTGAATAGCGAATCTCCTGACTTTCAGGCTTTTGACGGCAAATTGAGGTCGCTGCTCGAAGCTAAAAAATATGACCAGTTACTCGCCGAAGCGACAAAGTATCTCGAAGGACCTATTGCAACTATTGCTTATTCAAGGATGGCCAGAGCCAAGGCTGATACGGGCGACAAGGATACCGCAACGCAATATTTCCGCAGAGCTTTGGAAAAAGCAGGCGCAAACGAGGAATTTATTATCGAAACTATCAGACAAATGAACCAGGTTGTTGGCTTTGATGAAACGGTCAAGTGGTGCAATGAAAAAATTCAGACGCAGCCCGATTCGCTTGCCATAAACATTGCATTGTTGAATTTGTACAGGATGTCTGAGGAGTACAACAAGGCGTTGGTCTATGCCGACCAGTGCATAAGGCTTACGACCGATAATGAACAGACCAATATGCTGCACCGTCTGAATAAGGCCAATACCCTTCATATGGCCTTTAAAAAGACCGGCGATAACGATTATTTAAAGAAGGCTATTCAGGAGTATGAAAGTATTCTTCAAAAACAGCCGACAAATGCTACAGTACTTAACAATCTTGCTTACATACTTGCAGATACAGGTGTGGATGTAAGCAGGGCTCTTGATTACGCTAAAAGAGCTTATGTGTCTCTGCCGAGCAATGCTAATGTACTTGACACCTATGGCTATGTTCTTTTGAAAAGCGGCGATGCCAAACAGGCTGACGAAGTTCTGCAAAGGGCTCTGCAGCAGTTTGAACAGGATAAGATAAACGCACCTATGGATGTGTATGACCATATAGGATTGGCCAAGGAAAAATTAAAGCAGGATGCTGAGGCTTTAACAGCCTATAAAAGAGCTTTGGAATTATCAGATGAAAATGTTTCTAAAGATGTCAAAGACAGGATATCAGCATCAATCAAAAAGCTATCCGGCCAGTCGCCGAGCCGATAAGGTTGTTCTGAAAACTCCTGTTATGGGACTTTTATTCTCTGCAGGAGCTGAAATATGATAAATAACAGACAACCAGCGATACCAAGTCAGGCCAGAACAGGTTCTTTGGCTAATTCAGGCATTACGCCAAAGGAAATACTGGACATTCTCAGGCGGCATATGTTCCTGATAATTATGATGACCATACTCGGTGCCGTTGTCGGTGTCGGGCTGTGGTTCGTTTTGCGGAAGGTTGCGCCAAAATATACAGCAAGAACGTATATAGAAGTCTTAAGCCCCGGCCAAAGCGATCCTACAATAATTGGCAGTCCTCTTGCCGGCAAGGACATCGCTTATGAATTCAGGTTTTCCAAAGCAGCGCTGATAAAACAGCAGAATATGCTGCAGGAACTGATTCGCAGAGACGCTATTAAAGAGACAAGATGGTTCAAGAGCTTCAACGATGACATAGCGAATATTATCAAAGACCTCGAAGATAATTTTGGAGCGGTCCCAGACAGAAACAGCAGTTATATATTAGTCAGTATGACCTGCGGCGACCCCAAAGAAGCGGCTCTCATAGTCAATGAAATGGTTGACCTGTTTATTAAATCGCAGAAGACGAACGCTGAAACTGAGGCAGGCCAGAAGTTAAGGGAATTAGGACTGCAGGAAAATGAACTCCGCGACAAGCTTAGAAGTATAACCACTTCGCTGGATGACATCAGGAGAACAACAGGCATCACACAGCTTGAAACCGGAGGTGAAGGAACAGATTTCCGTCATACAGTTACACAAAAACTTGCAAGTCTTGAAGTCGAAAAAACAAAAGTCGAAGCGGATATGGAGCAGATTAAGGCGAGCGTTGCCAATTTTGAGGAAAGAACCACAGTCTCTGAAGTAGTACAGCGAGACACAGAAAACGACCAGGTTGTGATGCAATTGATGGAGCGAATTAGCTCTTATGAGGCGGAGCTTGCGAGAAAACAAACGAATCTCGGCGAAAATCACAGAGAAGTGCAGCAGTTGCGTGAACTTCTGCGTCAGACAATTGCGGAGAAAGATGTCCGCAGCAATGCAAAATCGCAGCAGATTAGAAATTCAGACGTTACTTTGGCTAAGGATCAGCTTGCGCTTTTGACCAATCGGCTTGCAAAGCTCCAGGAACTTAGAGATAAGACGGAAAACGAGCAGAGGGACCTTGACAACGCAAGGTCGCAATACGACCAGTTTGTTTCGGACCGTGAAGAAACCAAGACCAAGCTGTTTGATGTTCAGGCACAGATAAGCAAATACAACCTTATAAAGCAGGATGCGGAATCCTCAAAGGTAAAAGCCATCGGCCCTGCACCTGAGCCTTTGGAGATTAGTTCGCCCAAATTGCTGATATTCGCGCCGGGCGGAACTTTCCTCGGCTTTATGCTGGGTATAGGTTTGGCATTCTTAATCGAGTTGCTTAACGACCTGATAAGAACGCCGAGCGATGTGATGAAGTTTGTAAATATCCCGCTGCTTGGTATGGTTGTACATAAAAATCTGGATGCAGCCACAAAGAAGGCCGATATGTGGACGGTTGCAAGGCTTCTGCCGTTCTCGATTATGAGCGAATGCTACAGACAATTAAAAGCCAATCTCAGGCTTTCTGCACAGATTGATTCTCAAAAGGTAATTTTTGTCGCCAGCGGAAATGCCGAAGAAGGCAGAACTACCGTAGCAGCCAATATGGCGACAATTTTTGCATCCGGCGACAACCGCGTACTATTCATAGATGCGAATTTCCGCAGGCCCACATCACATAGAATATTCCCAGGCTCAGACGAAATAGGTGAGCTTGATATACACAACGAGGGTTTAAACGGTTATCTGACCGGCCTGCATTCCATTGAGCAGACTATTCGTTCAACAGGGCTGGAAGGTATTGATGTAATCGATAGCGGCGCTCTCCCCGAAAACCCGGCTGAACTTTTGGGCGGCAGCAAAATGACCGAACTTATCAAATACGCCCAGGGGCATTATGACCGTGTGATAATCGACGGCCCTCCAATGCTCGTAAGCGATGCCAAAGCCCTTGCCTCGCAGGCGGACGGCACTATATTGGTGTTCAATGCCGCCATCACTCGACGCGGCACCGCTAAGAGAATCGTCAGGGAATTGAAAGAAAACAATACGAATATTCTTGGCGCTGTGCTTCTCGGTGTAAGACTGCTCAAGGGCGGATATTTCCACGAATTGTTCGAGTCTTACAGGGAATATCAGGTGGCACAAAAGGTTTAGAATAAGTAAATAATCAATAAATCAAAACGGCAGCCATCAGATTATTAAGCGGTTGCCGTTTTTTTTGCGCCACTTATAAAACAGTTGTTTTTATCCATCTTAGGCGGTATCATCCCAATCTACCGGGGCGTAGCGCAGTTTGGCTAGCGCGTTGGACTGGGGGTCCAAAGGTCGCAGGTTCGAATCCTGTCGCCCCGATTTTTTCTGACAGCAGATTGGAAACCCACAAAAATCCCCGGTCACAGAATTTAAAGTCCGAAATCCTAACCAATCACAAAATTAAACAGATATTATAACTCTTTACATAACAAAGAATTACAATCTGGTCAAAGTTGTTTTTTTTTAATTTACTGGCAATTTACAGGTCTAATTGCGATAATGCCATAGGTAAGACTTATGCCATATGGGCGATAGCTGTGTGAAATGGCGTTAAAAGGTGAGAGAAATTATGCTATGAAGATAATGAACAATAGCAAAATAAACGTTGTGGATGTGAAAGACCCCCACGAACTCGCCGCAAGGGCGATGGATATTTTTGCCGACTTGGCAAAACAGGCTGTCGGTGAAAAAAATGTTTTCCATGTGGCCATTTCGGGCGGAAAAACTCCGCGAAGATTTTACGAACTCCTCGGCACGACCGCCGACAGCGCAAACCTGCCCTGGGATAAGACCGAATTATTCTGGGTTGATGAGCGATGTGTAGACCCGCAGTCGCAGGAGAGCAATTACAGGCTTGCGAATGAAACGTTTTTAAAAAAAATTCCTATCTCCCCCAAAAATGTTCACCGGATAATGGGCGAAACCAATAATTATAATCAGGCTGTCGAAGATTATGACCGCGCACTGCGAAAAATTTTCAATCTCTCGCCAGGCCAATTTCCGCAGTTTGACCTGATGGTTCTTGGAATGGGTCCCGATGGCCACATCGGCTCTCTTCTTCCAAATTCTTATGCTCTGTTTGACACGGTTGATCTGGTAACAGTAGTTTATCAGTTGGAAGGCGGCCTCAATCGTATTACGCTCACACATCCGGTAATATGCGCTGCAAAGCAATTGCTTGTTATGGTATCAGGCACGGAGAAGGCTTCAATTGTTCGTGATGTACTGCTCGGCAAGCCTGATGAAGTTAAGTATCCCGTTCATACCCTCTGGCCGATACTCGACAAGGTCGTATGGGTTATCGACAGCGATGCCGCAAAACTGCTATAGAATTTATTGCGGAATTATCAATCTAATACCAGGCTTGATTATGTTCGGCCCCTTGGGAAACTGCTCCTTATTCGCCTCATAAATTCTTTTCCACCCGTTGACGTTATTATAATATATTTTTGATATGTCGCTCAGCGTTTGTCCCTGCGCAACAATATGAACTCTGCCGATTTCAACTACAGCGGATTTTTCTTCGGGTTTTGTCGGCGGATTTTTCGCCCGTTGAGCCGCAGGTACCGGCTGCTGCGACTCAAATTTTATGGAAGGCTGCTTAATAATCTGTTGTCGAGTACAGAACCAGACTATGCCTGTTATGCACAGAACAGTTCCCGCCAGCATTCCGGCTTTTACATCTATTCGCATTTATAGGCCGTCGTCTCCATCGGTTTTTGTCTTCAGGCCAATCAGAAGTACAGGAGCCGCGATAACGATTGTAGAATATACACCGACTATCATACCTATAATCATTATGTAGTTGAAGCTCCTGAAACCATCGCCGCCGAAGATATACATAATTACTACAGCCAGCATCGTAACAAACGATGTCAGGAAAGTACGAGGCAGCATCTGATTGATACTGTCGTTAATCATCTGCGGCGTAACTGCTTTGAGTCTGCCTTTGGTTTCACGGATACGGTCGTAGATAACGATGGTGTCGTTTACGCTGTAACCGATGATTGTCAGGAACGCTGCGATAGCCGCCAAATCAATCTTGAAGTCGCCGATGAGGAGCTTTTGTCCTATCGATGTGTCGCAGAAGTATGTGCTTGCAACCAAAAAGCCCAAGGCAATGGATACGTCATGAAGCAATGAGAACAACGCACCAAAGCCGTATCTCATATTGCCGAATCGCATTCCAAGATAAATCATCATTGCAACCAGCGAAAGCACTGAAGCGATAATTGCTCGTGTCTTTGCTTCCTTGCCGAGAGATGCGGAGAATTGAGTTACACGCGACAGTGAAGACTTCAATTCAGCCGCTGCTGTAATTTTCTTTATCTCGTTTGCAGTAAAGTTCGTCCACTCATCATCACTCAACTGGCGATAGCCCGTGTCAGGCAGAATACTGGCATAAATAAATTTCACAGCAGGGGCGTTTGAATCTGTTACGCCTTCGGCCATTATTTTATATCTATACCATGCCATAGATTCCATATCAGGCTTAAATCTCAGGTCGTTGAGACGCTTTTCCATCTCTGCGATTGTGACTGGTTTGTTTAGTGCAAACTCTATTTTTATGCCATCAATAAAATCGCCAAACTCAGGCGTTTCAGCAACCATTGCATCGGTAATCTTTACGCTTGATACTATCTGCGGTCCAAGATTTTCCATTATCTGCAGCTTGTCCTTAAACGCGTTAAGAACAGCCGTGGTTACGATTTCATTTACAACAGGTGCTGAAATCTCAGCCTTGTCGCCGAAGGTTTCGCCAAGAATCAAACTGACGACAGACTTATTTGTCTGAGTTGTCGTAATGGTAAATTTTGCCGGATTTTCACTGTTCTGTGCTACTGTCAGTCCGGTAATCCTGCTGCGTTTATCAACCTGTGCTTTTTCTATAGCATCTGTAACAGTTTCAATTGTTTCCTGTGAACCTGGCTTAAAAGTTATATCGGCATTCGCCTTGTTGGTTTCAGTAGTAGTGATTTCATACTGAGTTTTTGTGTTTTTGTTGCCTACGCTATAAACTCTTGCTGATGAGATTGCAGGGATTTTCAGCATTTCGCCCTGTTTCCTGATGATATCCTCAACCGCGTCTCTGCTCATGCCGCATTCGGACTTGAGGTCAACCTGGACGCTTGTTCCGCCGGTGAACTCAATATCATATTTGTTATTCTTGCTGTCATCGCGGGTGAAGAATACAATCCAACTGCCTGCGAGCAGTGACAGAGATATGACCATCATTACAGGAGCAATCTTCATCCAGTTGATATTGATGCTGTTCTTGAAGACCTGAAGCATCATTAACTTGTTCTTCAGCAGGCCGGTATTCAGCATTAACTGGAAAATTAAGCGGGTTACAATAAGACTTGTAAATACGCTCGATACCAAGCCGATAATAAGGGTAATTGCAAAGCCCTTGATTTCTTCTGAGCCTATCATATACAAAATGACGGCTGTGATAATCGTTGTCAGGTTAGAGTCAAAAATAACCCAGAATACTCTGCGATAGCCGTTTTCAATAGCTGTTCGTATAGATGCGCCTTTGGCCTGTTCTTCACGAATACGCTCGAAAATAAGCACGTTTGCGTCAACGCTCATACCGATTGTCAAAATGATACCCGCGATACCTGACAGTGTAAATGTTGCGCTGCTCAGAGCCATCATACCAAGTATTATCAATACGTTGATGAACAGAGCTACATCGGCTATAGCGCCGCCAATTAGATAATAAAACATCATAAAGCCTGCTACAGCGAGAAAACTGTAATAGCAGGCTGTGATACCCTTGGCGCGGTTGTCGGCTCCGATGAGCGGCCCGATAGTCTTTTCTGATATCGGAGGCTCAATCAGTCTTGCAGGCAGAGAACCTGCGTTGAGCTTGTTGATCATATCCATCTGCTCTATTTGTGTATAATCGCCTTCAATAACGCCGCTGCTGCGAATTGCACTCCTGATATTCGGGGCAGATATAGCAACGCCGTCAAGAGTAATGCAAAGCGGTCTTTGAAGATTATTTCTTGTTACATCGTAGAACAGCGAAGCTCCCACTTCGTCGAAGTTAAACGCGATAGCTCTTTTGCCGAGCTGGTCGGACGATGCGCTGGACTTTTCGAGTTTCCATGGTTTTTTGCCGCTGTTCCTAAGCAGGCATTCGCCTTTCTGATTACTCGTAAGAACATAATACTTTTCAGCGAATGAGCCAACGACAATCGGATTTCTTTCGCTTGGCTGCCATGAGGGGTCTTCAGGGGTTTCTATCAGTATCCACACATATTTGTTATCTGATGCCAATTTTGGCCCTTTGGTTTTGAGCGCTTCGGCATAAGCGGTCATTTCCTCTTTGTTGGTTCTGCCGTCATCGAGTTTTGGCAGAATACGGAATTCAAGAACGCCGGCGCCTTTAAGCATTCTCTTGACATCTTCCGGGCCGTCAATTCTGCCTCTTACTAAGCGGTAATCCTTAAAGACAGCATCCAATGCGTCAATTTTTTCAGCTCTTGACGGGAATGCGGCTTTGAACTGGTCGAGCATCTCGGTGCGTTTAACGGATTTTTCGGGCATTTCAAGTATTTCAGTGAGCGAATCAATGCCGAGATTGAAATTTTTCAGTTTGTCTTCAGCCTGCTTATACACGGCGTTAAGGCCGGTCTGGGGCGTGGTCAGTTCATTGACCACCTGCGACCACTGCTGATAACCTCGTATATACTCCTCAACCTGTGGACGCGTTTTTTGTGCGGTAGAAGAATTTGCATCTGTGATAAGCTGGTTAATCTTAGTTGTCTGACCGTTCGGGTCAAGACTGCTCCATGATGATGCAAGCGAAACAAGCGATGAGTCGTTTATGCCGCTTTTTTGAAGTTCTGATGATATTGTGCTTAATGTTGTTTTCAGGGAGTCTCTTTTTTCCTGCGCGGCTTTCCTTGCATCATAGGCAGCAGACAGACCTGTGAGAATT
>Ga0172379_10005389_pt1 | contig 17941 bp, 16 predicted proteins | sample GrowelOW334metaG_FD_119756 | JGI IMG/M metagenome (GOLD analysis project Ga0172379, IMG submission 119756) | Groundwater microbial communities from an aquifer near a municipal landfill in Southern Ontario, Canada - Groundwater well OW334 metaG | ecosystem: Environmental > Aquatic > Deep... | reverse complement strand
TGCAAGGAAAATTTTTGTTTAATTTTTAGATAGAACAGATATATAAAATAATTTACCGTATAAAGTAATTTATTGTCGGCAAGACTTTTTTGGAAATAAACATGGTTTCTGGTGGAGTAATAGAGCCGAAATATATTCTTCTCCTCCACCTGCATACCGATATTCTCTGAAGGAGCGATATCTTCTATTCTGCTGTCATGCAGCAAAATAATTTCTCCGCCATACCGAACAATGCGGTACGAGTACTCATAATCATCTCCATAAAGAAATAACTTTTCATCAGGATAACCGATAACATCGAGTAACGCCCGATGGAAGAACATTCCGCCGTACGGCGCTACCGGAATTCTGCCATGATTTTTCGGCATGATAATGTCGCGTTCTTTAAATTCTCCGCGATACAATGCTGAATTTTTCCTTGTAGAGAACGGCCGCATAATGGTAAATCCGAGAATAGAATTTCTTCCTCCAATAATCGGATCGATCGACGATGAATCCCTTCGCGCTAACTCTTTGTATGCCGGACCGTGTTCCCTGTAGCTGAACAAACATAGATGTTTTTCTTTTTGGAAAACGCCGGATGTATTCCAATAATCAACGATTACTTTCAATGCATCTGTATGCGGAACATTATCATCATCAAGCAGCCAAATATAGTCACATCCATTATTGCTGTGTACAAATTCCAATCCGGCTTTGTAACCGCCAGCGGAGCCTGTATTTTCCGGAAGAGTGATGACTGTTAATGTTCCTTTCAGATCATATTCTTTCGCGCGAAGTTTTTGTCTGCTGTCATTTTCCGAATTATTGTCAACGACAATAATTCTTGATACGTTAACCTGAAGCAGCCTATCAATAACTTGATTAAGCAAGTGATATCTGTTTCCGTACGTTACGATGACCGCACAAACGTTCATTCGAAGAATTTCTCCGTATGTGTCAATTTAAGGATAATGTCTTTCAAAAAAATCTTCGCGATAAAGGTATGTTTACCTTTAAACACACGTATGGCAATAGAAACAACACTTTTCCAATAAGAAATTTTTGTTGGCCTGCTCTGCGGACGGTAATTGATAATCCCGATAATTTCCCTCTTATCCTTTTCTTCCACCCTGTTCCAGAATATGTGTAGATAGGGGAAAAATATATATTTTATAATATCGCTCAGATCCTCAATCCCCTGTTCATCATAATGATACCGCTCGAATGCGAAACCTATTGATTTCACCGCATTTGCAATATCCATCTTTTTTAAAAAAACAGAATAAATCCCTTGAAAATAAAAATCAAATTTAACCGGAGCATCAACGTGGTAGATTTTTTTTGTTTCTGCAAAGCTATTCTTTAAACACCCAACGATGCACTCCGCAAGATGCTGCGGTGTGCAATTTTGCATTTCAATAATATGGTCAATTGGTAGCCCGAAGTATTTTGCATCTTGTATCATCGAAGCAAACATATGCGTCTTGGAACTTAATAGTTGAATCGTGGGCAGTTTCTTCGCCCAATCCGATGTCGCTAACCACGAAATGCCGCTTGAACATCCTACCAACAACGAACAATATTTTGTCAGTTCGGCGTTTTCTTTAAAACCCAATACGCTGGCATCTATAATGTTGCTTGAAGGAGACAATACTTTCTTATCGGATGTTAATACAAATTTAACATCTGCATGATAGCTCAATACATGTTTCGCCGCCTCAAGTGCAAAATCTACGGTCACAAAAGACTGACCGCTCGTTGAACTGCATTCAAATAAAATAACAGTGTCTTGTGCGGTGAAATTGTTGCTCTTTGCGAAATTAGCGACAGTTTTTACTTCTTCGGCAGACAACCGAACAACAGGTTGCACCGTTACTGTCATAGGTCGAGGATATCCTCTGAATAACGAAGAGCGGCTGGTTCCATCGTAACGATGAAAATTGGCGGGGGGAATTTGGGTTAAAAATATTTCGTCATATTCGCCGGTCTGTTTCTTCTTAATTGCTTCTGATTCAAACCTCCACCACATTTCACTGACATCTTCGCCCGCATGCTGCGGTTGTATTTCCCAAATTTCATCAACAAAAGGATTTCTTTCGACAACCAAACGGCACATTGAACTGACCGCCCATGTTAAATGACAATCGGGGTAATCATGTTTAATCTGACGTGCAACCGCTGTAGCATATAGACAATCACCTCTTTTACCTAATTGTCCCAGCAGAATCTTTTTTTGCATGGTCAACGATGTTTATTTGTTACTGAAATCGTTTCTCGAACGTCACTAATCCGAACGTGTAACCGACAGAAGGATCAGGCGATTCGTTGTTTTTATTGATAACGGCTTCGCCAAGAGTCCAATCCATTTCCTGCACCGGATAGAGGTTATGCCGCTTACATTCTGCCATGAGATTAATGACTGCTTCTTTGTCAAGCGGCTGCCATGCCAAACCGTAAAGTTTAATGCTGGTGGTCACTTTAGGGTTCCAGTAATCGAACGTCACGAATAATCTTCCTCCGATTTCAAGCAGCCGCGATGTTTCTTTTGCAAATTGATTGAAATCTACTTCGTGTTCTATCACTGATAAACAGGTAATATTGCGAAAGGAATGATCAGAATATTTCGTGTTCATCAAATCGCCGATTGAATATTTTACTCCCTTTATCGGAATATTTGGCTCGCGCAAATCAACTCCATGCAATTCTCCCGATATTTTCTTAATCGCCAAATTTTTTAGAATATATGAGTCGGAACTTCCCATATCCAAAAAATTACCGTCATTAATTTCTGGAATAATGTTTGCTAGATCCCAATTTTTAAATTTTATTCCATGAGAAACAAATCCATTTCGCTCAACATATCGTGTGCATTGTTTTACCTCTTCATTTGACGTCAATAGTTTACAGAGCGATCTGCTTGATTGTTCATAATGAGGATATAACACAAAACTTCGTAATTGCCGATATTTTCTTTTAAAATATTCCATTACAATATCTCCATTATTTTTATTGCACCATTGATGATAAATATTAAATACCGTGGGGTAATTATGGTTTATGATGTGAAGAAGAGAGTTGTCGATTTCACTGCTCTTTTGTCCGTTCGATTATCACACGAAACTGCTTGTCAATTTCATCGATACATTTTGTCCGTTCAAGATTGAGGACAGCCAGCTGCTTAACAACATGATCTTTTTTCTCGACAGGAACCTTTTCGAATTCATACACCAGCTCCTGTTCATGCCATAATCTGCAATTAACGTCTGCAAGCTGAGAAAATATTTTCGAGATGCTTCCCGTAACTTCCGCGACAACATTCCCCTCTTTCTTATACACCTTATTGGCCGCAAAGGTTAATTTTTCCGTCGGAATTTTCCCGTGAACTGCTGAAATAATAAATTCATCTATTTCAGTTTGAAGTTGATTTTCCTGCACCGATAGACTGTTTAATCGATCCTGATCCTGCGAGTGATACTGTTTTAATTTGACTATCGTTAACTTGTCACACAATGAACCGAGCGTTTCTGCCATCACTATCTTCCTTATATACTTCTGATTACTTTGCCCATATTCCTGTTGCCGTGCCTGAAATAATTTTCTTCACTTGGATGGGCCACAGAATGCATCCGGGTAAAATACAAATACTCGGCGCCAGAATAACCCCCGCTATCCCCAGGCCACAATACTTTGCAAGAAAAATGGCTAATGGTATATTGACAATGCCGATGATAACCGAAGAAATAATCTGCAATTGTATTTTTCCTGTTCCGTTAATAAAATAGGCATAAATGTTACACCAAGCAATAATAAGCACGTAGATACCCATGGAAAGAGAGATGCTCAGCGAAACATGAATATCTTTCCCAATCCAATATTGGTAGAATTTATCGGCAAACAATGACATCACAACAACAACAATGGCGGCGACGTACCATCCTCGTCGCAATACTTTGATTGTTCTGCGTATCCAAACAACATCGTTACGGATGTACGCTTCAGTATACGCAGACCAAAACGGAGAGAGGATAATTGTTAACCCCATGGTGATAATGCTGTAATACTTAAACGCAATATTGTACGGAACAACATCGGCAGGAGAAAACAACTGCGCGATGATAACATTCGATGTCGAAAAAATAACTACGCCGACAATTTGCAAAAGGAAAAATCGTAATCCCAATTGAACAAGTTCGGATGCATGCGTTTTTTTTACGAACGCCCAGGATGGCCGGACATTTTTATACTTGCGATTGAAAAACCAAAATGAGGCGCCAATCGGCACAATTGCCGTTGAGAAACCGACTGCAATACTGAGTTTGAGTAACGATCCCTCCGTTGTGGAAATGAGAATCCAAATGAGGGTAAGGGAAATCACATTACTTAAGACTTCAAGAAGGCTATTTAACGCAGGTTTCTGATCTGCTATGAGAATTGTTCCAATAAGACCGAAAACAAAACGCAAACAGAAAAAACCGAACGTAATCAACATAAGAAGACTCAATTCACCTGAAAAACCTTCGGGTGCATTAAGAAGTATTGACCAATCCAGGAATGGATTCACAAGAAAAAATATTGTAAAGACAATTCCGGTTATGGCGCTTAAAAATGCATACGTAGTACTCACATACATGCGGGCAAGGAGAATATCTCCTTGTGCAATTGCTACAGCAAACTTGTTTCGCAATCCGTTGCCGAGGCCGATATCAAAGAAACTAAACCACCCGATAACTGAGGTCAGTGTGAGCCAAATACCGTAATTGGTGGGGTTGAGGTAGTGAAGAGTCATTGGAACAAGGAGGAAACCAAATACAATGCTCATTCCACGCAAGATTAACATCGCAAGGATGTTTTTTTTTATTTTAACTGTTCGTACGTGTCCGGAAAAGAATGATGCTAGGGAAGTCAAGCCCAAATTCTTGAAATAATTAAAAACCTTGATGACCATAATGTTTAATTTATCAATCGATTCTTGGATCGGTTTGTTTGAACATCATATCAATTAATTGATTGAAATTATATTTTGGTTTCCATCCTAAGTTCATTATTATCTGAGGATTGCTTACCAAAATATTATATTCCGGTCTGTAATCCTTTTGAACAACGACGTACTCTTTCCAACTTTTATTGATTTTCTCAAAACACCGCTCCACCCAATCTTCAATGCTGTAGGATTTACCGGATCCGATGACCGCTTCAAAGATATTCTCTTGATTTACTAAAACCCACATTGCTTCAACAACATCGCCTGCATAATTGAATTCTTTCTGAACACCAATGTTTCCTAAAGATAATTTTTCGGTACTCCCGCCGCTGATTCGAATTGCAGACTGTACAATTTTTTGATTGACATGCCTTTCAGTCCTCAGCGGGCTATCATGATTGAACAGGTAACCAATGTAAACATGCAAATTAAAAACATCGCGAAAATATCTTCCGGCATACACAGAATGAATTCGGGCGGCAGAATATGCGCTGCGCGCTTCAAATGGCGTTTTTTCATCAATCGGTTCACCGGTATTCTTAAATTGCATGGCACTTCCCGCTAAAAACACTTTTGCCTTGGGACAATGAAGTTTCACACTCTCCAAAATATTGATTGTACCGTTGCTAATGGCGTTGTGATTATGGAATAAAGCCGAGTGGTGTGTTGTTGAATTTGCGGCGAAATGAAAAATAAAATGCGGTCGGTGGAATTTTATTAAATCTTCAACAAATTTAAAATCGCCAACATCTCCGTGAATCCAGTTTTTCCCGGTTTGTGATACTCCAATGACATCAATTTGATTTAACGTTAACAGCTCCGCGAGATAATAGCCATCCTGACCGTTCGCACCAAAAATCAAAGCCCTCATAATGAATTCTGTACCTCGGTTTCCTGTAATTTATGTTACACAAATAACTTCCTCTGGTCTTACACAATTTCTATTTCCGGCAGAGGGAAAATGAATTTCCCTCCGTTGGCAATATATTCCTTTTCTCTGGCAAGAATATTATCCTTAAAATGCCATGGCAGCACAAAAAAATAATCCGGCTTCATAGATTTTGCTTCCGCTTCCGAAATGATCGGTATATTCGTCCCCGGAGTAAAAGCTCCAAATTTATCTTCGTTAACTTCCGCAATAAAAGGTATTTGTGTACTGTTGAAACCGCAAAATTGCAAAAGTACATTCCCCTTTGTGCTGGCGCCATACCCGATTATTTTTTTTCCGTCGGAAACCAATGCGTTAATCAAATCCATTAAATTTTTTCTATGACGAAATACACGCTCTTCGAATTCGCGGTACGGCCTGGGAGTATCCAATCCCATTTCTTCTTCCTGTTTTAACAGCCAATTGATTATTGGAGTATTTGCTTTGTAATGGCTTTCACCTTTGCTTACGGTTACAGAAAAACTGCCGCCGTTCACCGAATTCATCTGAACATCAATTACTTTTAATCCGCATCCCTCGACCATTTTTTTAATAACCTTAAAGGAATAAAATTCCAAATGCTCGTGACAAATGGTATCATAACTATTTGTACGCAGCATACTGGGCATATAACTTTGTTCAAAATGCCATATTCCTTCTTTATCCAAGCACTTCTCTACATCTCCGATAAAATCCATCGGATTTTCCAGATCGTAAAACATAGCTATAGAGGTAATCACTTTAGCTTTTTCACCACGAAATTTTTCATCAAACACCTGTGATGAGAAGAACGCGGGGATAAGAGTGATATCGTCCGTGTAGTATTTGATAAATTTAGTACCGGTCGGATCAATGCCTACCTTTCGCACCTTTCCATGATAAAACTTCAATAATGTGGCATCGTTACTGCCGATATCTATTACGATATCGTTGGATTCCAATTGCACTAATTTTTCAAGAGTTCGCACTTTCTGTTCAAGATGCCGAACCATTGACATGTTTAGCCCGGAACGATATCCGTAATTTTCACCGTACATCTCTTCCAGTCCGTAGGACTGTTTTAACTGGAGCAATCCGCTATCGGAACACCATACCAAATCGAGAGGACCCTTCGTTACTTTCTGAGAGCTACTTTTGGGGAATACACCCGTCAGACACTGCTCGCCCAATGATAATACCGTAATTAAATTTTTGCTCCCGCTAATGCGGCATCTGTCTATTTCTTTATACATACCTTTTCTTCAATCTTAAAAAATATGATGATGGATGTGATAATTTGCGTAGTTTAGAATATTGACTTTGAATCAATTTTGTCGTTTTTTCATAGTGTTGGCAGCTACAAAAAAACCAATACCTCCCAGCACTAAAATATTGATCCATAAACTTAGCTGCTTGCCGAGATAAAATCCTCGTGGTTGAAATTTCATTGAAACAGTATGTTCGCCGGCAGGCACAACAACGCCTCGAAACATATAGTTTACTCTGTAAATCGGGGTTTCTTTTCCATCAATGAATGCTTTCCAACCCTCGGGGTACCACGTCTCGCTGATAAACAAGAGGTTATTTCCCGTTGCGTGCGCTTTCAACTCAATATCTTGATTACCAAAATGCGTGTAGGCGACCGAACTCCCGGTACGCACGGAATCTACTTTTATATGAGGATCTTCCATAAGATAAGCGACGTCGTAAGGATTAAACTGCATACCTTTGATCGACCGCAGGATATCAATCCCGCTCGCAACTTCATACCTATTGACAAAAAATGCTCTCGGCAGTGAAGCTTTATTGAACAGAACATTTTTCCCCGAACCGGCAAAGACGGGCTGAAGGATCTGATTCGAGTCCGGACGGGCAGAAAGAATATATTTCACGTTCATCAATCCCCACATCAAAGGATTTCCAAAGCCGACAACATCAAAGACATCCTGTATTTGCCGCATTTTTGTTCCTGAATATCCATACGCACTTTGAATCCGATAGTACGCGAGCGTATTATCGTAGGGAGGCTGTCCGTTTTCATCAAATTGCAATGTCCGGAATAACGTCGTATCGCTTTGGAGATATTTCACATAGGCGGGGGTGGAAAATGCTTCATTTGATTTTGTGTCAGGATGCACTTCCATCGGCTTGTAGTTAATGCGCCACAGATCAAACAAGACAAGGAGAACTAATCCAACCGATAATGTTGAAAGAGACAATTTTTTATTCCAATACAGGTAGACTCCCCCAAGTAACACCGTCAGCAGAAAAAATAGTACCCGAATATCGGTGGCGACCAGTTCCGTGATAGTGCGGTACAATTCACTGATGACCGCTTGATTGGTGCCGTACGATTGTGAAAGTGAACGGCCGACATCTTGAATGGAGAAAAACGATTCATAGATTGAGATGAAAAAATCTTTTGCTACCACAGAAAGAATGAAGAACGCGCCAAAGATTCCGATGGCGTACAGCCAATTCTTCTTTTCTTTTTCATCAACTCCCTTGGAGAGAGAAATAACACCGTACGCAGCAAGAACCGGAATAAATATCTGCACCAGTACTAAAATCATTACCGGAATTCTGAACTTATTAAACATCGGGAAATAATTGAACATAGGGTCAAAGAGCAGCGGCATTTCCTTTCCAAATGAGATCAGGAGTGAAACAAACACCACGATGCCGAGGTACTGGACAAACGGATCCCTTCTATTTTTCCAAAACCCGATCATTGCAAGAACGACAACAACAACACCCATATACTGCGGCGCGTCGGCAAAATCCGGACGGATGTATGTATTGATTCGCGGAACGTACTGCTTCAACATCCCTTCCGTTTCAGTCCATCCAAATCCGTACAACGACGGCACAAAAAATGTGAAGACCTCCCCCGGCGAGTACGACCATTTTGTTGCATAGTCGTAATCCAGTCCCCCCGATTCTTCAGCATGCGCGCCGGCGGCCACCTGCGAAGCGGCGATAGGTCCGGCACCCCGCATAGAATATTGAGAATACTCCAGGGTCGACAAATATTGATCTCCGCTCATCAGAAATGCAATTCCCGATGCGGCGACAAGAATCATACCTGACCGAATGATTCCAAACCACTCTTCCTTTCGGACCACCGCACGAATAAGGAAGAAGAGATAATATATTCCCAGTGCGAAATACACATAGAAGATCATTTGAATATGACCCGGCATCAATAGAAAATGTAATAAGAGAATTAGCAATAATGATAACATCAGTGAAAATTTTTCACGTAATTTTTCAAGTATCAAGAATGTCCACGGGAAAAAGGCTAGAACGGGAATCTTTGTCATATGACCGATCATAATCATTAAGACAATAAATGTCGAATGCATAACGGCCAATCCGCTTACTAAAGCGGCAATTTTACTTTTGACTTTATACCAAACAAAAAAATACACTCCCACGCCAAAGATTAAGTAAAACATCAGCTCCCACCCCAGGGAAGGACTGTTCAAAATAATTCCAAAGACATGTTCTATCTTCCCTAATAAATAAATCGACAGATCATATGGTCGTTCACCGGTGAGCATCAAACTCGCAACACCGGGCATGCCGCAAAAGATATAGGGATTCCACAACGGATAATCAGCATGACCGGTAACATCCGATATCAATGTTTCAAAACTTTTTGATGCAATAGAGTCTGCGGCAACGAACACTTTGCCGTCAAAGACAATTTCATGGAAGAAAACGATCAACGAAAGGAAGATGACAAACAGTGCCGTTGCGTGCTGGTACTGTGCAGGGATGAAGTCCTTTTCCGGTTTTTGAACTCGTTCTTTTTTAACGGTCGCCATAAATAATTGTCTTCAAGGTTAATGGATAGTCTCTTACAGAAGATATGAGAAATTGGCAAGAGTTACAAAGCGATAAGCCATTAGGAAATCCGAATTTTCGTATTTAGCTGAACTATTGAAGTAACGCGCCGAAAAATTTGTTTCGTGTAAACAAATAGCAGTGCAATGCGTATTTTTCAATATAAAACTCCAGACCTTCTTTTGAACGAGTATTATCTCCTTATCTGGAAACCGGATCGACCAATTGTCCAACTCTTTCAAATGTCGATGGATCCGCGCCAGTTCATCCGCTCCGGTTGCCAACGCCTCGACAAGTATAATACGGAGTCCAAGATCCAGTCTCATATCGAAACAGGTGAACCAACCAGCAAATGAGTTGAGTGTCAACCACACACCGTGCCCGGCGGCATTCAAATAATGCAAAATGACCGGAACTGGACCAATCCAGTGTTGATGCTGATCGCATTCAACATACCGAGGAGCAGGCTGTTCTTTTTTGCTTTAACGGATCGATTGCCGGCGGACGAAGAAAGGAAACCGGATGACGGAATAACGAATCGATACGTTCTTTTGCCGGCATCCGGGGCTCTTTAAAATACGTCATGATTGTTATGATTTGTCAAGATTTTCCTTTGTCTTCCGTACGATGGACGAAGCCGATGTTATTGAAAATAGAGCAAAAAAATGAGACTTACAAAAAATAAAAGAATCATAATTCGGGAGCACGTTTTATTGACTCTCTGTTTATGACTCACTATATTGCACCACGAAACAGTACACTATTTATAATCTCTAGGAGCAAACACAATGTCAGAGTACTCACTTGATGCCCTCGGAATGGTAGAAACCAAAGGCCTTGTCGGCGCCATTGAAGCCGCCGATGCGATGGTCAAAGCGGCAAAAGTAACCTTGATCGGAAAAGAACAAATTGGCGGCGGTTACGTTACCGTGATGGTTCGAGGAGACGTGGGAGCAGTAAAAGCAGCAGCGGATGCCGGTGCAGCAGCAGCACAGCGTGTCGGCGAATTGGTCTCCGTGCATGTCATTCCGCGCCCGCACAGCGATGTTGAATTAATCCTTCCGAAACGATCTGCCGGAAAATAAATTTTACAAAGCAGAATGATCATGGTCTCCCCCGTGATCATTCTGCTTTTTTTGAACAATATGCTTACTCTCGCACTCGGTCTTATTGAAACTCGCGGTCTTATCGGCGCCATCGAAGCAGCAGATGCTATGGTGAAAACGTCCAACGTGAAACTCATCGGCAAAGACCGTACCGACCCCGCAATGATCACGATAAAAATTATCGGCGAAACAGCGGCCGTCCGTTCCGCGGTTGAAGCCGGAGCAGCGGCAGCACAAAAAACAGGGCAGCTCATTTCGAAACACGTTATTCCCAGGCCGGCCGAGGGATTGGAAAAAATCATATTCGATAAATCGTTCCTGACACAAGAAGAAATAGACGAACTCCTCGGCAATGAGCCTTCCGCTTCCCCGGCTGCAGACGCACCTGGAAATTCTGAAGAGATTGATACTCCCCCCGAACCTGCCTCGGTTCAATCCGAACCCGTCGCTGCGGAAAAATTCGACATTCCGTCTGGCGGTTCGAAAGAAGAATACCTTGAGCAATTAGAGCAAATGACCGTTCACCAGCTTCGAAATTACGCACGCGGGATTCAGGGACTTTCGATCTACGGCAGACAGATCTCGAAAGCAAACAAGGACGAATTGATTTCGGAACTATTGAAAACGAAATTCAATTGATCATCCGCCGGTGGTACGCGTAACAGCACTCCGCAAACGACAAATTCTCTCTCATGAAAGAAAAAAAGTTACCCATATTCTTCTTCTCTCTTCTCTTTGCGTTTTTCGTGTGGGTATCGGTGGATCTCGGCAATGAATTTCAGATCACACTGGATGTCCCGGTGCGGATCGACAATCTGCAGCCTGCGAAAGCAATTGCGTCATCTATTCCCCAAAGTGTGCAGGTGAAGATACAGGGAACCGGCTGGCAGCTGCTGAACACGATCATCTCTCCGAACATCCGCTACGCGATCGATTTCAGCAATCTTTCGAAACGGGATACGTTGTTTACCTACAAAAATCTTAACGAAAGAATATCGTTCCCTCACGGTATACACATCTTCGCAATCTACCCTGAATCGGTATTGGTCATGCTGGATACGAAAATTTCGAAGACCATTCCAATAGAACCTGACGTGCGGGTTTCGTACAGGAGAGGATTTGATATCGTGGGAGAAGTACGCTCGTCGCCGGACAGCATTACCATCTCTGGCGCCCGATCGCTGCTCAATACCATAACACAGTGGAGGACGAAGCCGGTTCTGCTGACGGATATCAATGCCCCGGCGAAAATATCGGCAGAACTTATCGATACACTTCAATTGGAAATCAGCCGTCCCCGTATTTCTCCGGTTATCGAATTCGATGTTCAACCGATTGCAGAAAAAACAATTACGGATATCCCGATCGATATCAGCCAGGTTCCTTCCAATAGAACTATTGTTCTCATTCCGCCGAAGATGTCAATTATCATCCGCTCGGGCGTCAACACAATTGCCGCTTTGACCGAAAAAGATTTTCATATCTCTGTTGATTACACGGCCATCCTGCTGGATACCAGCGGAATGGTCCAGCCGACGATCCACGTCCCGAAAAATGTCACCGTCGTTCAACGGGAGCCCGATCGAATCCAGTACGTCGTCCGAAAATGACAATGGCCGGGAATGAATCCCGGCCATTGTTCAAACACGCAAACATATACTTCTAAAATGCCCGGTGCAATCTCAGGAAGACAGCCACCGATGCCTGTTTATCGGTCCTCCATGCAAACCCGAGACGAGCTCCCTCTTCGTTCCAGCCAAATCCAAATCCAATATCCGATTTGATCTGCGATGTTGTCAACGCATCAAATCCGTCGTAGAGTGCTTTTTTTGAAACGGCTGTTGTCACTGCTCCTGCGTCTCCGAACAAGAGAAGGTCCAATCCATGCGGCCAGAGGAACAACTCATCGATCAAATGACCGTTCAACTGGTATTCAAGATTACCGAGTACCATTCTATTCCCTGAAAATTCCTTGAACCCGTACGCCGGCATCGTATTGGCGCCGCCGAGTTCGAATGTACGCTGCGTAATGTTCGTCCCTTCAAGCGATCCGGCACGCAAACGGATGCTTATCTGGTCGTCGTCCGAGATCTGCTGGTACCGCCGGAGCTCGATAAGGGCATGATTGAAATCATAATCACCGCCGATTTCCTTACCGGCATATTCTACTTTACCATATGCATCCCACCCCTCGGTACGGCTCCGGTATTTTTCCACCGTGGAAAGGCCTGCCGCCAGCGTAATACTTCTGATCATTCCTTCGTTCACCGGCGGATTGTTCCTGAATCCCGTATTTCCTCCGAACACTGCCCAGTCCGTATTGTTGAGCATCGAGTTGTACCGATCGTTCCCGTACCGAAGATCGACCATTGTTGAAAGTTCGCCCTCTCTCGAATACCTGGCTGTGTGGAGTGAAAATCCCTCCCGCTGGTAGTAATCCCTGAAATCCTCACTGAAAAAAATCGCCGCGAGATTGTTTTCGCCCAGCGGCATCAGCCATTCATCCTTTGTATCGGTAATGCTGTGCGCTTCACCGCCGAATTCGTACAACACGTCGCCCCCCGCCGCGAACTGGCGGTCGAGTCCCAGCTGCATTCTCCACCGGTGCATTGCAAATCCATAACCGAATGAACCGAACCCGGAAACACTTTTGCTGCCGTCCCAATAAAACTTCTTTTCCGAACCGAGCCCGATAAAGAATCCTTCCGTCCTGTTGTATCGGAAAAGGAAATTATTGTCAACATAGGGCACATCGAGCCAGTACGACGGCTTGAATGAGTACGAATATTTTACCCGGGATGTTCTTTTCCTTTTATAATTTTTCGTTTCGGTCGATTGTTCGATGTATCCTTCGACAACGGCCCCCTCTTCTTTCGAAACCGAACCGTTCATGGAACGAACATTCCCCTTGATATGACCGGTGCTCTTAACGGCGATCAACCCGTTGACGACGAGAACGTCGCCGGTCACAACACCCCGCACTGTTAAGGTGCCGTACTTTACAACAAGATCACCATGAATAGTATCATTCTCAGCGATTTCAGTATCGCCGTTGAATGTCACCGCCTCGTCGGGAACAACCGAGCGCCTGTCCTGTCCGGCATCGTCATCATATTCATCCGAACGCTCTTCAGCAATTCTATCGATGCCCGAACTTACCCGATCGACAATATCGTTGACAAATTGTTCAATGTCGTCGCCGTTACGCGCTGAACGGTCGCCGCGTGAATCGGATGAATCTTGACCGATGAGAAATGCTGCGGGAAGTGACAGGACACAGAGTAAATAAATTTTTTTCATACGTTCTCCGATGACAATGTGTTCGAGAGATTTACGATCCGTACCTTGAAAAGTTACATTACAATTTTGAAGAATGCACCAAATTTCGTATTATTTTGATGAAAACCAGGAAAGAGAATGAAACTATCAATTAACATCGATCATATAGCAACTCTGAGAAATGCGCGTGGCGGCAATGAACCCGATCCGATCCTTGCAGCAAAGATATGCGAGGATGCGGGAGCCGACGGAATCGTTGTCCATTTACGCGAGGACCGCCGGCACATCAAAGACCAAGATGTGATCACACTCAGGAGGATCGTTTCGACAAAACTGGATCTTGAAATGGGGGCCAATGAAGAGATTATTTCGATCGCATTACGGATCGTTCCTGATCTCGTAACACTCGTCCCTGAAAAGCGACAGGAACTGACAACGGAAGGGGGCCTCGACGTTGCTTCACAAAAGGAGAAATTGAAGGATGTCATCGAACGATTCCATTCGAAAAATATTGCCGTGAGCCTGTTCGTCGATCCGGAAGAGAGACAAATCCTTGCTTCAAAAGAATGCGGAGCCGATATGATCGAAGTCCATACCGGGGAATATGCCGACGCACCGAGCGGCGAAGAACAGGAGCGTTCCTTTCAAACAGTGAAACTGTCGGCAGAACTCGCCCATTCGATGAACCTTGCAGTGAACGCAGGCCACGGACTGAACTATGCAAATGTCCGCCGGATTGCGTCGCTGCCGCAGATCGGGGAGATGAGCATCGGACATTCGATTATTTCCCGCGCGGTCGTTGTCGGATTGGATCAAGCGGTGCGCGAAATGATTCAACTGGTAAAGAAGTAATTCAAAAGACGAAACCCCTCGTGCGAGGGGTTCGTGCTGTCAATCCGTTATCCCTAATTTCTTAATTTCATCCCGTATCTTCGCTGCCTTTTCGTAATCCTCATGTTCGATCGCGTCTTTCAATCCTGACTGCAGCTGTTCCAGTTTCGTCGTAAATTGTTTCGCGGGGGTTTCTTCATCGATCTTTGAGTCTTCTTCTTCGGCTTCCTCTTCCCCTTCCTCGGCAACGATCCCCGCTTCCGTCAGTACCGATTCATCCACGTAAATCGGCGCGCCGTACCGAACAGCAAGGGCAATCGCATCGCTCGGGCGGGAATCTATTTCCTGCGTTTCACTGACCCCTTCAACAAACAATTTTGCATAGAATGTTCCGTCGCGCAATTCGCTGATGCAGACTTCGTTGAGCGACACGGCGAATGTATCGATGATGCTTTTCATCAGATCGTGGGTGAGCGGCCGCGGGGGTTTCATTCCTTCGAGTTCGAGCGCAATGGATTGTGCTTCGAATGCGCCGATGATGATCGGAAGTTTCCTTTTTCCGTTCGTCTCTTTTAAAATTAATGCATATGCTCCTGCACTTGAAGGGCTTGTTGATAACCCTAAAATGTCAACTTGCACTTTCTCCACTGCATCTCCTTACTGTAGTTCTTTCAATCGAGTATAGATATTTTTGCGACGAATCGCAATAAACCCCGTCACTTCCCCTGCAGCTTCTTCAGTTCTGCCGTCACCGCAGGAACCACCTCAAAGGCATCACCGACAATGCCGTAGTCGGCAACGGTAAAGATGGGGGCATCTTTATCTTTATTGATAGCCACGATATATTTTGACGATGACATTCCTGCAAGGTGCTGCACGGCACCAGAAATACCGACGGCAATGTATAACGACGGCGATACCGTTTTCCCAGTCTGTCCTACCTGTTCGTCATGCGGTCTCCATCCCGCATCGACGACTGCCCGGGATGCGCCGACGGCCGCCCCGAGCGATTCTGCCAGTTCTTCGATCATTTTAAAATTCTCGGGGGCCTTCAATCCGCGTCCTCCCGACACGATGATATCTGCTTCGGAAACATCTTTCTTTCCTCCGGCCACTTTTGTCTCTTTCACCGCACAGGCGAAATCGCCTTCGAGCAGATCCACAGATCTTTTTTCAACGGGGGCGGACGATCCGTTCGACTCTCCCGCCGTAAAGACATTCGGACGAAGGGAGAATATTTTTGTTCCGGTCTTGACCGATACATGGACAATTCCTTTTCCGGCAAACACGGGGCGGCGGGCGGTGATCGTTCCGTTCTCGACGCTCACCGCCGTGCAATCGGAAGCCAGACCTGCCTTCAATTTCACCGCAATGCGCGGAGCAACATCTTTTCCCATTGCGCTTGCCGGAAGAAAAACGATTTCTGCCGATTCCTGACGTACGATGTCGGCGATGATCTTTGCGAAAGCTGTCGTAGAATATAATGCCACCCTCGGATCGTCCACGACGAGCACTTTCGATGCACCGTACCCTCCAAGCTGGCCCGCCATCGACTGCACATTATTTCCGATCACGAGGGCAATGACTTCCGCTTTCAGTTGATCGGCAGCGGTCCGCGCCGCTTTGACGACTTCGAATGCCGTTTTCTTGAATTGACCGTTTCGCTGTTCTGCAAATGCTACTATGTTCATATGCTCGTTTCCTTAAATGACTTTTGCTTCTTCGTGTAACAACCGGACAAGTTCGACAGCCGCAGCTGCATCCGTTCCGACAATTTTTCCTGCAGATTTTGCCGATGGTTTGGTCATCCCAGTTGTTTCGACATGTGACTCAGCCGGAGCAGCCGGCTTTTCCTCGATCGGCTTTCGTTTGGCCTCCATGATCCCTTTCAGCGACGGATAGCGCGGCTCGTTCAATCCTTTTTGTGCCGTGATGAGCACTGGCAGTTTCGAATGGACGATTTCATGCCCCCCTTCGATCTCCCGTTCGGCAACGACATTGCCGTCGGTAATGTCGAGTTTCACAACAACGGTAATGGACGGAATTCCGAGCATCTCGGCAACCAATCCGCCGACCTGTGAATTGTCGTAATCAATGGACTGCTTCCCGGCAAGGAGCAGCTCGGCGCCGTATTCCTTTGCATACTCTGCAAGCGCCGCGGCAATGCCGAATGAATCCCGCACAGAGAGGTCCTTCAGGAGCACCGCTTTATCGCATCCCATCGCAAGGGCTTTGCGGAGAGTCTCTTTATTGGCTTCTCCGCCGAGAGAGACGACAACGACCTCGCCGCCGAATTTCTGTTTCGCTTTTAATCCTTCTTCAACGGCAAATTCATCGTACGGATTCAACATGAAATTTACGCCGGCGGGATCGATCGATTTTCCATCGGCACCGACTTTCACTTTTGTTTCCGTATCGGGGACATGATTGACAAACACTACGATCTTCATTCAACACCTTATGGTTATAGAGTTACAGATATTTTTTTAACGCAGAAAGAAATGCTTTATTCTCAGATTCCGTTCCCGCATTCACCCGCACCATGGCGCTCAGCATCGGGTAGGAACTCACATCTCGGACTAACACATTTTCGTCAAGCAGATTTTCCAACAGCGTTTTTGGTTCAATCGCTGTTCTCAAGATAAGGAAATTTGTGTCTGAAGGAAAGACTGAAACAGCGGGAATTTGGCTCAAATTCCCGAATAGCAAATCCTTTTGAACCTTGATGTACGAGATCCGTTCCTCCATCAATCCTTTCATCCCCAATAATTTTACCGCAACATGCTGCGAGAGATTGTTGACGGTAAATGGGATTTTCGGTTTCATTATTTCCGCGCAGAGAAGCGGCTGAGCCAGCAGATATCCGATGCGAAGTCCCGCCAGGCTGAATGCTTTCGAAAATGTCCGCAGAATCACGAGGTGATCGTATTTTTGCAGCAGCAATTCGGCCGACGGCTTATCCGAGAATTCAATATAGGCCTCATCCACGATCACGATCGAATCGGT
>Ga0172379_10005388_pt1 | contig 17942 bp, 19 predicted proteins | sample GrowelOW334metaG_FD_119756 | JGI IMG/M metagenome (GOLD analysis project Ga0172379, IMG submission 119756) | Groundwater microbial communities from an aquifer near a municipal landfill in Southern Ontario, Canada - Groundwater well OW334 metaG | ecosystem: Environmental > Aquatic > Deep... | reverse complement strand
TTTGTGAAAATTGTAGCTTGGTTTTGATTGAAGAATGCTCCGAAAATCCGAAGTAAAGGTGTGGTCTTGATAACAAATCCTGCTTGTTCTAGTTTTTTTGCTTCTTCTGGAGAGACATCCGAAGAACTTTGCACCTCTCCTTTTTTGATAGCATTTATCAGTGCTTGTTCGTCCTCATAAAAATGAATGTATATATTAGAGATGTTTTTTATCCCCGGTGCGTATTTGTCAAAAGCTGTAAGCTTATAATAAACAATCACTCCCTTGCTGTCTCTTTTTACATCTAAAACTTTGTAAGGTCCAGATCCAATAGGATTAAAATTGTAAGGACTAAAAGTAAATTGATCTATGTCAGCACTTTCCCAAATATGTTTGGGTAAGATTCCAAGAGTTGTGTTTTCAATAAAAGGAGCGTAAGGAGTTTTTAGAATAAATTGAATAGTTTGAGCATCGACAATCTTTACTTCCACACCTCTCCAGTTTGAAGCGACAGGACTTTTTACTTTAGGATCTTTTGCTTTTTCTATTGTAAACAGCACATCTTGTGCCGTGATTGGTTGATTGTCGTGGAAGACGATATCTTTTCTAAGAATGAAAGTATAAGTCTTTCCGTCGTCTGATATCGTATAACTTTCTGCAAGGTCTGGAACAATATTTCCTTCTGTATTTACTTTTGTAAGTCCTGAATATGTGAGTAGACTCAAATCTTTTCCGGAGTTTGTAATAGAAAGAAGGGGATTTACGAACCCTGGATATCCAACCACTCCTTCATTTAGCTCACCACCCCTTGTTGGTACTTGTTTCCCAAAAGATAAAAGAGTAAACCAGACAAGAGAAATGGCGCTCAGGATAAGGCAAGCTGACAATATAAAAAACACCACTTTTTCTACAAGTGAGAATTTATTAAAGAGATTTTTGATTTTTAGAAGGTAAGAGTTCACGAAGAAATTCGTGGCAACAGATTAAGTGTTCAGAGATTAGATAACCAAAGCAATGAAACAAGTTGCAACAAAAAGAATTGACACGACAAGAGTTCCAATGAAGAGTACCTTTTCAAGGCCTCGTCTTGTATGGAAAGCGTTTCCTGAATCACCAGCACCAAAGGCACCACCGAGGCTTGTTTCAGATTGCTGAAGCAAAACACCTGCAATGATAAGAATGGCAAGGCCGATTTGTATATAAGGGAGGAAAGTCTGGACAGTTGTCATGTGGGGTCAAGCATACCAAAACCTCCCGAAAAGTCAAAAATATAAGTTTTGTTAGTTTTTTAAAAGGCCAGACCCACCCAACCCCTTTTAAAAAACTAACAAAACTTATATTTTTGACTTTTCGGGATTGTTTTATGATAAAATACCCCCATGACTACCTTATATATAATCATCGCAATAGTTGTTGTTTTGGCTGTATGGGCAATGGCTTCATACAATGGTTTTATTACTCTTATCAATCGGTCTAAAGAAGCTTGGTCTGATATTGATGTTCAGCTTAAGCGTCGATATGACCTCATTCCTAACCTTGTAAATACTGTAAAAGGTTATGCTACTCACGAGTCTAGTGCTTTTGAAAAAGTGACAGAGGCTCGAAGCCGTGCCATGCAATCTGGTGGAAGCTTAGCTGAAAAGGCAGGAGCCGAAGATGCACTTTCAGGAACTTTGAAATCTCTTTTTGCAATCGCCGAGGCGTATCCAGACCTTAAAGCAAATACAAACTTTCTCGAGCTTCAGCGAGAGCTTTCAGATACTGAAAATAAAATTCAATCAGCACGACGTTTCTACAACGGAAACGTCCGAGATTTGAATACTTCTATTCAGTCTTTTCCTTCAAATGTAATTGCAAATTTCTTCAAGTTTAAAGCTCTTGAATTTTTCGAACTTAGTGAAGGTGAACAAGCTGCAAAACAACCTGTTGAAGTGAAGTTTTAGCAATGTCGGACATTGTAAATTATGGCAACGCTTTATACACAGCAATCATCTAATACCACAAAGACATGGCTCCTCATGACAGCTTTCTTGGGAGTGGTTGTCGGTCTTGGATTTTTTGTGAGTGTCGTCTACAACAATCAAGTCATCTTCTATGCCGCTATTATCTTGAGTCTGGTTATGAACGTCGCAAGCTTTTGGTATTCAGATAAAATTGCTTTATCTCTTGCTGGGGCAAAAGCAATTAATCCAGAAGGTGATACTGAACATCTTGAACTAAAAAGAATTGTTGAAAATCTCGCAATTACTGCCGGGCTTCCGACTCCCCGCATCTATATTATTGATGATGTATCACCAAACGCCTTTGCTACTGGAAGAGACAAAAATCACGCGGCTATCGCTGTGACTACAGGACTTCTGTCTATAATGGAAAAAAGTGAATTGGAGGGTGTGCTTGCACACGAGCTTGCTCATGTTGGTAATCGGGATATTCTTTTATCCTCAGCAGTTATTGTGCTTGTTGGTTTTATTACAATTATCTCTGATATGTTTCTTCGAAGTATGTGGTTTGGAGGGCGAAGTCGTGATGATGACAGAGGAGGCAACCCCTTAATGATTGTCGGTATTATTTTCATAATACTTTCCCCAATTTTGGCAACTCTTCTTCAGCTAGCAATTTCTCGAAAAAGAGAATATCTCGCAGATGCTACAGGAGCACTCATCACTCGATATCCTGAAGGTTTGGCAAATGCTCTTGAGAAAATTGCTTCATCTACACAAGCTCCACTTATTCATGCTTCAAACGCTACAGCTCACTTGTATATTTCAAATCCATTTGGTGCAAAAGCAGTAAAGGGAATATCTGCGCTTTTTATGACTCATCCTCCGATTGAAGAGAGAATTCGTATTTTGAGGGAGGGACGCACCTAAAAAATAAATAAAAAAACGCGCCGACTAGGTGTCGGCGCGGTGTTTCTATTCTTGCAGATTTTCGATTTCGACTTTTACTGTGCCGAAGTGTCCTTCTCGGTACATTTGCCACTTGGCAAGCTGTTGTCCAATGAACCAACCATCAATCACCACCCCAAGGTAACTCACTCCTTCTTTCTTGGTGTGGGTCATCATGTACGCTCCGGGTAAAAGGGGAGATTCTTCACCCGTGACAATTTTTTGGGAAAAGATTCTTCTGTCAATGGTGACGAAAACGTCTTCTTGAATGACAGTCATCCCGTGAAAAGTGTCTGGCTTTTTTTCTTCCACCTTTTCTTTTACCACCTCTTCATTTTCTGCTTTACGTGGGCGCCCTCTTTTCTTGGTGGTTGGGGTGGTTCGCACTGGCACTGGTTTTGGCACTGGCGTTGGATGGGTCGGTTCGACTGTTGTTTCCTCTGGAGATTCTGAATCGATGTCGAGCTTTAGACCGTGATTGGTTTTTGCCTCATAATCATCTGACTCTTTTCTTTTAACAGAGACAACATAGTGGTCTTCGTCGAAGTCACTCTCCACCTTCTTTGTTTTCCATGCCAATTTTTTGAACAGCCCTTTGACACAGATACAAAGAAATACTCGGTCATCTGGGAATTCTTTTGGTGGCTGGGGTGGATATTCCAACGTTTTGAGCAAAGAAAACACCTCTTCTACATCGTCAACTTTTTCTGTTTTCATTTGATTTTTCCTCTCTTTCTGAGCGAAACCCTACCACTATCTCTTAAAATCAGCAAATCTTATGCTACAATAATTCTATGATAAATTACGTTGCTCGAAAGATTGTTTTGATAGGCGTTATTGGGCTTTTTGCGGTTATTATTTATTATATTGTTGCTCCGAATGTTAGTTTTTTTAAACACAACAGTCTTGAAAAAAGACTTCTAATTGAGACAACTTCTGCTGATAAAAAACCTCTCTCTATTGATATTGGGACAACTACTCTCATGGTTGATCTTGCTGTGTCTGAGGATGAAAAGATTAGGGGGCTTAGCGGGCAGACTTTTCTTGATGAAAATAAAGGAATGCTTTTTATTTTTAATACCCCCAGCTATCCAGCCCTCTGGATGAAAAATATGCTTTTCTCTATAGATATTGCATGGCTCGATAGTAATTTTAATATTGTTGATATTAAGAAAGGGGTTTCTCCTAATACATATCCACAATCATTCCAACCAGTAAATCCTGCAAAATATGTCCTTGAAGTTAATTCTGGTTTCTTTGACTCTCACAATATTTCAGTCGGTAGCATTGTTACTCTTTCAGATAATAATTCACCACTATAGAGTTTATGGTACGAAAGATTTTTTCAATTATTGAGAGGGAAATAAGTGGAGTTCATAACGCAGCCTACCTTCTTGGTATCTTCGCTCTGCTTTCTCAGTTCCTAGCTCTTTTTAGAGACAGAATGCTCGCTCACAATTTTGGTGCAGGGTCTACTCTTGATATTTATTATTCAGCTTTTCGTATCCCAGATTTTATTTTTGCATCTGTTGCTTCTCTTGTTTCTATTTCTGTTCTTATTCCATTTCTTGCAAGACTTATTGAAAAAGATCAGGAAAAAAATAATGAAGAGACAAAGAATTTTCTAAATACTCTTTTTAGTGCATATCTTTGTCTGATGGTTGCAGTTTCTGCGATTGCTTTCGTCCTCTTACCTTGGCTTTCACATTTTATTCTTCCTCATCTTGCGGATGAATCTATGAGAGGAGAATTTATCACTCTTTCACGAATTCTTCTTCTTCAACCTATTGCTCTTGGTATTTCAAATCTTCTCGGATCAATCACTCAAGTAACAAGACGTTTCTTTCTTTATGCTTTGGGTCCTCTTTTTTATAACTCAGCTATTATTGTTGGAATCGTATTCTTCGCTCCATATTTAGGACTGAAAGGAATTGTTTTTGGGGTAGTGCTCGGAAGTATTCTCCATTTTGGAATACAGATTCCATATATTAAAAGTCTAGGACTTATTCCGAAATTTTCTTTTGGTCATAATTTTAAAGATTTGAAAAAAGTCACCCTTCTTTCTCTTCCTCGTACTCTTACTTTGTCACTCAATAGTCTTGAACTTATCTTCATTACTTTTTACGCATCTTTTATGGCAGAAGGTTCGATTGCTATCTTTAATCTTTCTTTAAATCTTCAGTCAGTACCTTTTGCTATTATTGGCGTAAGCTATTCTCTGGCTGCTTTTCCTACATTGAGCCGACTTTTTTCTAGTGGGGAGAAGGATAAGTTTTTTGAACATGTTAGTGTTGCTGCCCGGCACATTGTCTTTTGGTCTTTCCCTGTGGCCGCTTTGTTTATTGTTCTTCGTGCTCAGATTGTTCGTACCATTTTAGGTTCTGGTAATTTTAATTGGGATGATACAAGACTTACCGCAGCGGCACTTTCTTTATTTGTCGTCTCTCTTGTGGGACAAAGTTTGGAGCTCCTTTTTATTCGTGCGTATTATGCAGCAGGGAATACAAAGAAGCCTTTGATTATTAATTTAATTTCCTCTGTTCTTACCATAACTCTTCCTTTTGTATGTATCTTGCTTTGGAAAAATTTCCCAGTATTTGGATATTTTATTGAAAATCTATTTAAAGTAAGTGGTATTCCAGGATCAATTATCCTCACGCTTCCTCTTGGTTACTCAATTGGAACTATTATAAACATGATTTTGCTTTGGGTAAGTTTCAAAAAAGATTTTGGACCCTCTCTAAATGGTTTATTTAAAACTCTATTTCATAGTTTTGGAGTGAGTATTATTATGGGTTTTGTTGCCTATCTCTCACTTGGAACTCTTTCTCATTTTTTCAACACAGCAACCGTGCTAGGTATTTTCTTGCAGGGTTTGATTGCTGGTCTCGTTGGAATCGTTGCTGGTATCGGGCTATTTTCTATCCTTAAGAGTCCTGAACTTAAAGAAATATTTGAAATTATTCCTCGTAAAATCTTAAAAGAAAAGAACGTTGTTCTTGATGAGGTTGGTAAGATTGAGTAAACAAAGAGTTTTTGGGATATAAAAATTGACAATTAATTGATAAAATCTTCGGATTTTCTTGATATGGTTTTTTGTAGGATGATGTCTTACAATTAACGAAACAAAAAATAAAATGATTCAAAAAAAGAAGGAAAATAAAACCGAAGACGAAGTAATCACAAAAAAGTTTCTCATAGAAACGTTAGTTACTGTCTTGGAGCCAATAAAGCAGGATATAAAAGAACTAAAGACAAGCATGCTTCATTTGGAAGTTAAGGTTGATAGTATTGATTTAAAAGTGGATCACCTCAGAAGTGATTTTGAAGACTTTAAAACAGAGATGTATGAGTTTAAGGCGGAGATGTATGAGTTTAAAGATGAAATGTATGCTTTTAGAGACGAGATGTACGATTTCCAGAAGGAAATGAAAGCTTTTCAACTTGAAACTAAGAGGAATTTTTACGACATTTCAGATTCTCTTCGGTTCACTGGCGATATGTGGAGCGACCACAATAAAAGGCTTGAAAAACTTGAGTTTACGTGTGCTTAAGGCTAGTATAGACCGACATGTCATCTCACCCACTCAGTCATATTCGAAATTTCAGCATTATTGCCCATATTGACCATGGGAAGTCTACTTTGGCGGATAGAATGCTTGAGATTACTAACACCATCCCAGAGCGCAAAATGCAGGCTCAGGTGCTCGATAGTATGGAACTCGAACGAGAAAAGGGTATTACTATCAAGATGCGTCCAGTACGCATGGACCATAAATTCCAAGGAGAAGATTTTGTTCTTAACCTTATTGACACTCCTGGACACATCGACTTCTCATATGAAGTATCTCGAGCTTTGAAAGCCGTTGAAGGTTCTATCCTTCTTGTAGACAGTACTCAAGGTGTGCAAGCTCAGACATTGACTACTCTTCAAATGGCAAAAGATGCAAAACTTACCATCATTCCTGTTCTCTCAAAAGTAGATTCACCTCTCGCTCGTATTAAAGAAGTGAAAGCCGAGATGTGTATTCTTTTAGGTTGTGAAGATTCTGACATTGTCGAGACATCTGGAAAGACCGGAAAAGGTGTAGACATTCTTCTTGAAGAGATTATCAAACGTGTCCCTCCTCCTGTTGAAGAAGATGTTTCAGGAGACAAGACAACAGCTCTTGTCTTCGATTTTCAATATTCAAATCACAAAGGAGTAATTGTGTATGTGCGAGTGTTTGGTGGAAAAATTAAAAAAGGTGACTCACTTCTTTTTAAAGTGGCTGATGAAAAATTCATTGCTCTTGAAGTGGGAATCTTTGCTCCCGATGAAGAACCTCGAGAATATATTGGAGCAGGAGAAATTGGATATATCGTGACTGGTATTAAAAAGCCCGGTATCGCATCAGTTGGAGACACTGTGACTACCCTTAAAAATCCTGCCGAAGCGCTTCATGGATATATGGAACCAAGTCCTGTGGTGTGGGCATCAGTGTACCCAGAAGATGCAAACGATTTCGAAATCCTTCGACAAGCACTCGGACGTCTTCGTCTTTCTGATTCTTCATTTTCATACGAGGAAGAATCTTCTGGATCTCTTGGGCGAGGTTTTCGTTGTGGTTTTCTTGGGCTTCTTCATCTTGAAATTATCACCGAGCGATTGAAGCGAGAATTTCATCTCAATCTTGTGATTGCAACTCCCTCAATTATTTATGAAGTAATACTTAAGAATGGAAAAAAAGAAACAGTTTATTCTCCAGCACTTTTCCCTGATCAAGGAAATATTGAAAAAGTATTTGAGCCTTGGGTCAATATGAAAATTATTAGTCCTTCTTCATATGTAGGGCCTATTCTTCAACTTCTATATGAACACGAAGGAGAAATCGGGGACTCAGAAACCTTTGGAGATGGGAGAACGACGTTGCAGATAAAGATGCCTTTGAGAGAACTCATGAGGAACTTTTTTGATGAGTTAAAAAGTGTTTCTTCGGGCTTTGCTTCGCTTTCCTATGAGTTTGAAGGTTCTAGACCCGCAGACGTAACCCGACTCGATATTCTTGTCGCAGATGAGCCTGTAGAGGCTTTCTGTAGGGTGGTTGCCTCTCGTAGGGTAGAAGAAGAAGCTGAAAAGGCAGTGGCTCGCTTAGCCTCTGTTTTGCCTCGTCAAATGTTTGTTACCAAAATACAGGGAAAAGCTCTAGGAAGAATCATCTCTTCAGAAACCTTGTCAGCTTTTAGAAAGGATGTTACCCAACACATGTATGGAGGAGATATTACTCGAAAAATGAAGCTCCGTGAAAAACAAAAGAAAGGTAAAAAGAAAATGGAGGCTCGTGGAAAAGGAAAGGTGAATATTCCTCATGAGACTTTCTTGAAGATGATGAAAGGAAACTAATTACAATGTCCGACATTGTAAACTACCGCCAAAGGGAAGGAATATACATAACAATCATTGAAATGGCGATGAGGATGCAAAGCACCGTCCACACTGTTTGGATGTATTTTTTGTTTTTTGGGTGAAATAACATAATATATAGAGGATAGCATACTCATTTATGAAAGAAAACCAACCCAAGAAAAAACATCACTTTAGTATTTATTCAAAGCCATTTTTGATATTTCTTGCCGTGGTGGTTGTTTTGTTATTAAAAGGAACGTGGGGAGTCTGGCAAAAAGAGCGAGAAAGCAAAAGAAATGTTGCTGAAGTGTCTCAAGAACTTATCCAATTAAGTAAAAGAAAAGACCTCCTTCAGGGTCAAATACAAAAACTCAACACAGAAGAGGGTATTGAAGAAAGTCTTCGTCAGAAATTTCAAATCTCAAAAGAAGGAGAGAAGGTTTTGGTTGTTGTAGATAGAGCTCCTACTACAACTCAGTCACAAAACACCAACATTTTCCAAAGAATATGGTCTGGTGTAAGTAGTGTCTTCAAGAAGAAATAGGGTATGTTATAATCCTCAACATGAAAAACGTAACAATATATAGCACACCAAGTTGTACTTATTGCAAGATGACAAAAGATTATTTGAAAGAGCACAATGTAGCTTTTACTGAGTATGATGTAGCAGCAGATGCCACAAAGCGTGCAGAGATGATTGAAAAAAGTGAGCAGATGGGGGTTCCTGTGACTATTATCGATGACACTGTGGTTGTTGGTTTTGATAGAGACGAAATTGCTAAACTTTTGGGGATTGCATAGTGAGTTTTGTGATATAGTTTCTGAGTGCCACGACATTCAAAAGAAAAAATTAATATGATAAAAAGTCTTCGAAAAGAAGGCTTGAGTATTACTTATATTATGAATAAGTTGTCTTTGTCTAAGACAACTGTGTGGCATCATATTCAGGATATAGAATTAAGTTTAGAGCAAGAGAATGAAATTCTCTATAGACGTGGTGGTAGCAAAAAAAGAAAAAATGAAAGAATAGAAAAAGCTAAACAAAAAGCAAAAGAACTTATTTCAAGTCCATATGGACATGAAGCAATAGCAGTCGCAATGCTTTATTGGGGAGAAGGCCATAAAAAGTCGGCTTGTTCTTTTACTAACACAGATGCAGTGATGATAAAAGTTTATCTGAAAGTTTTACGAACTACTTTTATGGTTCCTGATGATCGACTATCTATTGAAGTAAGGACTTTTACAGGCATGGATCCTAAGGAATGTCTTAAATTTTGGTCAGAAGTAACTCAATTTGCTATTTCTGATATAAAGCTTAGAGTAAACGATGGTGGAACTTCTGGAAGAACACAGCATGGTATTTGTCGGGTAACTATTCTTCGAGGTAATGAATATCTTAAATTAATGCTTGCTATTTACGGAGAAGTTTCTACTATTATATTAACAAGCCCTTGTAGTTTAATGGATCAGAACGGATCCGTCCTAAGGATTTGATGACGGTCCGATTCCGTCCGGGGGCACCAATTTATTTTTATTAAAACAACATGACAACCTACCACCTCATCGACAGCGGAGACGGAGAGAAGCTCGAACAGTTTGCTGAGTTTGTTCTTCGACGTCCTGATCCTCAGGCTTTGTATCCCAAGCGACTTTCTATTGGTGAATGGGAAAAAGCTGACGCTACTTTTGAAATTCGAGAGGGAAAAGGAAAATGGAATAAAGCTCGGGAGTTTCCAGATACATGGGTGACACAGTTTGACGACCTTTCCTTTTCAACTACTCTTGGATCTTTCAAGCATGTCGGAGTATTTCCCGAACAAGAAACAAACTGGAAATGGCTTAAAGAAACTATTGCTAAAAGTGTGGCGGAAGGAAAGAAAGTTTCAGTGCTTAATCTCTTTGCTTACACTGGAGGGGCAACACTTGCTTGTCTGTCTGCAGGAGCTGAGGTTGTACATGTCGATGCTTCTCAAGGAATTGTGGATGTCGCTGTAAAGAATACAGAACTTTCAGGTCTTAAAGAAAAACCTGTGCGATGGATAGTGGATGATGTGAAGAAATTTGTTGCCAGAGAAATAAAAAGGGGGAATAAATATCATGGGATCATAATGGATCCCCCCGCATTTGGTCATGGTCCTAAAAAAGAGGTGTGGAATATAGAAGAGCATTTAGTACCACTTATTCAAGACGCTAAAGAACTTTTACATTCTGAATCTTTATTCTTTTTAGTAAATGGATATTCTACAGGATTCTCACCTTTAGCTTATGCCAACAATATTGAGTCTCTTACCAAGCGTGGAGGTCAAGTGGAGTCTGGAGAGCTTTCTATTCCTGAAAAAGACGGAAAAAGAGCTCTTCCTGCTGGTATGTTTGCCCGCTGGCGGTCTTATTAATTTTTTGGTATAGTCTCCTCTGTATGGACGAAGATATTAAAGCGCTTTTAGAGAAAAACCTTGAATTAGCCGAAGAGAATAATCACATTCTTCGAGGCATTAGAAGGTCAAACCGTATTAGTATGATATGGAGTATTCTTTATCTTCTCTTTATTATTGGAGGTGGTATTGTCGCTTTCAATTATTTCAAACCATATCTTATTAAGGCTGAAGATGCTTACAATTCAGTAGTCACTACACAGAATCAGATAAAGAGTGGAATTAAGAATTTTTTGCCGAAGTAGAAGGCACAATGTCCGACATTGTAAGATTGTAAAATGCCGAGGTAGCTCAGTTGGTAGAGCATACGCCTGAAGAGCGTGGGGTCACCAGTTCAAATCTGGTCCTCGGCACCAAAATAAAAACACACTAAGATAACTTAGTGTGTTTTTATTTTGGTCCTCTTTCTTAATTTGCCGACCTCATCACCTTCAACTTAGTCTGCTTCTCTTTATCAATCTTTGGGAGTCGAATAGTGAGCATTCCGAGGTTTTCGGTAGCTTCGGCACCTTCGATGTCGATTTCAGCAGGAAGAAGCACTGTACGAGAGAATGAGCCCCAATAAAGCTCTTTGTGGAAGTAGTCGTTGTCTGAGATATTGCGTTCTTCTTCACGTTTTCCTTTTATAGTAACCATATCTCTTGAGATTGAGATATCAAGATCGTCTCTTTTTACGCCCGCAACTAGTGTTTTGATAATAATATGAGAAGGGGTCTGAAATACATCTACTGTAAGCTGGCCTTCTAATGGTTCTTCCGTCATCCATGATCCATTGTCAGAATCTTTTATTTTAAGAGAAGTGACAGGTTTGGTGTGTTCTTCTAACTCCTCGTCTTCTTCGTATTCATCGTCAAGATTTACTCCACCTGTTAGTCTTTCAAAAAATGATTTTTTCTTCATATTGTTTTTTGTTTAATAACTTTTACTCTCTCTAGGATAATGATGAGCGCTACAATGAGTGTCCATATTGTTGCAAAAACAATAAATATTCCTGCACCACTGTCCTGTAGTATAAAGAAATTAAAGAGAGTGTGCAATACTCCAGCAAAAATAATTCCTCCTAAAATATATTCCTCCTTCAGTATTTTATTTTTGTAGAAACTAAAAGCAATAAATATTCCAATACTTGCAGAAGCGAGTGTGTGAAGAAGGCTCGCTCCAATAAAACGAAGATTTCCAGTAATGATGCTTCCTAGCGTGTCTCCTCCTGCAAGTGGGGCAATTAGGAAGAATGTATTTTCTAATGCAGCAAAACCAAGGGCAACGGCTACCATGTACATTACTGCATCGATAGGCCTCTTTTCATAACTAGTGCGAAGAGCAATGAAATAGCATGCCAAAAATTTTCCAATTTCTTCAATAAAAGCTAAAGATGCGAAAGTTGGAATAGTCCCTTCTTTTAAAAATAGAGTAGCGAGATATTCAAAAGGAAATACCGCGAGTGTTGTAATCATTCCCGCTACAAAACAAGCCAAGATAATTTTAGGAGGTTCAGGATTGTCTCTATTTTCTCGAAGCCAGAATATCAACCATAAAAGAGAGGGGATGACTCCTCCTAAAACCGCAAGAGTGACAACTTGTATGTAAGTGAACATTTAGTAATTAATTTATTCCGGCCACTTTTCTATCATCAGCATTTTTTCTTTTCCAAGAAGCCCCCATATCTCTTCGGTGATGAAAGGCATGAAGGGATGAAGAAGTGTGAGGGAAGTTTCTAGAATAGTGATGAGTGTGTATTGCTTTGATTTTTTTGCTTCGATGTTTGCGTCAGCATCAGCACCCGCAATAATGGCTTTACTTTCCTCGATAATAACATCAGCAAAAGTGTGCCATACATAATGATACAGTTTTTCTCCTGCAAGATGAAGTCGGAAGCTGTCGATATCTCCTGAAACTTCTTTTGAAACCTCTTTAAGTTCTGTAAGAAGCTGTTTATCTTTTTCGTTACAATGTCCGACATTGTAATTTGTACGATCGAAATCTTCTGTGTTGGTGAGAACGAAGCGAGTGATGTTCCAGATCTTGTTTGCAAACTTTTGGTAAGCTTTCACTTTTTCTTCAGAGAATTTACTATCAGCTCCTGGTTGTGTGCCGATAATAAGTGACATGCGAAGTGCATCGGTGCCGTATTTTGTCCCCATATCAATTGGGTCGATGTTGTTGCCTAGAGATTTACTAATCTTTCTTCCTTTTTCGTCACGCATTAATCCATGAAAGTAAACAGTTTTAAAAGGGATATCTCCAATAAGGTAGGTGGTCATTAGAATCATGCGAGCAACCCAAAAGAATATTAGGTCGCTTCCTGTTTCAAGAAGGGTATTGGGGTGGTAATCAGCAAAATCTTTTGTTTTTTCAGGCCAACCTAGAGTGGAGAAAGTCCAGAGTCCTGCGGAGAACCATGTGTCGAGGGTATCTTCATCTTGTTCCCAATCTTCACCGGTAGGAGCTTCAAGTCCTACAAATATCTCTTCACCCTTGTACCACACAGGAATGCGGTGTCCGAACCAAATCTGGCGAGAAATACACCAAGGTCGAAGGTTGTTTATCCATAATTTATAGATATGTTGAAAACGCTCAGGGACAAATTCAACAGGAGCTTCGAGCATTAATTCTTTAAGAGTTTTATTCCCTCGTGCCACGATAGGAAGATTTACATTTATAAACCACTGAAGTTTTGGAAGGGGTTCAACGATTCCACCAGAACGCTCTGCAGTGCTGATGTTTTGTTTTATATCTTCTTCTTTTTCAATAAGTCCGGCGTCTTTCAAAAGCTCGGCAACTTTCTTGCGAGCCTCACTTGTCTTTATTCCTTTCACACCTTCTGGTCCTACTGTCATTTTTCCGTATTCATCGATAATAGTTTTTGAGGCGAGCCCGTGTCTTTCTGCCATTTCATAGTCCACCATACTGTGTGAAGGTGTCACACCAAGTGCTCCTGTTCCAAAATCTTTATCTACTTCGTGGTCGGCAATGATTTTGATTGAAATGTCTTCTCCAAGAAAATTAACATTGAATGTCTGTCCGATATATTTTTGATAGCGTTCGTCTTCTGGGTGCACTGCAACTGCAGTATCTCCGAATTTTGTTTCGGGACGTGTAGTTGAAATAGAAAGAGGGAAGTCTTTTGAATATTTAAAAGTGTACATCACTGCGTCTCGCTCTTCATATACGAGTTCATCATCTGAAATTACAGTCTGACCTTTTGGATCCCAGTTGATCACCCGTTCTTTACGAAAAATAAGACCGTCTTCGTACATTTGTTTGAAAGCGGTGCGTACGGCAAGATTTCTTTTTTCATCTAGAGTATAGGCTTCTCGAGACCAATCAAGAGAGCTTCCAAGAAAACGAAGTTGTTTGAGAATTGTTTTTTTGCAATCTTCTGCGTATTCGTTTACTTTTTGAAGGAATGCTTCGCGTCCAAGATCGTGTCGACGCAACCCTTCTTCTTTTTGAAGTTTCTTTTCAACTACGGTTTGAGTGGCGATGGCAGCGTGGTCTGTTCCTGGTATCCAAAGTGTACGCTTGCCAGCCATTCTATTTTTTCGTACATAAATATCTTGAATGGTACACATAAGAGATGAGCCAAGATGGAGAATACCCGTAACATTTGGAGGGGGAAGAACTATGCTGAAAGTAGGGGCATCAGCTTTTGTCACTCCTTTTGCAATGCAGACATCTGGGTTAAAAAATCCACTTTCTTCCCACTTTTTGTAAATGTCTGCCTCAATTTCGGTGGCGTTGTATGGTTTAAGAAATTTGTCGTTCATGAAGCCTATCCTAGCATTTTTTGGGATTTTATAAAATATTAAGCCCCGGAGCTTGGAAGCTCCGGGGCACAGGGTGTCACTCTTTTATCTCCTTTGGATAATTGAGCGAAGATGCTGAAATGTCTCGTCTTGGCTTAGTATCTTTGTAGGCTAGACGGCTTCAATTGTGTTTTTGTCTCGTGGGTCGAAACTGTCTGGGTAGATGGCCAGATATGCCACGGGCTTGATTTCTTTTTGAATCGGAATACCTACTCAATATGAACATTAGTATGAAAAAACCAGCTCTAGGCGAATCTAGAAAAGAACGAAATAGACTCCCTTCGGTAAAATACCAGAGTAAAAGTATTATGTCAACTTTAGATTTCCTTTTGCTACAACCGCTACAATGTCCGACATTGTATTCCTCAGGTCTTTTTTGTCTTTTTTAAGCCATCGCAAGTACCCCGCAAGACCTATCATTAGTGCATTATCGGTACGAAGCTGTGGCGTAGGTAAAAGAAGTTTTAGTTCGGAATATTCAGCTACTTTTTCTTCGAATTGTTTGCGGATGTATTCATTTGAAACCACGCCTCCTCCTATGATAAGAGTTTTAATATTGTATTCATCGATTGCTCGGAATGTTTTTGAAACAAGGACTTCAGCAACTGCGTCTTCAAATTCTTTTGCCACCACTTCTTTAGGAGTTTCTTCTTTTTTGAGACTATAAAGCACAGCAGTTTTCAAACCTGAAAAAGAAAAATCAAAATCTTTTGAGTGAATCATGGGGCGAGGAAGAATGTATTCAGGTGTTGAGGTTTGAGTTTTGCGTTGAAGTTCGGCGAGTCTTGAAATTTCGGGTCCTCCTGGATATGGGAGTCCGAGCATGCGCGCCACTTTGTCGAAGGCTTCACCCACTGCATCATCTCGCGTCTGACCGATGATTTCATATTGATACCAGTCTTTCATAAGTACAAGCTCGGTGTGTCCACCTGAAATGAGAAGGGAAAGGGCGGGGAAATTAATTTTCTGTGGAAGTACCGACATGATATGTCCTTCCATATGATTTACAGGAACAAGAGGAATATCCCACACGAACGACAAAGCTCTTGCAAAGATAATTCCCATCCAAAGTGCGGGCTCAAGCCCTGGACCTTCGGTGACTGCGATGGCCTCGATGTTTGGTTTTTCGATTGATTGGATTAATTTTGCAAAGTCAGCAAGAAATTCTTTTTCTCTTCCGAAAATATTTTCCAGTTCTTTAATTTTATCTCCATGCAGTGTAGAAATATTTTCTTTTAATATTCCACTCTCAGTAAGTGCGTTTTTAAAAAGAGGAATCAGATTTTTCGCATGCTCTCTTTTTGCCATCATGGGTACTACTCCTCCAAATTCTTTGTGAGATTCAATCTGTGAATGCAAAGCATTGCCCAAAATATCCATGTGAAAATCTCCCTTGGTGGGGTCTCCTGTACATTCAAGTATTGCTACCGCTGTTTCGTCACAGCTTGTTTCTATTGCTAGTATTTTCATATTTGATTTGTTTGGGTGCGCGATACAAGATTCGAACTTGTGACATCCACAACGTCAATGTGGCGCTCTACCAGCTGAGCTAACCGCGCATATCATATTACTCCTTGAATCTATCAAAAATAACATATTTTTCCAAATAATAGTGCTACACTTATTAGTAGGATTCTCTTCACAACAAAAGGAGATTAATTGAAAACTAAAAATAACATATCAAATTTCATTCGTCTTTATGTAGCAATACTCATCTTTGGGCCATTCGTGGCTTTGGGTGCGGGTATCTTCTACTTCATCACTCGTGGAGTCGATTTTGTATCGTTGGGCATCGCTTTGGCTTTCGTTCTATTCACAGGATTTGGAATAACAATTGGATATCATCGATACTTCACCCACGCAGGATTTGAAATCAAAGCACTTTGGCTTGAAAAGCTTTTGGCAATTGCAGGATCAATGTCTGCAGAAGGTCCAGTGTTTGCATGGGTGAGTTGGCATAGACAACATCATGCTCATACCGACAAACCTGGTGATCCTCACTCTCCTCATCTTCATGGAGAAGGGTTTGTAAATGTCACCAAAGGTTTTCTTCATGCTCATATGTTTTGGCTTTTCAATCCGCCCGTGATTGCCGATGCTCACGTGCGCAAGCTTCGTGAAAATCGTGCAGTTGCGAAAATCAACAAGCAGTTTGTGTGGTGGGTGATTGCGGGGTTTGTTTTTCCAATGGTTGTCGGTGTATTTTTGAGACGGTCATTCGACCATCTCTTCATCGATTTCTTGTGGGGTGGACCCATTCGCATGATGTTTGTTCATCAAGTGACATGGAGTGTAAATTCCGTGTGTCATCTTTGGGGTGAACAACCGTTTGAGACTGGTGATGAAAGCAGAAATCACTTCCTGGTGGCATTACTTGGTCACGGAGAAGGGTGGCATAACAACCACCATGCGTTTCAACGCTCAGCCAAGCATGGGCTTCTCAAGGGGCAGTTTGATCTCACATGGCTTGTGATTTGTGGTTTCTACAAACTCGGGCTCATCGGTGAGCCGTACGTTCCCGACGAAGCACGGATATCTGAAAAGTTAAGAAAGACACCACCACAGCGCTGACGCGCTGTGGTTTTTTAATATTTAGAAGTAGAAAAAGAAGTATTAATTACCGATAAAGGACTTCGTATTTTCTGGGTGTTATCAATGATTCCTTGAATCAACCCTTTCATTTTAAAGAAAAGATTTCTACCGCTTACTTTTATGGCTAAAGTACCATACGGCAGAGAATTATATGGACGTTTGTTTTGGCTTGCTCTACTTACTTGCGTGACGATGTAAAATCTATTAACAGGGAGATTTGTAATATTGCCCCAATATTCTCGCGCTTCTTGAGGATTGATGTTTGGATAGATATGAATACCCGCTCGAATTTTTTCTTCTTTTATATTCCAAATTTCTCGAAGAAAACGAAGGAAGACCTGAATCATAAATGGGTCAGAATTAGTGAAAGCAAGTTGCTTATGACTTTTTTCATTTTCTGCTTTTGTACCTTCTCCCCAGTAGAGAGCCGTGGCAACAAGTAAAAGTTATCGTTTAGAAAGTGCTCCAATTTCAGCATTTCCAATACTTCTCGAGGTGTTATTTTCTTCTATGATTTTCTCTGTTCTTTTTGTATTAGATTCAAATAATCTTCTTTCTAATGCCAGTTGATTATTTTTCTTCAGAAGGCTCTTAGATTTTTCTGAAAGTTCAATATTTTTAAACCACGCACTTAGGGTCCCTTTTGATTTAAGATTAAGAATTTTTAAAATCTGTCCATAGCTTTTACCCTCTTTGCGCAGAGTTATTGCTTGTTGCTTTAGATGAAATAATGGCGAATTCACTGCACCATTATATGACTTAGTAAAATAAGTTCAAAATTTGTGACCCCACGGAGAGTCGAACTCCGCTTTATCGCATGAAAAGCGACTGTCCTAACCGATAGACGATGGGGCCGCGT
>Ga0172379_10005387_pt1 | contig 17943 bp, 16 predicted proteins | sample GrowelOW334metaG_FD_119756 | JGI IMG/M metagenome (GOLD analysis project Ga0172379, IMG submission 119756) | Groundwater microbial communities from an aquifer near a municipal landfill in Southern Ontario, Canada - Groundwater well OW334 metaG | ecosystem: Environmental > Aquatic > Deep... | reverse complement strand
TGATCCCCGGAATTGCGGCAATCGGTACATTAATCGGCGATTCTCCGGGTTGAACCGCGATGGACTATAGGCTGGTAGGCCGACGATTGTCGGAAAGGCGCTTTACCAAGTATTCCCGATCCAGAGCGAGGATATCGACGAAAGAACGGAGTTGTTCGACTGAAACCAAATTCTGTTCGGCAAAAAGGTAGCAGAGGGCGCGTTCGGCCATGCAAGGAACCCTCAGGGCATCCATGTTCTCCGGTTTCGGGTCCTCGCGATCCAGGTACCGGCTTCTGAACGAACGGTACAACTCGGATCGACCAGGATCGTTTTTTATCAAGGTAAGTTCATCCAGGAGCGGAGACGGGTTCCCCCGGCTGGCAGCCTCGCCCAAGGGCTTCAGGGTAAAATACGTATATTCCTTACCGGGAAGGAAATGATGCTCGTCACAACGGGTGCAGTAATTAGGTTCCCTTGGATCGGTTTTTTCCCGGTCCCCACCAATTATGATGAGGGGATCAAAATAGAGCGCGGGACATTCGATGCCGTTGGAAAGGTAATAACGATAGGTATAGAATGAATCCTCGATGCAATCCTGGTGCTCGCAGTACGCGGTGAGCGGATATACGTCGGTAGCGGTTTCCACGAGCAGGCGGGCGGTGGCGTTGAAGATTTCACGGCGGAAATTTAGTATCAACGTGGGGCAGACAAAGATGAGGCCCCGTCTTTCCGATTCGTTGCGCATGAGGTAGGCGATGCGTTCGTCGTAAAAAGCGGCTTCGTCCACCACCCAGGTTCCGACCTCTGGGTGGGCTTCCAGCAATCGTTCAAGTTCAAAGGAGTCACGCACCGCGGCAATGCGGTCACCGCACTGCTCGAAGCCACCCCGATACGCCAGGGCGTCGGGCGGATAATCGGGGAAGCGCTCCCTGTCCATGATGGAACGTACAAAAAAAACGTCACGCCGGTCCGCATCGCCCAAACCTTCATCCTTGCGGAAAAGATTGGCCTGCATATCCAACCTGGTCGTAAGAGCTGCGACTGACGCACCTTTTTTTCCTGCCACCCGGCTGTCCCGCCATAGCCGCGCGGAATATTCGGTTTTTCCGGATCCCATGGGACCAATAACCAGGATACGCCTGCCGGCCTGCCTGAAATTAAAATGGCGGATGGCTTCGTGAACGCGCAACGCGGGAAAGCCGAGACTTTTCAGGAAGTCGTCATCATCCCGCCCTTCCCGGTCCATCAGCGGTCCAGGGCGTCCTGTCCAATCAGCAAACCGTAGACTTCCGCGGGAGTCTTGGCTTGGAGCAACGAGGTACGAAGGTCCTTATTCTTTAGTTTTGTGCTGAAATACGAGAGGGTCTGGAGATAATAGGCGTGCTGGTTATAGGCTGCGGCGATCATGAACAGCAAGCGCACCGGCTGATCGTCCAAAGTCTGGAAATCGATGATATCTGACTGGCTGATCCCGACGGAAACGACCAGATCCGTAACCGAGGATAGGCGTACATGAGGGATTGCTATTCCCCGGCCTATCGCCGTGCTCATCAGGTCTTCACGCTTGAGGATTTCCGCGGCAAGCTCCTGGCGATTCTTCACTTGGGGCGCATTCGCCAGATTGTCGGCAAGGGCGAGAAGAGCGTCGCGTTTGGTGGAATGATTGATAAAGAGGACCCTATCGGGGGATAGGATATTCTGAACCTGGAGCGAAGCAAATTGGGGTGCCATCCGGTTCATGGACAGGCGATCGTTGACCCATTTTTCAATTTCGGCTCTTTTAAAACGCCATACGGTACCGATCTTGCCCGAGGGGATTTCACCTTTCTGGGCCCAATCATACACTGTCCGCTCGGAAACGCGCAGATATTTCGCGACCTCTTCTATCGTCAGGATGTCGTCATCCATAATATGGGCTCCTTGCATAAGCATACCGAATCATTTGCAACCATATTGCGACGAACCGCACGATATGTCAAGTGAAGCCTAGCGAATGCGAGCCCTGGTTTAGTGAGGACAAAGCCGTAATCGGAGATAGGCAATACCATTCCAGCGATCAGCCCCCAAGCCGGGATGCCAGATCGTGGAGAGAATCGAAGGGAACCAGAGCTCCCACGGTGGTGTCCACGAGGCTCCCGTCGGAACCGCCAAAGCGCACCTGCGCCCCGGATTCCATGAATTCGCTTATGACCTGACGGCAGGCTCCGCAGGGTCCGACCGGCAATGCAGAATCGGGGGTGGCTATGGCCAGGGCGGCAAAGGAACGCTTACCGACGCTGGCTGCCGCGACGATGGCGCTCCTTTCAGCGCAAATGGTAAGTCCGAAAGAACGGTTTTCAACGTTGGTCCCCAGAACTACCGTTCCATCGTCGCAGAGCAGGGCTGCACCGACACGGAAGTGTGAATAGGGGGAGTATGATGATCCAGCAGCTTTCTTGGCCAATTCATGCAGCTCGGCTAGGTCCATTATGCGCTCCTTTACGTTGACAGTCGCGAGTATACTATATACGATTCCAGTCAATTTGGAAATCGAGGTCACCATGGCGGGGAAAAAGCGCAAGAATTGGGTCGCTTTGGGTGCGTTGGTTTTTTTTGCCTATGTCTTCATGGCATCCACTCCCATAGGTAAGGAAACGGTACTCGTACCCGCTTGGTTGAGCCCAGTGGAAAGTGAGAAAACACACAGTAAGACTGACCCCGGGTCCAGTCCAGCCCCCATGCCGTTCAAACTCGGTTCCCGATTCGGCTATTATGGCGCGGACAGTGGGTTCAGCCTGATTGAAACCGTGGAAAGCCGGCTTTCACTGAACGAGCACAGCTGGGCAAGCTACGGGGCTTCGCCGGACAGCATCGAAGTAATGAACGTCGACGGATCCTTGCGTTTTGTCACGAATGAGCGGGGATATCCGCTTTTTATCGAGGATCAAACCTGGATTATCGGACCCGAACAGAATACCATAGCCTTGCTGGGCGAATCAGGAAAAATCCTGTGGTGCAGGCAATATCCCTCGCCAATCACCTGCGCCGATGCCGCTGTGGGTTTGACCCTGGTGGGATTGCTGGACGGCTCGATAGACCTGATAGCCACCGATGGATCGCGGGTTTTCTATTTCGAACCCGGTGGATCACGCTTGCCGGTCATCACCTCAGCCCACCTCTCGTCAGACGCAAGGCGTATTGCCCTGGTTTCCGGCGTGGATCCCCAGCGTTTCCTGTTACTCGAACGTGGTGGCGACGCTTACAAGGTCATCCACCATGAGTACCTTGGAGTCGGTTTCAGGCGCCCCGTGATATCGGCCTTCGTCGGGAATAACGCCTTTTTTGTTTTTGAAAGCGAGTCGGGGCTTGGTGTCCATGCGATTGCTTCAAAAAAAACGACCTTCCTCCCCTTGAATGGCCGGGTACTCGTCTTGAATGATAGTCCTTCGGAAGAGCGCTTCTTCCTCACGGTCGATTCCAAGACCATGCGCGAATTAGTAGGTGTACGGCTACCGGCAACGATATTCATGCGCGCACCCTTCCTGAGCGCCGAGCCTTTTCTGGCCGTTGAAGGCCAGCGGCTCTATCTTGGCAGTCCTACGGCCCTGGCTGCCTTGGATATCTCGTCGAAGTGAGGTATTTCATGCTCGGTAAAGGTATTGTGGCAGATCATGAAAACAAGCGCCCACCAAGAATATCCTTGGCAGGATTGCTGTTGCTCGCGCTTGTATTCCCCTTGCAGGCCGTAGAATGGCCGTCCGAGAACATTCCATTACGGACAAGTTTTGGCCAGAGTGATAGGGATAGGCCATTGGTGGGAACCGTATTTACAGGGGAAGCAAGCGTGCGGGCCGCCGATGCGGGTGAAGTACTCTTCGTGCAGACAGATAAGGCCTTTTCATGGAACATGCCGCAACCCCTGGGTAGTTGGGTCGCCGTGGATCACGGCAACGGCATCGTAAGCATGTACAGCCACCTGCAATCCGCCGGAAAGGATGAGGGCAGGTCCTTGGTCGAAAAAGCTTCAATCCTGGGTAGCTCTGGTGAGAGCGGTTGGAGCAAGGCAAAAGGGTTCGGCTTTGCCCTTGTGGACAGGATCGAGAAGCGTTGGGTTAATCCAGCCATGATAGCGCCGCCACGCAAAGACACGAAACCTCCGGCAATCAGATCGGTATCACTTATAAGCAAGGATTCCAACCTCATTCCTCTTTCCGGAACAAAATCCGTGCGCCAAGGCTTGTACAATGTTATCGTGGACGTAACGGATTCTGAAGATGGCTCGCAAACATCTTCCCTCGCACCCCTGCATATCGTCTGTCTGGTAAATGGAACGGAGTCCTGTTCGCTGAACCTCGAAACAATTTCAGCCCTGAACGGGAAATTCATTGTTTCACGCAAGAACCCCACCCCGGCTTCCGAAGTCTATGGCAATCCCGAGGGTTTCAACCTGGGAGAAATTCGCCTGAACCGGGGAAAAGCGACTATCGATCTGATAGTAAGGGACGCATCCGGCAACGAGCGCTCCGTTTCATACACCCTCAACCTGGAATAGCAGGGTCATTAATACCTGAGAAGGGAGTCGCGGTGGATGTAAAAACGTGGTCTACCCCAGTTACGAAAGAACGGGAACGTGTTATCCCCTGCGCGGTTTGTGGGGGAATCACCTTTTCAACTGCCCTCGATTGCGGCGATTTCGCTTTTGTGCGTTGCCGTTCGTGTTCATTGGTCCAGCGCAATCCCCAAGCCCTGGATGCCGAGGTGGAAAGCCGCTACAGGAACAGGCACGGCATTGATTATGTCGAGTACGAATTGGCCAATGAGGCAAGTTTTCTGCGACTGCAGGAATTGGCGTTGCGGGATTCAGGATTTTTTGATCTGGAACGCGAATTGTTGGCAATGGGCAGTGAGAATGCCAATCCACCACGCATACTGGATATCGGTTGCGCCACCGGAGCCCTACTGGCAAGCCTGCGAGATCGTGGGTGGGCCTGTACCGGGGCCGAACTCTGCGACCCCTCCGCGGAATACGCCAGGAAGGTACGGGGCTTGGATGTCCGAAGCGACCCGATCGAGAGGGTGGAATTACCGGAAAACAGCTTCGATGTGGTCCATGCGTCCCACCTGATCGAACACCTGAACGACCCACGATCCTTCGTACGTACGGTTCGCAGACTTTTAAGACCCGCCGGCACATTATTGGTTTCTACCCCGAACATCGACGGTTTCCAGGCACGCCTTTTTGGATCCGCCTGGCGTTCGGCAATCTTTGATCACCAATACCTGTTTTCACAACGAACCCTTGAAGCCCTCCTGGTTTCTGAAGGGTTCAACATCCTGCGTGTCGCCACCTGGGGTGGACTCGCGGCGGGAAGCGCGCCGAGGATTATCAAGGGCATCGCCGATCGGGTTGTAAAAATAACCGGATCCGGCGACGTGATGATGCTGCGCGCTGTTCTTCAATCCCCGTAAATATGGGAAAACTCGTGCAGGAGTTCCGTAGCCTTTCCCTTGCAATTGCCGCATACTGTTCCAATTTTTGTCTTGTTCTGCAAATCTTCCCACGTACGGGCACCCTGTTTGACCGCATCCTCGATGTCCCGGTCGGTGATGTTGAGACACTGACAGATGACAATTGCATCCTCTTCCTTGAATAGTCCCTGACGGCCTGTCTTTTCCAAATAATCGTTGATGGCTGCCCGCAAAGCCTTGTCGCCCAGCACCGAACAGTGGATTTTATTTTCCGGCAGGCCACCTAGACGATTTGCGATATCCTGTGGTTTGATGTAATAGGCTTCTTCCAGGGTAAGCCCCTTGATCACTTCCGAGAGCATGCTTGTCGCTGCTATGGCACTGGCGCATCCGTAGGTTTGCCAACGTACGTCAACGATCCGGTCGCCCTCGACCTTGAGAAGGATCAGCATCTGATCGCCGCATTTGATATTGCCCGTCATGCCGCGGCCATCAAAGGCAAAAGTGGATTCATCCTCCATAAGGACGTTCCGGGGATTCATGAAATGATCCTTGACCACGTCCGAATACAACCAATTACTCATCTTGTACTCCTGTCTTATTTCGATCGTATCGTCGACATGGCGCGCAGGCGTGCTATTATCGACGGTACGGTTTCCAGCACATAACGGATATCTTCTTCGGTGGTGGACCGCCCCAGACTGAAGCGGATCGAGCCGTGGGCCAATTCGGGACCTACCCCGGTAGCCATTAGGACGTGGGAAGGATCGAGGCTGCCGGAAGCGCAGGCGGATCCTGTGGAAGCCTCTATGCCCATGATGTCAAGCGATAGGAGGATGGCCTCGCCTTCGGCTCCGGGGAACGATACATTTAGCGTATTGGGTAGAACCTCGCGGGGATGTCCGTTGACACGTATGTTCGGAACCTTGGCCTCCAGCCCTTCCTTGAGCATGTTCCGCAATTTCCGGACCGATTGGGAAAAGGCATCCAGATCCTGCAAGGCCAATCGGGCGGCAAGACCGAAACCCAATATGCCAATGTTGTTGTAGGTTCCCGCCCGTAATCCCTGTTCCTGGTGTCCGCCCCGGATGAGGGGTTCGAGGGGCGCCCCCTTGCGGACGTACAGGGCGCCAATGCCCTTGGGACCATAAATCTTGTGCGCCGAGAGGCTCAGATAATCGACTCCCAACTCCTTGACCGAAACGCGGATCTTACCGGCAGCCTGGACGGCGTCGGTATGCATGAACGCGCCTGACTCCTTGGCAATCCGCGAGATGGAGGCCAAGTCCTGGATGGTGCCTATCTCGTTATTGGCGAACATGATGGAGACAAGCAGTGTCTTATCGCTCAGAGCCGCGCGCAACTCGTCCATGTGGATCCTGCCGTCCGGGTCCACGGGCAGGAATATCGTATCCACTCCACGGGATTTCACGAATTCCGCAGAATTGATGATGCATGGGTGCTCGATCGCACTGGTAACTATGCCCTTTCGGGTAGCATTCTCGCCCTTGAGCAGCATGGTCTGGAAAACGGTATTGTTTGATTCGGACCCGCCTGAAGTAAAAAACACCCTATCGGCCGGGGCATCGATGAGGGCGGCCACCGATTCCCGTGCCTCTTCCACCCGGGCTTTCGCAAGCCGACCCGATTCATGCATGCTCGACGCATTACCGAATATATCAAAATCCGCGATCATGGAAGCTTTTACTTCCGGTCTCAGCGGTGTTGTTGCATTGTAGTCCATATAAATGCGGTGGTCAGACATTGTCACCTCCATATCCCTTATCAATATACAGAAGCCGGGGCCTTGGGGCTATCTGCTTCGGGCATTTCGTTCACCGGCCTTGATGACCGCGCCTCCAGCGATCACGAGCCCCGCCCCTGGAACCTCAACATAAAACACAGCCGATTGGCCTGGAGCTATGGCCCTTTGGGGCTGGTCGAAATCCACACCCACCGAACCTTCCGCGTTCGGCGTTACCAACGCTGCTGCTGGCCTGGAAGCCAGCCGTATCTTTACAAGGGCACGGAAAGGTTCGGTCCCATAACCGGGTGCCCATACCGGATCATCCGCTGCGAGAACGGTCGAAAAAAGGGCAGATTCCGGCCCTACGACGACCCTATTGGTCGGCGCGTTCAGTCCGACCACGTAAAGAGGATCGGTTCCCACGCTCAAACCTATTCCCCGTCGCTGCCCTATGGTGTAGCGTACGATGCCATGATGGGTTCCCAGTTTTTTACCCGCCACATCCACGATATCCCCGGAGGACGGCGGGTCATCCGCAAAAACCGGCCCATAATCATCGGCGGCGATAAAATCCTGGCTATCCTTCTTTTCCGCCGACTCCAGCCCCCGTTCAAGGGCCAAGCGCCTGACTTCGGTCTTGGACATGCTTCCGAGGGGAAAGCGTACCGAGGCAAGTACTTCCGGACGTACCCGGTACAGGAAATAACTTTGATCCTTTTTGGGGTCCGCAGCCGGCGCCAGGTACGGCAGGGCACCCTCGGCCTCCGAAGCGAATAGCCGGACATAGTGGCCGGTAGCGTAATAATCGAAAGCAAGCCCCCCATCGCGCAAGGTCTGGGGTAAAAGGCCGAATTTCAGTAAGGGATTGCACCTGAGGCAGGGGTTTGGTGTACGACCCAAACGGTACTCGGATTTGAAGTTACCGAGAATCTCCCGGGCATATACGCCGGACAAATCAACAATCCGGTAGTCCGCACCTAATTGCGAGCAAAGCCGTCTGCACGCTTCCTCGTCCTCTTCCTCACCTGGTCCGTAGCAACCGCTGCCGGTACCCTCCGGGAACCGAATGGAGCCATCATAGACCCGCATGGTGGCACCGATAACACGACATCCATGCTCCGCAAGCAGGACGGCGACCAGCGATGAATCCACCCCTCCGGACATGGCGACTACGACGGTAGATCCCGGTGGGGGTAGCTGAAAAAGGTGCAAGGGAGAGTCAAACATATATTACCATCTTAGTATAGTATTCCATCCACGACAAGTAGGCCAACACGAAACAACACCCAGACTCCTAGAAATGATCGCCCTCTCCGGGGTATATTTACTACCCGCTTTACCCCCATTTTATACCACGCGGACCAATAGGAGCAAAAGTAGCATGGCGGTGATTATCCATCCCGGAACAAGACTCGCGATCGGAGATCCCGACCGTATTCCACTGATCCCTCCCCTAACTTTAACCGGCGAAAGCGACTTGGCTTCCGTCCTGGAAGCGCTGATACTGTCTGCATCCGGTTGGAGGACTGTGTTCGCCCAGGATGGCGACCAGGAAAGCAACAGCGCCCTCATCCGGCCTTCCCACGAAGTGATAGTAGCCCTCGCCGCACTGGTTTTTACCGATTATCTGAAGGAAAACTGCGATCGGGCGGATCCTACTGTCATCGTGGGCATGGATACCCGGCCCACCGGTCCGGCCATCGCCGACGTCATGTGCCGGGTGTTCCTGGCCAAAGGGTGCAAGCTGCATTTTGCCTTCATTGTCGCAGCGCCGGAAATCATGGCCTGGGCGCGGGCAGCCGGGGCACTGCCGGAGGACGCCCGGGGTAAGGCCCACGGGTTTGCCTATATCTCCGCCAGCCATAATCCCATCGGACACAACGGCCTGAAATTTGGCCTGACCGACGGAGGTGTCCTTTCGGCAGCCGAAGCGGGGAGGCTGATAGAGGCCTTCAAAAAAAAGTTGTCGTCCACCGACCGTATCAGCGAGGCAGCCGCCTTGGTGGCTTCAGCGGACCGCAGGCTTCTGGCTGGATGCTACGCCGACGCCACCCAATGGAAGCGGGAAGCGAATTCCGCCTATGCCTTGTTCACGCGGGAGGTGGTTACGGGTCTGGGTGATTTACAGGAGCAGGAGCACGTATATGACCGCATTGCCTGTGGCCTGGCCGAACGAAAAGTGTCCTTGGTGGCGGATCTTAATGGTTCGGCGCGGACTCTCGCCATCGATACGGATGTATTCTCCATTCTCGGAGCGGGTGTCGACCTGATGAATCCCCTGCCCGGGCGGATCGCCCACCGGATCGTACCTGAAGGTGAATCGCTGGACCCATGCAAGAGGCGTCTTGAGGAACTGCACGCCACCGATGCGTCCTTCGTGTTGGGCTATGTCCCCGACTGCGATGGGGACAGAGGAAACATCGTCGTGTGGGACGAGGAGGCAAAAGCTGCCCGCGGCTTGGAAGCCCAGGAAGTATTCGCGCTTTGCTGTGTGGCGGAACTGGCACACATGGTCTGGACCGGAGCCCTGCATTACGATCAGAAAGGCAACGCCCTGGACAAGGTAGCCATTGCAGTCAACGACCCCACCTCGATGCGCGTGGACCGCATCGCGGCGGCCTTCGACGTGGACATCTTCCGTGCGGAAGTGGGCGAGGCCAATGTCGTCGGTCTTGCACGAAGGTTGAGGGAGCGGGGCTACAAGGTGCGGATTCTGGGTGAGGGAGCCGCAGGTGGAAACATCACCCACCCAGCTGCTGTCCGCGATCCCCTGGCAACTGTTTTTGCCCTGCTCAAACTGCTGACCATACGGAGTGACACCGAAAAATGCGGGCTCTTCGAACTCTGGTGCGACCTTGCCGGCGTACCGGAAGCCTATCACCCCGAATTTTCACTTTCCGACATCATAGCCACCCTGCCCTCCTTTGCCACCACCAGCGCATACGAGAATGAGGCCATACTCAAACTGAAAAGCAACGACCAAACCTTGCTGAAGGAATGCTACGCCGGGATCTTCCTGGCCGATTGGAAAGAGCGGGAGGAAGACCTGAGGTCGCGCTTGGGATTGGCGTCCTGGGAAGCCATTGCCTACAACGGACTCGACGAGCGCAGGGGCATTAAAAATTTCGGTGAATCCGGCAAGGGCGGCCTGAAAATCCTATTCGCGGATCAAGCGGGCCATCCCCGCGCCTATATCTGGATGCGCGGATCGGGGACAGAGCCGGTGATGCGCATAATGGCCGATGTTACGGGTCCTGATCGACATACCGAGCGGGAATTACTCGCCTGGCAACGGTCGATGGTGGAGCGGGCGGACGCCGCCTTGTGCACAAACCGATAAAAACGTAGAATCAGCGGCAAGTCGTACACGTAAGGAAAGGCATACATGGGTATACGCGGAGAATTGTACTCCACGAAAATCGCGCTCGATAATCGGACCTACTTCTTCAATCTGAAGGAAAACCGACTGGGCGATTTGTATTTGAACATCGTTGAAAGCAAGAATAAGGACGAAGGTGGCTTCGACCGCCAATCCATAGTTCTGTTTGCCGAAGATCTGCAAAATTTCCTGAAAGGCTTCGATGAATCCCTCCAGGTGATGGAAAAGGAAATGCGCGAACGGAAACGCGCCTCAAAAGGTTCACCTTCAGCCCGCCGACGAACCGAGGTTCCCGCGCAACGGGAAGACCGGGCAGATCACGGTGCTGAGCCCGACGAAGAAAGCGCTTCCCCACGCAGCGAAAGGAAAGCGGCCCCCTGGGATCGGACAGACCGCCCGGTTCGCGCTGAGCGCGCCGAGGACAATGAGGAAACAGCTGAGAGGGAATTCACAAAACAGGACACCCCACCACGCGAAGGCAGGAGGACAGAAGGCCGATCGGGTGGATACGACCGGCCCATCGGCGATAAGCCCCGAAGCGACAAACCCTACGGAGAACACTCCTTCGGCGACAAGGCCCATGGCGATCGCGCTCATGGCGGTGATCGACCACAGGGTGAAAGAGCCTACAACGACAGACCTAGAGGCGACATGCCTAGGGGCGACAGGCCCCAAGGTGACCGTCCATTCGGAGTCAGGCCACGAAATGATCGTCCCCATGGAGACCGCCCCTACGGCGATAGGTCCCAAGGCGACCGCAGCCATCGTCCATCCGGCGGATTTGGCAGGAGCGACGGCGCAGCACGGGAAGGAAACGATCGTGGCTACCAGGGCAGGTCGGAAGGCCGCGCTCCGGGTTATCCCTTCAAGCGCGAAGGCGAGACAGCTCCCCGCACCGGTAGTCAATACCATGGCCGTCCGGCTGGAGCCCCTGGAGATGCCAGCCGCCCCGATCATGCAGGTCATTCGGGACGGTTCGGGAACCCACCAAGGCCCTTTTCCCATGCAGGTGACGATTCGGGATTCAGAAAAAAATTCATTACGGGTTCCAAAAAAAGCGCCGGAGCCTTTGGCCTTAAGAAGGCGGTACGAAAATCCCGCGTAGTACGGACCATACCGCGAAAGGACGTTCCGGAAGATTAGGCATATCCATACTCCCGATTCATAGGTTCAGTTCCCATTGTTTGGATTTGTCCAATCGGAAACTGCGCCGTTGTAACGGGGACTCACCGTATTGGGCTATCCGCTCGAAATGCATTTTCGTCGGATAGCCCTTATGTTTTTCATAGCCATATTCAGGGTAGAGCCAGGAATAGCGCATCATCATGCGATCCCGCGCGGTTTTGGCCAGTATGGAAGCGGCCATGACAGCAGGAATGGTTGAATCGGCCTTGACCAGAGCCTTGCAGGGTATATCCAGGTTCGGCACGTACAGCCCGTCTACAAGGGCTTCATCGGCGCGCAGGTGCATGGCGTAGTAGGCCCGTTCCATGGCCAGAAGGCTCGCCCGCAATATATTGATTTCGTCAATATCCTGGTTGGACGCCCACCCTATTCCCCAAGCAAGAGCTTTTTCGTAGATGACACGCATGGCTATCTCGCGTTTTTTTTCCGAAAGCCGCTTTGAGTCATCCAGGACTTCGAAGGGAAATTCCGCGCCAAGGATGACCGCCGCCGCGCAGACCGGACCCGCCAAGGGTCCCCGGCCTGCCTCATCCAAGCCACAAAGCAAGAGAGGCATCACACGCGCTCATTGAATACGCGGTGGCGTGGACGCATCAATTCCCCACAACCGGCTTCTTAAGCACATTCGGCCGGGTAGGGGATGCGAAGCGCTTGTTGAAGCTTTGCAGATCATCGGTCCTGAATTTTCCTGCCAGTAAATAGTCAAAACCGTACAGGCTATTGCCCCTGAGCGTATTGATCCCGGGTTCATCCCCCGCGAAGGCTTCCGCCCCCCGGGATCCACCTTCGGCGAAGATCGAGCAATCCTCGAGCTCCGGCGAAAGTCCGCGGAATTGGATTCCTCTGACGACCCCGGTCCCGTTTACCCTGAACGCCGCTTTCAGGAAACCGGCGGATAAGGACGATTCCAACAGGAGCGCCACCGCGTCACGTCCGCTGGCATTCAGCTCTCCACCCGTCCAGGCAAACCCGCTCGCATCCGAGCTTACCGCAGCGGCGTAACGGCTCGCGCTCGCATGCACTTCGCTATCTACAGCGCTCACGCTGGTTCCCCGCAGTGCCAAGCCGGTAGCAGAATCGGATGCGACCGCTTCCAGCAAGGACCGCTCCAAGGAAATTTTGCCGCCCTGCGCTTCGATGGAGATACCTATACGTGGAATGGCCTTCCCGCCTTCCATCTTTTTCACGCTTATGCGGCTGTTCCTGAATCGGATATCTGAATTTCTTGCTGTGATAGCTACGGCCCGCTCTCCTGAAAAACCTGCCAGGGCAAGCAGACCTTCCGAAACCAGCAGTGTCGAAGATCGCAGGTCCAGAACAGGAACGGTGGAGGAGAAAATACAATCCCCAACTGTCAGCCTGGTATTTTCGGACAACCGGATAAGGGGCACAACGGACACGCCCTTTCCCATAAAGGTGAAGGAACAGCTTTCCAAGGAAAGGTCGGCTGATGAAAGTTCGATAAACGGAGCAGTTTCGGAGAGCGTTCCGATAAAATCCATATCCGAGATTCGGGCGCTTCCTCCTTCAGAAACCAAACCGGAGCCCGGGAGTACACGGACAGACGATTTCCCGGATGATTTCTGCCATGCCAAGTCGTATCCACCCTCGATGATCAGACCGTCGTACACTTGGACCCGGGATCCGAGTTCAGCGCTTCCGGCAATCTGGATACGCGACCGATTTTCTTTCCTGGCAAGCTCTATGGCTTGGGACAGGCTGGAAAGTGGTCTTGCCCGGGAACCTTCAGAAACCGCACTATTCGGGTTTTCCAACTCCGCTGATACGTAGATCGTCGATTCGTCCACCGTAAAACTTCGACTCACGACAACGCTTTTATTTCCGGCTTCATCCTCGGTCCAGGCTTCGATACCGTACACCACCGACGAACTGGTAAAACGCGGCAGGGGGGTTCCAGGCACGTAGGGGCGTTGTCCGCCCGTGCCATCCGGTAATTTCCACGACACTTTGGCAATTACCATGGCATCTTCCGAAACGGCATCGACTGCTGGTACCGATCTCAACCAGGATCCAGCGGGCGGTGCATTCAGGACGGGAGGCTGAGGAGGCCGCCGGTCTACCGTGAAAAGAAACGGTTCCGTTTCGTTCGCCGTCCCGAGACGCCAGACGTTCTGCTCGCCATCGCATAAATCAACCAGTACGGAAGACTCTGCCGCGAGTTCAAAATAGGCAGTATGGGCATTGCCCGTTTCGTCCTGGTATCCGCTACCAAAATCGGAGGAAAGCGAAAAACGCACTCCGGGCAAACCCGGCGGCACGTCAATGCGGACCGGACCGGCTACGGCGATACCCTCCAGCGAGTTGCCCGAACCTTGCGACAGCAAGGGGAAGCCGGAGGAGAACACGGATTCGGGAAGCGCCGGTTTCACCAAGGTTTCGTAGGGACCTTCCCAGGTATTACCCCTATCCACAACCCATTCGAGCATCCCGCCTTCAGGAGGAAGCATGAGCGGACCAGACAGGTCCAGCCACTCCTTCACACCTTTCCAGCGGTAGCGGATGTGCAAGCCAGACCATTGCAGCACCCGGGCGACTCCCGCCGTGAATTCCTTGGGAGCATTCGGCGTATCCGGTCCGATAACAGGTTCCATGACAGAGGGTAGCCTCCTCCCGCCCCCATCCAGTAGGAAGGCGAAACGGGACAGACCCTTTCCATCACTCACAAAGAAGGGCACCACCCGCGACAGGCCTTCTACCGATCTGAGGGTCACTTGACGGCCACCCTTGAAAGCAGGTGTCCCGATTGCTGAAACCAACGATTCCCCTGCCCTGCCAATATCCCAGAACCAGCCTTCAGGAACGAGGATCACCCTATTTTTTTCCTCGTGGCCGGATAATTCCGCGCTGCGCAGCAAAGCAAGTTCAGAAACCGCAGTCCCGGAGGAATGACTTACCGTGTAGGTTGCTTCATCCCTGGCAATCCTGCCGTCGGGTGAGCGGGCGGCGGCACGCACGGTAACTTGACCAACTCGATCCACAAGGACCGGCGTACGGTATTCCTTCCCGGATGGACCCAAAGGGTCGCTACCGTCATCGGTCCAGAAAATCGATGACGCGCCTTCGGAAAGCACAATAAGGCTTTGACGGTTGGCCCAAGTACCGGGGACCGGATTCGCAAGGAGCATGGAAAAAGGTTCGAAAGCAAAACTAACGGGAACGGAACGATTACCCGCGGCATCCGCAGTCCATGCGATGCCTTTTATCCGCTTACCGGGAACAAGCACTTCGTTGCCAGTGGGTTTCCTGAGCTGGACTGACGAATCTGAATCAATCACGGCTTCCACCCATGCATCTGGTGGGGCGGAAAACCTGATCATCCACATTGGGGAGGAACCCTCGATCTGTTCTCCCTTAATTTGTGGAACAGCAGGAACTTCCGTATCTATGACAATGGAGAAGTTGCGGCTCTCCAACAGGGCATTTTCCGGTGGTGAGGACCTTCGTTCAGCCACCACCTCGTAGATCTTGCTTTCGCCACTCTTGGCAGAAAGGGATATGGATGCGGGGCCAGGGCCCTTGTAGGTTTCATTTCCGTTGACTGAAATCCTGATACGCGATTCGGCGTCCACGGAAAACCAGAAGCGCTTATCCTGGGGATATACCCCCGAACGCGCATTCGTCTGAAAAGGGCTATCGATAGCTGCAGATGGGTCAGATATCGCCTGTTCGGAAGCGGTAGCACCATCGGCAGAAAAAAGGGAGGATACAGCCAAAAAGGCATACAAAATGAAAGCAGCCGCCGGCAGCTTCATGGGCATCCTCCGAATTATACAGCTTGCCCTTTCAAAATACGTTTTGCAAGGGACCTGGTTATTTTATGGTATCGAGGATTTTCCGCAAGTCCGGATCATCCTTGTAATAATGTGTTTCCAGCTCTTCCCTGGTCAACCCTACCAACTCGTGGCTCATGTAATGGATCCACTTGTCGCCGTCCTGCGTACCTATCAGATGCTTTCGACACCAATAGTCGGGCTGGATGGGTAATTGCTCGGCGTGTTCGGGCTGAACCTTATAATCGTGAACGGCTACCTTCACATCCCCCCGGGGAAGTCCTTTTTCCAATATTATTTCGACAAGCCGGTTGATGGTCCTGCCGGTATCGAAAATATCGTCGATAAGCAGAATCTTATCTCCTGACCGCAGATGTTCCGGGGCATAGGTCCAGCCGTCCACCATGACCCGCTCCTGCTTGCGTATATCCGTATAGGAACGCGCTACAACAGCGGCATAATAGACAGGACGCCCCGAATGCCTGACAATCTTGAAATACTCGCTGATAACGTTGCCCAAGTAGGCCCCGCCCCTCAACGAAACATAAATCACATCCGGAATGAACCCATCGGAATGAATCCGATGGGCCAATTTAAGCGCGTTGTTCCGGACTTGGTCGTAGGGAAGAAATTCCTTATTCATCCCGAAACTTTACACGATAATTCCCGAAATGGAAACCTATCTTTTAAAACGGGTGCTTTCCATTTTCTGCCCTGCCCTGACGAAGTCGAACCATAGTTCTCCCGTGGCTTTCTCATTGAGGTTCTTGTAGAAATCCGCCAAACCCGCAACCGCGACCCCGTTGACACTGGTGATCACGTCGCCCCGTTGGATGCCTACAAGGGCTGCAGGGCTCTTGGCGATTATGTCTCCGGCGATGACGCCCTCCTGGGCGGCGTCTATCTTGAAGCTGGAACGGATTTCGTCGTTCAGGGCGAAAACTACCACGCCAGGCCACAAGGTCGCATTGTCGGAAGCGACGTCGTCCTTGCGGGCTTCGATTTTCACCTTCAGATCCTTCCGGGTTCCATAACGCATGACGCCGAAAGAGGCGGTCTCACCGGCGGTCAAATCTCCCACCGCCCGAACCAACTGGTCACGGCTCAATACGGCCTTGCCGTTCAATTCGACGATATAGTCGCCGGGAAGCATCCCACCCTTGATCGCGGGAGATGAAAGGAAAATCTGGGAAACCAAGGCACCTTTGATATTTTCGAGTCCCAGGTCCTTGGCCACATCCTTTTCCATGTCCACCAATGAAACACCCAGCCAACCGTATTTTATCGCGCCGTTATTGATGAAATCATCGATCGCTTTTTTCGCGTTATTTATGGGAATCGCAAATCCCAGGCCCACCGACCCACCGGAGGGACTGGCGATCCAGGTGTTGATGCCAATAACCTCACCTCGGATATTTACCAAGGCTCCGCCGGAGTTTCCCTGGTTGATGGCCGCATCGGTCTGTATGAAGTCATTGATATTTCCCGCCGGTCCGCCGGAGCGGCCCACAGCACTGACCACACCGATGGTTATGGAGGAGAAAAGCCCAAGAGGATTACCGGCCGCCACTGCCCAATCGCCTACCTGCACGCTGTCCGAATCTCCAAGGGCGGCGATGGGAAAGGTTTCATTTGATTCGAAGAATACAAGGGCCAGATCCTTGCGTGCGTCCTTTCCTACCAGTTTGGCCGGGAAGTCGCGGCCATCCTGCACTTTCAGGCTTATCTCGGAGGATTCCCCCACTACGTGGTTATTGGTAAGCACGTAATATTTTTTTCCATCCCGGCGGACGATTATGCCGGACCCCAAACCCTGGGAACGATATTCCTGTTCTCCTCCCCCACCCTGCTGATCCGGATTCCCGAAAAAGAACTCCCAAGGCAAACCTTCAAAACGGGGAGCCTGTTGTTTCTTGATCTCCACCACGTTGACTTCGACGACCGTGGGAAGGATGCGGGAGGAAACCGAACGGAAGGCGGTCTGCAAATTTTCTGCAACAGCAAGCGCATCGGAAGGTACCTGCTTGGGAGCCTCCTCGGCCCAGACCGTATTGTTCCCCTTGGGAGTAGCGCAGGAAAAAGAGAGAAAAGCCAAGGAAAATCCGAATATGGTACCCAACAATACGAGGTTGAAGATAAAAAAGTTACGGGAAAAAAGCCTGGTATGAAGATTCATTTAAAAACTCCTTGCATGACGGACCACAGGGACCCGAGATCTTTTATACATTGAATATAATAAAATTGCCTGCAGAATGGTTACGAATCCGAAAGCTTATCGGAATTGTTAGGATTTTAATCGTAGGTAAGGACTTCGCTATGGTCCCTGAAAAAGGCTACCGTGTGCTCGCAATGGCTGGATAGCTTGCCGTCTGCGGTAACCACCGTCCAATCGTCTTCAAGGACTTCCACAT
>Ga0172379_10005386_pt1 | contig 17946 bp, 15 predicted proteins | sample GrowelOW334metaG_FD_119756 | JGI IMG/M metagenome (GOLD analysis project Ga0172379, IMG submission 119756) | Groundwater microbial communities from an aquifer near a municipal landfill in Southern Ontario, Canada - Groundwater well OW334 metaG | ecosystem: Environmental > Aquatic > Deep... | reverse complement strand
GGAAACCGCAAAAAGATTGAAGAATTTACCGATAATTCGTTCTAAAGTCAATGAAGAATTCATTACAACTTGTTAATCCAATTCGGCAATCATTGGTTCTTTTTGACAAAATAGATGTTGCACTGGTTTCAATTTTTACCTACACTCAAACTAGAAATTCCAATCACACACAGTAGAGCATTTACTATGAAAGCAGTCATAATGTCCGGCGGTTTCGGCACCCGGCTCCGTCCACTTACGTGCAACATTCCTAAACCGATGGTTCCCATGATGAACAAACCGATGATGCAGCACATCGTCGATTTGTTAAAAAAACATGGCATCACAGAGATCGTCTCAACATTGTTCTACCAACCGGATATCATCACAGGACATTTCGGAGATGGAGCGAAGTTCGGAATTAAAATGCAGTACCGGAAAGCGGAAGCGGATTATGGCACGGCAGGTAGTGTGCGGAATGCCGCAGATTTTCTGGACGAACGGTTTATTATTATTAGCGGCGATGTGCTGACTGATTTCGATTTGACGAAAGCGATTGAGTTCCACGAACAGAAGAAAGCGAAAGCAACACTCGTTCTTACTCGCGCGACCAATCCCCTCGCATTCGGTGTGGTGATTACGGACAATAACGGAAAGATCACCCGCTTCTTGGAAAAACCTTCGTGGGGGGAAGTATTCAGCGACACGATCAATACCGGTATTTATATTATAGAGCCGGAAGTACTGAAACTGATTCCATACCAGAAGGAATTCGATTTCAGTAAGAATCTTTTCCCTGCCATGTTGGAACAAGACATGGGCTTATACGGCTACATCGCCGAAGGATACTGGCGCGATGTCGGCAATCTGAATGAATATCAGGAAGCACATCTCGATGCATTGGACGACGGCGTAAATTTGCATCACGAAGGGAACATGGTCGGCAGCGCATACATCGGCGCAAACAGTGTGATCGAAACGTCCAGTGAAAACATTCAAGGGAAAGTGTTGATCGGAAAAAACTGCAAGATTGGCAAGAACGTGAAGATCATCAAATCGGTGATCGGCAACGACTGTGTGGTTGAGGATGGAGCTGTGATCCGCAATTCGGTAATCTGGTCCGACACAAAGATTGGCAAACGGGCCGAATTAACGTCGTGCGTTGTGGCAAAATGGTGCACCATCGGCGACTCCGCGATCATCAGCGACAACGTATATATTTCAGACAAATGTGTGATCGGTATCGAGAGTAAACTGGCGCCCAACATTAAATTATGGCCGGAAAAAGAGGTGGAAGACGGTGCCGTACTCACCCGCTCCCTTGTATGGGAAGATAAATGGTTGAAGGACCTCTTTACCGACGCCCGCATCACCGGATTATCTAATATTGAAATGAATCCTGAATTCGGCGCCAAAATCGGTGCGGCATTCGGTGGACTAGTAGGAAAAGGGAAAAAGATTTTGATGAGCCGCGATTCGGATAATGTTTCCCGCATGATGAACCGTGCGCTGATGTGCGGACTGATGTCTGCAGGTGTGGATGCGGGAGATTTGCGCGCTGTTTCTATTCCCATTCTCCGGCAGGAATTACGCAGCGGAAAACATGCCGGCGGCATTCACGTGCGAAAATCACCCGTCGATAAAAATTTGACTGATATCATTTTCTTTGATCCAAAAGGGAAAGACCTGCCAACCAGTAAAACAAAATCGCTGGAACGGCTCTTTTTCGGCGAAGATTTTCCACGTGCAAAACAGGATGAAGTTGGTGGCGTCACATTCCCTGAACGGGCGCAGGAAAGTTATATCCAGAAATTCCTTTCCACGATTAATGTGGAATCGATCATACAGTCCAAATTTAAACTGGTAATCGATTATTCCAGCGGTATAGCATCATCAATCTTCCCGAACATCCTGGGATCATTCAACGCGCAGGTTCTTTCGCAGAATGCATACCTGGATGCAAAAAAAATTACGAGAACCAATGAAGAGTTTGAAAACGGCGTAACACAATTGTCTCATATTGTCACCTCGCTCGGTTACGATGTTGGTTTTATTCTTGATGCCGGCGCGGAACGTTGCTTGATCGTAGATGAAAACGGAAAATTTGTAGAGACCGACCGTCTGCTGACACTCGTTACACATTTGTTCCTGACAGTCTATCCGGAAGTAAAGAAAATAGCCGTGCCGATCACTGCGTCTGCGGAGATCGATCTGATCGCCGAGCATATGGGTGTTGAAGTGGTGAAGACACGCGACAGTCATCTTTCTCTGATGGAAGCGGCAACGAAGGAAGACATTAAATTCGTCGGCGGAACAAAAGGTGGATTCATCTTCACCGATTTCCTGTTTGCCAGCGACGGTATGTATTCCGTTGCGAAGATTTTGGAAATGCTCGCACTCGCTAATACGCGGTTCGGACAATTGGATAAACAAGTGCCCAAACTGCACATGAATAAAAAAGTGATCCACGTGCCGTGGGATAAAAAGGGACGTGTGATGCGGTACCTGATGAAAGATACGGACAACCAGCCGAACCGCATTTTGCTGGATGGCGTAAAACTGGTCCTTGATCATAAAGCATCCACCTCCGTACTGATGTGGCCGGACAGAGCAAAACCGACATTTCATGTCCACGCGGAATCTGCAGACAAGGAACTCGCGGAGATCCTCGTTTCGCAATACGAAGAGAAGATTGTAGAATGGCGTGACACGCGGGATTGAAGGTGGTGATGCTGTTTGAAAAAACCTTCATCCTGCTGACAAAGATCAACACTTTTTGAAAAATTAGACGCCGAAACACCTGCCTGCAATTCAAATTTTTATTGGCAGGCGGAAATTCAGCATGACGTTTTCTTAAAAATGTCTCATTATTGGATTGATTAATTATTTCCTTTTGCTCTGTGAAAATCGTATATTTAAAACACTTTTTGAATACGCTCTCTGTTTGAAAGTTTGGAGATTATCGACACATGAAGATCAGTGATATTTTAGACGAATCAGTTGTACGGGTAAAACTCAAAGGCAAGTCCAAAGACGAAATCATCAACGAAATGATTGCCATTGTCAACCACTCCAGTAAAATCATGGATATCGAAAAAGTCCGTGAAGCGATCTTCGAACGAGAGAAGATCATGTCCACCGGAGTCGGCAACGGATTTGCCATCCCTCACGGAAAATGCGATGCGGTTTTGGATATCGTAGCAGCGTTTGCCATCACGGAAGAAGCAATAGATTATGAATCGCTGGATGAACAACCGGTTCATCTCATCTTTCTGCTGATTGGCAAAGACAGCATGGTCGGTCCGCACATCAAACTGCTCAGCCGTATTTCCAGGTTGATGAACAAAGAAGATTTCCGGAAGAAACTGCTCGAAGCCAAAACGCCGAAAGAAGTGATCGAAATTTTTAAGACCGAAGAAGCTCAGTATTTTGACAATTAACACTTCGTTCCTGATCCTTCAATCCGCAGCGCACAATGCGAAGAATTCCTTCTCACGATAATCGTATATCCAGTGAATTACCGTTCGATCAAAGGCACAAAAGATATCCTTCCGTCCGAAACACCCCTCTGGCAATTCGTCGAACAGACGATCAGGGAGGTTTTTCGCCAATTCAATTATAAAGAGATCCGCACTCCCGTTTTCGAAACAACCTCCCTCTTCGCCCGCAGTATCGGCGAATTGACGGACATTGTCGGCAAGGAGATGTATACATTCCAGGACCGTAGCGGGGATAGCATTACACTCCGCCCCGAAGGAACCGCATCAGCGATTCGTGCATACATCCAAAATAATCTAGGTGAAGCGCTTCCCTTGTCGAAAGTCTATTATATCGGACCGATGTTCCGGCAGGAGCGGCCTCAGGCCGGCAGACTCCGTCAATTTCACCAGTTCGGAGCTGAAGCGATCGGATCGCCGACAGCCGAGACCGATGTGGAGATCATTGCAATGACGATAGAGATCTACAAACGGCTTGGGATTACGAACTATTCATTGCAGATTAACTCTGTCGGCGATGAAGAATGCCGTCCGAAGTATAAAGAAATTTTAAACGCAGAGTTGCAGAAAATTGCCGGACAACTTTCTACAGAGAGTCAGAAACGGATCGATCAGAATCCAATGCGTGTGCTCGACTCCAAAAATGAGAACGATCAGAAACTGACCGCTGGTATGCCATTGATTACCGACTATCTGAACGAAGAATGTGCAACACACTTTGCAAAAGTAAAATCGCTCTTAACGGCGTATGGAATTCCATATACGGTAAACGGCCGTCTGGTGCGTGGATTGGATTATTACACAAAGACCGCATTTGAAATTACCAGTACGGAACTCGGTTCACAAGATGCTCTTGCTGGCGGCGGACGATATGATTTGTTAGTGAAAGAACTCGGCGGGAAACAAACACCCAGCGTCGGTTTTGCGGCCGGAATGGAACGGTTGTTGATGATCCTTGAGAAGAAAGGTTTCCAACCGCCACAACAGCGTCCGACAGTATTTATTGCCGCGGCAGATGATGCAGCAAGGGAATGGGTGTTAACAACCACAATGAAACTCCGTTCTCAGGGAATTGCTTCTGAATGCGACCTTCTTGCACGCAGTCTGAAATCGCAGATGAAAGAAGCGGACAGACAGCAAGCCGAATTTTCATTAGTCGTCGGTGCGACGGAACTAGAAAGCGGTAAAGCGTTGTTGAAGCATTTGTCTGATCATTCCCAGCAGAATATTGTGTTGGAAGCGATTGCAGAATTTTTCAAACATTAACGGATCGGCGGCACCGGCGCCTTCCGACGGAACGATCTTATGGCGCAGACAAAACAACCGATTGAATACCGATTATTGGTTCGACCAACCTTCGATGAAACACTAAAAAAAGCAGGTACACTCTTCCTTCTGGAAACTTCGAAACAGTTCACCAATTTCAGCTACGTTATCGATGTAAAAGAGGCTCAGGAAGGAAGTACGCTTGTGTGGACATTGCGCGGCCTTCGGGTGCCGTCCATGAACATGCCGACCACAGGGCCGGCACAATTCCGAAAAGTTTATTTTAACCTCCCGAAAAAAATTAGCTTTACACTAATTAAAAAGGGAAAGATAAAAGCGGACACAGAACTGACTTTCGTTCGATCGGTATATACATCGGCAACATCGGTAAGTGCATTCTTGAAGATCTATACAGACGAACTGCAGTTCGAATCAAATAGAATAAATGATGTCGTGATGGCGGAAATGAAACACGATATGCACCGGGAACCGCCATTCATGAAAAAACCATAACCAACAGAGAGCAAACGGTAATGCATCCAATCATTTTCTCGTTCGGCGGTATCACCATCTACAGTTTTGGCTTGATGATGGGCATTTCGTTCCTTATCGGCAACTATATTCTCACGCAGGAATTCAAACGAAAAAAGCTCCACCCCGATCTGGCTTCCAACATTACCCTCATCGCTCTCGTTGCCGGCGTTTCCGGATCGAAACTGCTCTATCTGTTTGAAAACTGGGGCTCGTTCGTCAAAGATCCTGTCGGCATGACGTTCTCGCCAGGTGGTTTGACGTTTTACGGCGGATTTATTCTTGCCACTATATCGGTTTATATTTACGCAAAAAATAAAAACATTACGTTCATCCGAATTGCTGATGCTGTTGGACCGGCTCTTCTATTGGCGTATGGTATTGCACGAATCGGTTGTCATTTGGCAGGGGATGGAGATTACGGTTTTCCAACATCCCTTCCATGGGGAACCGACTATTCAAACGGAACGTACCCCCCTTCGGCTGCATTCAGGAATTTTCCCGAAGTAACAAATTTGTTTCCCAATGGCATCGTTCCAGACAATACCCTATGCCATCCAACACCTGTGTACGAAACCATTATCTGCTCCTTCTTTTTCCTCTTCTTGTGGAAGAACAGAATGAAATGGAAATTGGACGGACAAATGTTTTATACATATCTGATTTTCGCCGGAATTGAACGATTTTCAGTGGAATTTTTTCGCCTGAATCCGCGACTGATGCTCGATTTGAGTGAAGCACAGATTATCGCAGTTATACTTATTTTGATCGGAGCGATCGGTTTGAACTCCCTGAAACGCCTCGAACACCAACAGCAAGCATAATATGAATCTGATCACGGGCCGTAAACCTGTTCTTGACGCACTGAAAGTGAATACACCGATCGACAAACTGTTAATCGCGCAAAATTCACATGGTGAAGTGGTAGACGAGATTTTAAAAATTGCCCGACAGAAAAATATTCCCTTCAAATTTACTCCGGCCGATCAGGTTGCCAAAACAGCTCAAAGTCCAAATACGCAGGGAATTATTGCTTTTGTCGGCACGAAAGAGTTTTCTGATATCAGCCATCTGTTTGATGTAGCCAAGGCAAAAAATGAACAACCGTTTTTTCTTATTTTTGATGAAATTGAAGATGTCCATAATCTCGGTGCGTTAATCAGCAGTGCTGTATGCACCGGAGCGCACGGCGGGATTATCCCCAAACATCATAATGCTCCGGTAAATGAAACGGTAGTGAAAACCTCTGCCGGCGCCAGCCTTCAATTCTCAATGGCGCGCGTTACAAACATTGCTCAAACCATCGACGAACTGAAGGAAAAAGGCGTCTGGATTGTCGGTACGGAGATGACGGCACAAAAGACTTTTACCGAAGTGGATTATACGGTTCCTGTTGCTCTCGTCATCGGAAATGAAGGGAAAGGAATGCGGCGTCTGGTCAGAGATAAGTGCGACTTTCTCGTAAAAATTCCGATGAAGGGGGGCTTTGAATCTCTCAATGCTTCAGTTGCAGGCGCGATTGTTATGTACGAGGTGTTGCGAAAAAGAAACGCTATTTAGATCGCGCATGATAATACGTTCAACGCCATCCCCCTGGTTTATATTCACTTCGTGCAGCCCGCAAATTCAGCATACCGCAACGCGTTTCACTTCATAAAGCACACTATTGCACCATCGTAACGGAAAGTCTGTTTCGTTCAATTATTTGAGCTTGTTACCTTTTGGAGAAAGATTTGCTATCTTTGAGTCAACAGGGAATACTGTTGTGCCACTATGATTACACGCTATCACAATACGGGAAAAAAGAAATTTGATTGGATCGATGTCATCAATCCGACGACTGAGGAGTTAAAATCAGCTGCCGAAAAATATTCCCTGCACAATAATTCCGTTCAAGATTGCCTGCAACCGGAACACCTTCCGAAGTTTGAGCGAATCGACGAAACAATTTTTATTATCGCCCGGGTGTACGATCATCTCTCCTTCCATGATGCCGATACCATACAGGATATCAGCAACAAGGTTGCGATTTTCGTCGGGGCTAATTATATTTTAACCATCCATCGCGGCGAACAGCCGTTCCTTGAAGCAATCCGGCACAAATATTTTGAAACCGGTCAATGTCCGTCGCCAAATGATCTGCTGATCAAGATTCTGTATTATATCTTCCAGTCGTACGTTTCTCCTTCACTCACTCTCGAAACCGAACTCGATCAGCTTGAAACCCAGATCGTACTGAAGAACCAGACGCACTCCGTGCTGCGCAAGCTCTACCAACTTAAACGCAAAACCGCTGTCTGTCTTCGGATACTTCGTCTGACAAAGACAATCATCGACAATCTCGACAAGAATACCCCTGCGGCAGTCCATCAGGATATGCGGGAATTTTACCTGAGCCTGGAGACATCGTATGACCAAACGATCGAGAATGCAAATAATCTGTTAAACCTGTATATCTCCTTATCGTCACAACGAACAAATGAAGTGGTCCGTGTGCTTACGCTCTTTTCCGTTTTTTTTATGCCGCTCACCTTTATCGTTGGTATTTACGGAATGAATTTCGACTTCATGCCAGAATTGCGGCATCCGTTCGGTTATCCAATAGTTCTACTACTCATGGCGTCCATTACGTTCGGAATTTATCGCTGGTTTAAAAGAAAACGCTGGTTGTAATATTGCGATGTAAGGTACGATGTTTTTATCAATCAGCTTCTTTACTTGGACTCCAAAGAATATCACTTGGCAACAATCCGGCATCCTTCAACAATCCTAATCCGAACAACCTCCCTTTTGCATTCGCCAATTGATCGCGATCATCGCTCCGTCCGCCCAGAACAAACCTGTCTTCGCCAAGTTCAAATAGATCACCGATATACTCCGCAATGACGTTCGAATTGGTGGTATATGCAAGATACGCCGATCCAAAAAAATGCTGCAGTTTATCTTTATCGCTCGCGCGGACATTATCACTCAGCAATTTTTTGGGAAGGTGCGTTCGACGGAGTCTGAATAAAGAATCGTTTTCCGAGGTTAATGGCAGAAAGAAGGAACCGATCAATGGGATTTTTAATCCCAACCGGCGATGATCCATCACCGCAATCGTGGAGATCAACAATGCCATACGGATATTTCCCTCGCACAACATCAACGCACGGTCAAAGATTGCATCGACGGCAAGCGTGTCATCATACCGTTTGCGGAGATCGTAGAATCGCTCATCTCGGAGATACCGCTTTATCTTTGTTTCTGCTCTCAATAATGGTGGAAGAAATTCTGCAGGATCGACGAACGAAGAAGCGATATCCGGGAAATACCAATCGTCATTCAACCAGACGCTGTCCGGTGCGGAGAATTGAGCACTGAGAGTTTGAGTATAGAATATACTCAGTAGAAACAGGATTGGTGCAAACCAAAGAGGGAAACTTCGCTTCACAGATTCTTCAATTGATGTCAGTATCAATGCTCTTTCTGCTACACTTGCATTACGCCGGTCTTCAAGTCCGGAATTTCGGGATTGCAGTTTGCCATGCCGATGCCGCGGGAGATCACAGTGCGCGTCTCAAGAGGATCGATGATGCCGTCCACCCACAACCGAGCTGCAGCATATATCGGATCGAGCTCGCTTTCATACCGTGCCTGGATCTCATTCAGTAATTGCTGCTGCTGTTCGAGGGAAATGTGCGTTCCTCCTTTTTCCATCGCCTGCACTTTAATCGCCAGCAGTGTTTCACTCGCTTGTTTCCCCCCCATAACGGCAATTTGTGCAGAATGCCATCCCACGATAAGCCGGGGATCGTATGCTTTGCCACACATTGCATAATTTCCCGCTCCGTAACTGTTGCCGGTGATAACAGTAAATTTCGGAACAACAGAATTGGCCACCGCATTCACCATCTTGGCACCGTCTTTAATAATGCCGCCATGTTCGCTTCTGCTGCCGACCATAAATCCGGTTACGTCCTGGAAAAATACGAGCGGAATTCGTTTCTGATTGCAGTTCAGAATGAACCGCGCCGCTTTATCCGCGCTGTCCGAATAGATCACACCTCCTACCTGCATCTCCCCTTTTGCGGTCTTGGTGATTGCGCGCTGATTCGCCACAATTCCCACTGCCCATCCGTCAATGCGTGCATATCCGCAAATAATCGTTTTGCCAAAACCGGATTTGTATTCATCAAGATCGCTGCCGTCGAGAATACGGGCAAGCACCTGGTACGAATCATAGGGTTTATTCCGTTCAACCGGTAAAATTCCGTAGATCTCTTTCGGATCGAATTTCGGTTTTACGGGCTTCTCATAATTAAACCCGGCGATAGGAAAATGTCCGATCTTCGAAATAATGCTGCGGATCTTCTTCAATGCCGCTTCGTCATTTGCCATCTTATGATCGGTGACGCCGCTGATTTCGCAATGGACCGCCGCACCACCGAGTAATTCGTTGTCAATATCTTCTCCGATTGCTGCTTTCACCAAATGCGATCCCGCCAAAAATACGCTGCCCGTTTTATCGACGATCATTGCTTCGTCGCTCATGATCGGCAGGTACGCGCCGCCGGCAACGCACGGTCCCATAATCGCTGCGATTTGTGTAATTCCCATCGCAGACATCACTGCATTATTTCGGAAGATTCGCCCAAAATGTTCTTTGTCCGGGAAAATTTCCGATTGCAACGGAAGGAATACACCGGCAGAGTCGACGAGATAAACGATTGGCAGACGGTTTTCTATTGCGATCTCCTGTGCACGAAGATTCTTCTTTGCCGTAATGGGAAACCACGCACCGGCCTTCACCGTTGCATCGTTGGCAACAATCACCACATCGCGGCCATGAACTGTTCCTATTCCAAATACCGTTCCACCGGATGGTGCACCGCCGTACTCTTCATACATTCCGTATGCTGTAAAGAGACCAATCTCCTGCAGTTTCGTTCCGGGATCGATGAGCATACTAATCCGTTCACGTGCAGTCAATTTTCCTTTTCTCTTATGCTTCGCAATCGCATCGATGCCGCCACCAAGCGTCACGTGTGCCGCTTTTTGGGCAAGCAATTTTAAAGCGGTTTTATGAAACGCTTCATTACGTTTAAAGTTCTCATCACGCTTTATTTCAGCACCAATCATCATTGCATCCATACAAGAATTGAATCACTAATGTAATTGCAATTTTATTTAAGAAGATTTCTCGCGATTACCATTTTCTGTACTTCACTTGTCCCTTCACCAATGGTCAACAATTTTACATCGCGGTAAAATTTTTCCACCGGATAGTCTTTTGTGAAGCCATATCCGCCGTGAATCTGCACCGCATCGTTAGCAGCGCGTGTCGCAACTTCGCTGGCAAAATATTTCGCCTGCGCCGCTTCAAGATTCACATCTTTTCCAGCCATTCTCATTGATGCCGCTTTGCGGATCAGCAACCGTGCAGCTTCAATTTCCATCGACATATCGGCCAACTTAAATTGGATCCCTTGATTATCCGCAATCGGACGTCCGAACTGTATACGCTCTTTTGCATATTTGATGCTTGCTTCCATTGCACCTTGCGCCAATCCTACTGCCAGTGCAGCAATTCCGATTCGTCCGCCATCCAGAATGTTTAAGGCCTGTTTGAATCCTTCGCCGACATTGCCGATCAAATTTCCCTCGGGAATACGAACATTGTCGAATAACAGTGTTGCTGTTTCACTGCAGCGCATGCCGAGTTTGTTCTCTTTTTTGCCTGATGAAAAACCGGATGTCCCTTTTTCTACGATAAACGCAGAGATTGATTTGTTCTTCGTCTTATCCGTCACTGCGAGGATAACAAACGTTTGTCCCGTAATGCCGTGCGTGATAAAATTTTTGCTTCCGTTAATTACCCATTCATTTCCCTCTTTCACAGCTGTCGTCCGCATGCCACCCGCATCGCTTCCGGAAAATGCTTCAGTCAAGCCCCATCCGCCGATCTTTTTTCCGCTGCACAGATCCGGAAGGTACTTTTCCTTCAATGCTTCGCTTGCAAAATTATAGATGTGACTGATGCAGAGCCCGTTGTGCGCACAAAGTCCGAGAGCGACAGAGGGATCCACTTTGGCGATCTCTTCGACGATCACGGTAAAGTCTAAGACAGTAAGACCGGCACCGCCGTATTCTTCGGGATAATATACGCCAAGGAATCCAAGTCCGGCCATCTTTTTAAAAATTGCAACGGGAAATTCCTGCGATTCATCATAGTTCGTGACGTGCGGTTTGATCTCTTTTTCGGCAAAGTCCCGAGCCATTGCCTGCACCATGGCCATCTGTTCCGTGAGGGAGAACTGTACTGCGGTTTCGGACATACATCTTCCTTCATATGTTTGATGAGGATTTAAAAAAGATTTCCCGCAGAGCGCGCTGATATTCGCAATGGATGGTTGAATCCCTGCGTGACCTGCGGGAAAGTGGTTGCCGATGCGCCATCAATGTTTTTAACGGCACTTCAACAAATATGTCTAAAAATAGAAAACGTTCGCAGGAAGTGCAAGTAGTGCCATAACAATCAGTCGAACGATTTACTATTGTTTTTGATTTTCGAAAACAATTTCTCCGCCCAGGATAGTCATTTCGACTCGAACATGTTCAATGTTGATCGGATCGATAACAAGAATATCTTCCGACAATATTGTAAAATCAGCAAGCTTCCCCGGAGTAATACTTCCTTTTTCGTTCTCTTCAAATGCGGCAAAGGCATTATTTATTGTGTAACACTGAATTGCTTCCTTCACCGATATTTTTTGTTCTGGATACCATCCGTTCGGATTTGCACCGTCGATTGTTCTGCGTGTCACCGCCGCATAAATGCCGAGCAGCGGATTTAACGGACCTACCGTCCAGTCACTGCCGAAGGTCATCATCACGCCGTTATCCAAAAAACTTCGGAACGGATAAGTCGTTTTACATCGTTTATCGCCGATGCGGTGAACCGCCCAGCGACCGTCATCGATAGCATGGTATGGCTGCACGGAGGCGATCACACCAAGCCGTGCAAACCGTTGAAAGTCTTTCGGATGAATATGCTGTGCATGCTCAATACGGAACCGCCGGTCCCATTGTGGATTTTTTTGAACAATTCGTTCAATCATGTCCAGCATCAGGCTATTCGCACTGTCTCCGATCGCGTGAACGCGAAGTTGCAGCCGTGCACTGTCAGCACTTGTTGCCCACCGTTCCAAACGTCCGTCCGTAACGACGTCCATCGGTAAGCCGTACGTGTTTTCATTGAGAAATTTTTCAAAAAACAACGCAGTGGAAGAACCAAGCGAACCGTCTACAAAAGCTTTTAAAGCACCGATGCTGATTTTCTGATTACCAAACGGTATCTGCACGCCGCTCGAGGCAAGATGTTTCCAATTCGAGATAAAGCTGACACAATTCATTCGGGATGTCAGTTCGCCACGGCGTTCCAATTCCAGATATGTTTTAATATCCCTCTCGCCGTTCGAATATGCCATATCTTGAATTGAAGTAACACCATACTTTTGTGCTTCTGTCAGGGCAAGTCGCGCCGCAGAGAGCATTTCTTCATTAGTTGGTGGCGGAATGAGTCCCCAGATCGGGGACATGGCTTCGTCTTTCAAAAGACCGGTCGGCTCACCGGTCTTCGAATCACGGACGATCGTCCCCCCTGGAGGATCGGGAGTATCTTTTGTAATGCCGACAAGTTGCAGCGCGTAACTATTTGCCAGCGCCATGTGCCCGTCGTACCGATTGACGAATACCGGTGTCTTCCGGGTAACAGAATCAATCAGTTCTTTCGAAGGAAGCCGTCCGCTTTTCCACAGGTCGTGATCCCAATCTCCACCGGTAATCCATTGCGTTGGACGTGCTTTTGCCCGTTCCTGTATGATCTGGCTGAATTCCCGTTCGTCCTTTGCCGTACGAAGATCGACACTTTGTAGTTGAAATCCACCGGACATAAAATGCGTATGGTTATCAATGAATCCCGGAAGCATTCTCTTTTTCTTTACGTCAATCACTTTCGTCGTTTTTCCGATCCAGCGCTTTATTTCTGCAGATGAACCGACCGCCATGATTCGACCGCGGTAAACAGCAACAGCTTCCGCTTCGGGTTTTGATGGATCGACTGTCCAAATTTTCCCATTCGTAAAAACGATATCGACATAATGTTGGGAGAACAGAAATAGGGGAAGAGAGAACAAAACGATGATCTTCTTCATAGGGAGATTTGTAGTGTTATATCTGGTGAGGAACGCGGAAAACCGAAAATGGTTTTTAAGCGATGATGGAAACTAATTAGTGTTCGCCTTTTATGCTCCGGGCCATCAAATCTTCGGTTGCTCGGTGCGGCTCTTTGCCGTTAAACATGATATTAAACACTTCAGAAAAAATCGCCATTTCGGTATGATGTTTTTTTGCAAGGTCCACTGCAGACCGGCATGTTGCAACGCCTTCGGCCACCATTACCATTTCACCGAGGATATCGTCGAGTTTTCTTCCGCGTCCTAATTCTTCACCGACATGGCGGTTACGGCTGTGTTTGCTCATACATGTCACAATCAAATCTCCCACACCGGAGAGACCCGAGAACGTTCTGGGAAGTGCTCCCATCTTATCACCGAGGCGGGTCATTTCTGCAATACCGCGGGTGATAATAGCAGCCTTGGTGTTATCGCCGAATCCTGCCCCATCCACCACGCCGGCACCGATTGCAATAACATTCTTCAATGCGCCGCCGAGTTCCACACCGCGTATGTCATCCGAGACATACACGCGAAAATACGGGGTATTGAAGGATTGGGCGACGATCTTCGCCGTCCGCGCGCTGAATGACGATGAAACGACCGCAGTCGGAATCTTTTTTACCACCTCTTCCGCATGGCTCGGTCCGGAAAGGATGGCGATGTTTGATTTTTTTTCATGCTCCAGAATGTCAATCATCACTTCGGACATGGTCATTAGTGTGTTGTTCTCGATCCCTTTTGCCACGTTGACGATGATAGTTCTATTTAAGTCAAGATGTGCGATGTTCTTTAGGATATTACGAAGGAACTGGGACGGAACAGCGGTGACAATCAAGTCCTTCTTTGACGACGCTTCTTCCACATCGTGAGTGATCTTCAGGTGTTTCGGGAGTGTGATCCCAGGAAGGTAATCTTTATTGGTTCTGGCTTCGCGCATCTCTTCGGTCTGATCGGCACGATAACTCCACAATGTTACATCGCGGAAATTCTCACATAGTACGATAGCGAGTGTTGTGCCCCAGCTTCCGGCCCCAAGGATTGAAATGCGCATGATACAACCTTACAACGTGGGTGAATGGAAAGGCGTTAGCGAGTTCCCTTAAAATGTGTCAATTTATTTTCCGTCCCCGCCAGCAACCGTTTGATGTTTTCACGGTGAGTGTACGTAATGAGTAGTGAAACAGCAACAGCAAAATAGACAAGCGTATGATAGCCGGGAATATCGACATGAAATAGGTTTTCACGGATAAACATTGTCACCGGTATGGCCATCGCCGCCAGGATTGAACCGAGTGAAACATACCTCCATGCTGTAAAAACGATTGCAAACACAACAATCGCAACGACAAATTCTATCGGAGCCAGACCGAGCACCATTCCTGCGCCTGTCGCAACTCCCTTCCCTCCTTTAAACCCAGCGAAGAGAGTCCAGATATGACCGAAGACTGCAGCAATGCCACAAATAATCTGAACGATGGTGAAGTCTTGAAATGGAGTTAGATTGTTGAACGGCAGTGTATGCGGATTCCAGATAAGCTGTGGAACATAATATGTGGCAACAACACCTTTAAAGAGGTCGAATAGAATTACGGCAAGACCGATCTTCCATCCTAGCATACGTAGCACATTTGTTCCTCCGGCATTACCGCTGCCGAATTTCCTTATATCGCCGGCGTCGGCAAGTTTTGTCGCAATTATACTCGTCGGAATCGAACCGATGATATAACTCAGTAATATAACGATTGCGAGATTTTCCATATTATTCCCCTAGTTCCTAGAAATATTCTATAACGGAAAATAAGGAATTTGAATGGTTAGATGCAAGAACTACGTTGCTGAATTATCTTCCGGGAGGTTTTTTAATTCAAAGGGTTCCGGCAAAAAAAATTACGGAATAAAGCGATTAAATAGCAATTCTGCAAGTAAAAGATCATCTGGTGTGGTAATTTTTATATTTTCATAACTTCCTTCAACGATGATCGGTGAAATACCGATCTGTTCGACGAGGAATGAATCATCCGTGGCAACGATGTTGTGTTTCTCAGCAAACTCGTACGCATCAACCAGAATCTTCCGTTGGAACGTCTGCGGAGTCTGCACACTCCACAACGACGACCGGTTTAGTGTCCGCTCCACCCGTCCATCCGTCGATGCCAGTTTCATAGTATCCTTGGCACGGACGGCAACGATTGACGCGCCGAAGAATCTTGCTGTTTCGATGGATTGAGAAATCTCTTTCAGGTGAACAAACGGCCGCACGGCATCATGCACAACAATAATTTCTGCACGTGCGTCAATCTGCTTCAATGCGTTGGCTATTGAATCCTGTCTGCGTTGGCCTCCTTCTACCGGCGATTGGAGTTTTGACAGCGAATATTTCTGCCGTATCTCTTCAATAATCGGGAAAGAGGAACGCTGCGTAGCGAGAACGATTTCCTGAATATCAGTACTACGTTCGAAGCGCTCCAGCGTATGAACGAGGATCGGTTTGTCGTTTACCATCAGGAACTGTTTACCGATAGTAGCGCCCATCCGTTCGCCAAATCCCGCCGCAGGTATGATTACGCTCGTAAACACCGAACTATACCTTCTCTTTTGATTTACTGAAGTATTCAATCACAAAGTTGAATCGCGGGAAGAGTTTCGGCAGCCGCATCACGCTGAGAATCATCACGCCAATCGACAGCCGATCTATCCAAGACGACGTTGGCCAACCGAGATGAATCGTAATTTTTTTGTGAGGAAGTTCATACTCCAGTGCATACAGTATTTCAGTAATCCCCTGATAGATAGACTGGCTTTGGCTGGCAAACCGGAAATGGTTTATCGCTACCTTTTCGGGAATTCCCTGACGGGGATGATACAAACTGATGAACGCAGACGATGTATCACCCACCTGCGGACCATGTTCTTTCGGACGGCGGAAATAAATATGAAGATTTTCTGCTTCCGATTCGACAAGATAGAAGATCATATTCAACGGTTGATCCGTTTGAGCGATCTCTTTGATCTCCGGGGCACGCGTTTGCGCGACACGAAGTCCTATGAGTAGGAACACCGCTGTAACGCTGGACCACATCAATGTTCCGTATGGTTTATTGTACCCCAGATAGATAAAACAGCTGATGAGCAGCAAAAAAATCAGCAGTGTGCCTGTCCGGGAGGTATTGTATTCTCGGCTATCCTTCGTTCCCATGGAATAGCGGTAGAGAAGCAGACAACCGATATTGATGGAGAAACTTGCGATGAGACCGAGAGCGTACATTTGTGCAAGCACATTCTGGCTGCCGCCGGTCAGATAAATAATAATCGTATAGAACAGACCGTTCGCAATGTGAATTCTGTATAATGATTGTCTTTTGTTTGTCTTAATAATCCAGTGAAATCCGTACCGGTGCGCTACACGCTCCATCAATTCACTGGAAGCGATGTACGCTGTATTCACCGCCATCATTAATAGCACGCTCGCCAAAATACCGACGATATACCCGAGCGGTATCCCTCCGACCATCGTCGCAAATTGCGTAATGAGATCAGTCTCGTGTTCCATGATATTGATGTCCGACGAAAGGACAATCGCCGCTAACAATGGCGTAAAAACTCCTGTGGTGATGGCAAGAAAAAAATATGCCTTACTGACATCTTTCCACGATTTTACGAGGCTTGCAGTTTGAACAACCGATTCAATTCCCGAATAGGCAAGAATACAACTGGAAATACCGATGACAATAAAGAAGAATGAATTGAAAAAACTACCGTAATCCATTCCGACAGCAACATTGGAAAAACTTCCCCCGATCGTTTCCCAATTGTGCGGTTGAAGATGCATCACACCGGCAAAAAGCATATTCACTAAAATGATCGCTGCAATAATAAAAATGACATAGGTGAATTTTGCGTTTTCCTTAATTCCGATAATATTCATCCCTGCCACAAACCAGATGATTGCAGCCTGCAGCAGAAATTTTCCTGTATCGGACACCTGATAAAACGACATGCCGTTTTCGACCGCGCTGACGGTAGAAAGGCTGGCGGTTAATACATAGGTGACAATAATCGACGCGACCGCAATAAATGAAACAGAAGGCCCTAACACTAGGTAGGAAAATGAATACACACCGCCCCCCTTAATACCCCGGAATTCCAGAATCTCTGCAATCTCAATCATTCGCGATGAAATGATCCGAATAAATACCGATGTAATAATCAGGAAGGCAATGGCATTCGTACCTATGACACGGAACGCTTCACTCGGAGCATAAAAAATGGAGGTCAGTTCATCCATTAATGTGATGATGGCAACTGAAAGCCATGTGAGCCACCATTTCCCTTTTGAGAAATACGAGAGAAGGTTCTTCCGTGTCATCAAATAGCCGAATACTCCCAGTAGTAGAATATTAACGACTAGAAAAACAAAAAACTTTAGCGTTAGGAACTATTCCATCGTTGTTATT
>Ga0172379_10005385_pt1 | contig 17953 bp, 19 predicted proteins | sample GrowelOW334metaG_FD_119756 | JGI IMG/M metagenome (GOLD analysis project Ga0172379, IMG submission 119756) | Groundwater microbial communities from an aquifer near a municipal landfill in Southern Ontario, Canada - Groundwater well OW334 metaG | ecosystem: Environmental > Aquatic > Deep... | reverse complement strand
CGAAAAATCTTTTGCAAGAAGGCCTTCATGAAATGAGCGAATGGTAAATTTTGTGATATCCATAGATTGTTATTCGAATACGGGAGGAACTTTAAGAAATCCTTTCTTTGCTTCAGGAAATGCACGGCGAGCTTCTTCTCCATTCATTCTCCCCTCATTGGTATCGGAACGAACTATAGTATGTACGAAAGAACCACCTGTTTGTGGCTTCGTGGTAGTAGTATCTACCTCTTTTAATTCATCAAAATGTGCCAGAATTTTTCCGAGATCGGAAGAGAAACTCTCTTCTTCTATTTCGGTAAGCTCAATACGAGAAAGTGCCGCAAGATGCTTTATTTCCTTCTTCGAAATCATACTTCAACGATACGTGTGCACGTGAATGCTGTCAACTTATTTTGCAAGCATTTTTTGGAACTGGGCCTCATTAAGAATCCTGACTCCTAGTGCTTTTGCCTTCTCATATTTAGAGCCTGGTTTTTCTCCTGCCACTACAAAATCAGTCTCCTTTGATACGCTCTCAGTAGCAATACCTCCCCGTGCCCTTATTTTTTCTTTTGCCTCATCACGGGAGCACAAAGAAAGAGAGCCAGTAAGCACAAATGTCTTTCCTACAAAAAGAGTATTTTGCTTCCCCACAGAACGGGGTGTATAAAGCACTACTCCATATTGTTCAAATTGTTTTATTAATTCACTATTTTTTTGATTTTGAAACCAAGTATAAATACTCTCCGCAACTTTGGGACCAATATCTGGCATTTCCATTAATTCTTCGCGAGAGAGCGATTTTAGAAAAGTGACCACTTCTTTTAATGTGGGTTTATTTATGTGTTTTGTCACCTCGTGCGAAAGTGTTCGGGCAGTTTCTTCCCCTACGTGTAAAATACCGAGACTATAAAGAAATCTTGGGAGCGTAGTTTTCTTTTTTTTCTCTATTTCTTTTGTAATTTTTTCTGCGGATTTCTCGCCAAAATGAGAAAGCACCGCGATATCACCCTTCGCAAGAGAAAAAATGTCGGGCGCATCAGAAATTAATCCCTCATCTAAAAAGCGGTCAATAATCTGAGGACCTAATCCACGGATATCAAATGCAGAACGTGAAACAAAATGATAGAGCGCCTCTCTATGGCGCGCGCCACACTGTGGGTTACCACATCGATATGCCACCCCATCCTTCACCACCACCGAATCATCTACAGGACATCGCTTCGGCATTACAAATTCTTTCTCTTTTCCTGTGCGAAGATTAAAAAGCACTTCGGTAACCTGGGGAATCACATCGCCTGCGCGGCTCACAATCACAGTATCCCCAATCTTAATATCAAGTCGTTTAATTTCATCATAATTATGAAGTGTTGCATGTTGAATAATAACACCACCCACTGAGACTGGTTCAAATTCAGCTACGGGCGTAAGCGCGCCCGTTCGCCCCACTTGAACTTTAATATTTTTCACCGTGGTGGTTGCTTCTCGTGGGGAAAACTTATATGCAATTGCCCCTCGCGGTGCTTTCCCTGCTACTCCTCCATCTCGAAAGACTTTATTGTTGTTTGCAATTACTACAATACCATCTATCTCATATTCAAGCTTCTCTCGATTTTCAGCCCAATAGTCACGAAAAGCGACCATTTCTTTTAAAGAGTGAGTAAGTTTATTATGAGGATTTGTCTTAAATCCAAATGCTTTTAGAAGGAGGTGTTCCTCTTCATGTAATGTCTGTCCTATATCACTTACAAGTGCATATTCAAATGAATCGAGTTTTCGAGCTGCAATTACTTTGGGGTCAAGTTGTCGGATAGAGCCCGCCGCAACATTACGAGGATTTGCATAAGGCTTTTCTCCCTTCTTCTCTTGCTCTTTATTAATACGATTAAACTCCTTCGTGCTTAAAAAAACCTCACCGCGCACCACGAGACGCTTCATATCAAGTGTGTAATCACGAGGATTTAACCCAAGTGCTCTTACGTTTTTGACTATCTCACTTTTCTCTAAAAGACGAAGGGGGATCGCATCTACCGTTCGCAAATTCTGCGTTACATCTTCACCAATATGCCCATCGCCACGCGTCGAACCCTGTACAAAAACGCCATCTTCGTATACAAGTTCAATCGCAAGACCATCAATTTTTAATTCACAATAAAAATCTTGGAGTACTTCACCTTTAAGATAATTTTCGAGACGCGAAAACCAATCACTCATATCCTGTTCAGAAAACGCATCATTAAACGAGAGCATTCGCGCTTCGTGAGATACTTTTTTAAATTCTGGAAGTGGCTTCCCTCCAATGCGCTGTGTAGGAGAATCGGAAGTAATAAGTTCTGGAAATTGTGTCTCTAAATCAAAAAGTTCCTTTTTTAAGGAATCAAGTGCTTCTGCAGAAATAATCTCCTTATCAAACACATGATACGCATACCGATGCCGATTAATTTCTTTCTTTAAAACCTCTAGTCTTTTTTTTGCAGAAAAGAAATCCATACTTATGCAGGAAATGTTATAGGAACAGTAATACTTGAGGTGACGGACGCACCACTCGTCTCAGAACAAGTTAATTCGTAAAGTGCTGATCCGGGGGCGGCTCCCGGAGGAAAAACCGCATACCCAGCACTTACAAGTGGGACTTCACCTATAATTGCACCATTTTCAAACAATATACAATTCGAAGCATTCACAGAATTCCAACTTAGATTTGTACTTCCTCCCTCAAGAACGGTGGGGGGGGTTGCAGTAAAATTTTGAATTGAGAGAGGCGCGATAAATCCGCTATCAAGCGCGCGAACCGCATCACCCGAAAATCCTTGTACACGTATCACTACATTTCCATTTGATAGAGAGGAAGAAGCAATAAAACTTGCTCCATTCGCAAGCTCAGGAGGTGGAACTGAGGCGACATAAATATCGTACGTCTGCCATTCTATCCCCGTGTCCGCAGCAAAAAAAGCCTTTGCAGAGTCTTCCACATCATTTGCTTGTCGAATTTGATATGTCACAAGAACACCCGCAATAACACCAATGCTGATAAGAACGCCGCCAAGCATCATAACACTTAAAATCATTGCTTGACCCCCTCTCATTTTTGTTTGTCGTTGTTGCATCTTCATTTTACTTCGGTGGGAAGAATACGCGCACTTACTGTTGTTTGAAGGTCTACTCCACGAACAGTCAGTTTTTCATTTTGAGGGGCGATTTTAGTAAGTATTGTTACTCTCCAGGGCTCTCTATTACCATTTGGATTCATTACGGCGGGATTTACCCAAAAACAAAGTCTGTTTACACTTACACTTGATGGCGTTAGTGTGCTTGATGCATTCCCCCCCTCGCTTCTCTCAATACTACTACTTAATTCATTATATCCGTACGCTACGCTAGTGGTAGCACTTCCGCGATAACGCGAAAAAATGAGATTTTCACTAAAATCGCTGGGACAATTACCCATCACACTACTCGTCGCAAATCCGTATCCGAGTCTTATCTCGCGCGCCATTTGCTCAATCATAAGACTTGCATTGCTATTTGCCTCCATCAACGAATTAGTAATACGTTGTGTCTTCATAATTTCAATAAACACACCACTAATAATTGACATTGCAATCACAAACACCGCCATTGCGGTAATAAGTTCAATAACAGTAAATCCCTCATTGTGTTTTCCTTGTATCCTCATAGATTGTCTAATTTAAAGGCACCACCCCAGGTTTCCAATTATAGAAATGGTCTTCAAGAATGGTAGGGGTAGGCCCTTTTTTCGAAACCCAATCAACTTCTGCACTCACCACAAGCTCATCAACTTTTCCATTGTGTACAACTTGAGCAATGGTAATTTTCCGTGTAAACGGCGTCTCGTTTGTCACGGGGAACCTTTGTACATACACCCCATTCTCAAGTGATAGAGGTGGAGGGGTAAAAGGAGGAATTATTTTTGTTAATACAGTAGAAGTGTAATCACCTTGATAGGTGGCGACTCCTCCTGGGTCTATATCAAAATCCCAAGGAACTCCTCTCATGTAATTTTCGTCAATTTTTGCATGCACCAATTCAATACCTTCCGCAGCTAAGTATGTTGCCGTAAGGCGTTTTTCAAGATCATGGTTATAAGAAAGAGAATGAGTAAGTAAAGTGAGTACACCAAGCAATCCCATAAGTGCAACACTTATACCAATAATTGCTTCCATTAACATTTGCCCATTTCGAGCAACGCAATTGGAGCAAATCTTCTTTATGGTGGTTTTAAATTTCATATCGCATTATTGTGTCGCTATTTGCCCATTTGAAAGAATGGTTACTGTTGAAGAATTTGTACCTGTTAAATCTTTCAATGTGACTATAATAGGAAAAGAAACGGTCGAGGTTGCGCTTATTTCTGGAGGAACAAAAAGAATATCAGCAATAGCACTCACATTACTTCCACCCGCACTTGCGGTCATTATTACACGAGGACTTAATGCATACTCTTCAAGAAGTTCTGGAGAAGAACCACTATAGAAAAAACCTGGCGTATCTTCTGAAGGAGAGTAAGTGCCATTAAGATTTTTGCATGTAAATACATCGGTGCCTGGTTTTATATCTTGAAAAAGAACTAACTTTTGACTCGTTATATCAATGCGTACCCCAAATGCACATGCATTCTGACCACCACTTCCAATAAATCGTTCCTCGGCGAGAGATTTTGAGCGATTAAGTACTCCTACAATATAAGACCTGTCTTTAAAAAGAGTAATTTGCTTTTCTGACGAGCGATTATAACTAAGAAGCATCCCAGAAAGAAAGACGGTTATTGCGAGTACTACAAGTATTTCATTTATAGTAAAACCTTGGCGCGCATAAGGCCTTACCACACGGAAAAAAATTGTCTGCATTCTGCGAAATAGTTGAAGCATTCTTCTTTTCATTATACCAGGCACACACAAAAGAACCCACCTTGAGTGCTATAGATTATCTGCTTTTATAACTCGTTTCTACAATCCAAAAACACTAAAATATCCCTTCATTATAAAGTAGCCAAAAAAGAAAGTAAGGCTCGCGCCCACCACAAAGAAGGGTGCAAAAGGTACTTTATCTCTCATTGTTTTAGATCCCAACACTACGAGTCCCGCACTCCAAATTCCTCCCACTATAAACGAGAGCATTATCGCAAGTGCAATATCAGGCCATCCGAACACAAGTCCTGCCACAAATGCTAGTTTCACATCACCAAATCCTATCCCCCTTCCTCGTGTTACCGCGCTTAACATCCAAAAAAAGAGTCCTCCCACAAGCATTCCCGCAATTCGATTTACTGCGGGATTCTCTACTGGAGAAAAAAGAAGTATATATTGCCGCACAAATGAATCTCGGAATGGTAATACCACTCCGCTCTTATCAATAAAAGATAATGCAAAGAGGATAATTCCCAACACAAAAAGGATAACATTTATCTCATTCGGAATAATATAATGTTTTAAATCAATTACGGTTATTACGAGAAAAAGCAAAAACACAAGAACCCACGCAAGTACTATCCCATAGTACCACCATGGAAGTTGAAGAGTGAAAAAGAATTCATTTGAAACTCCATAAAATGCGTTTAAAAAAAGTGGAACAATGAGAGTAATAATTCCTCCGAAAAACTCTAACAAGGGATATTGTAACGTAAGTAATGCCTTGCACGAACGGCATCGCCCTCCCTGGATAAGGAAACTAAAAAGAGGGATAAGCTCATACCACGCAAGTGTTTTACCACAGTGCATACAATGAGATCTCCCTCCAATAACTGATTTTGAAAACACGTTTTGTTCGGGCTGATAGCGAAGCGTGAGCACATTTGCAAAGCTCCCTATCGCAATGCCAAACACAAATAGAAGAAAACTATATATAAAAATCATTCTGTATTACTTTCCCATATAGACACAGTATGCATTCGGCGATGCGCACGTGCATGTAACCGGTATTTCACTTGTGCCACCGATTGGTCCCACTTCAAACGTGTCTGCGTCTGTACGTGAGTAACTCTGCACATCACCAGGTCTATCCCCTTCAAGGCATGCCCCCACAATATAAGTATCATTCGTAATCTTATGATACGCGTATTGTCCATTTCCCTGAGGATCCGTTGGCAATCCCTGAATTATTGTGTAAAGATCGTCGGCTTTTGGGTACTGTCTCTGCTCACTATAATAATTTTCAAGTCCGTTTTGAACTTGGCGTAAATCAGCGATGCGGCGGGCGTCGCGCGCCTTTCGGCGCGCATCGCCCAACCCCACAAGAAGTGTTGAAGAAAGCAAACCAACAATTGCCACTACCACGAGCATTTCGATAAGTGTAAAACCCGCCTGCGGTTTTTGTGTTTCGTTTTTCTTCATTTCTTTTCTTTTTTACTGACCTGTTACCGCCCGACAATACAAAAGTGCATCAGCGCATGTTAATGCGGTTGGAGCCATACTCCCCTTTGCGAGACATCCCGTATCTACTTTTGCACTATCAGGATTTTCAAGACATGTTGCTGCATAATACGTTTGAGCAGTAGCTCCTGGTCCATATGCATAACTGTTACCTTGTGGATCTTTCAAAGTAAGGGCTGTGCTCGCAGTCGTTGATGCGGTCGTAGGATACCCAGTTTGGGCATAATTCAACTCTGCCCAGTTTAAAATTTGCTGGACCTCACTTAATCTCTTTGCATCGCGCGCCTTTGAACGTGCACCACCCAAACCCACCACTACAATTGAGCTCAAAAGACCAACAATTGCAACCACCACCAACATTTCAATAAGCGTAAAACCTTTTTGATTATTTTTCATTGTATTTCTTAATACTAAACTCGACCTTTCAGCGTTTCTTCTATTATACACTACGCATTACAAATTCTAAAATGCATTGGTAAGGCTGTAGAGCGGAAGAAGAATAGAAGCAAAAAGTACTGCTACCATCACACCGATAACTACAAGTAAAATAGGCTGAATAAGCTCCACGAGATTAGAAACCTTATCCTCCACCTGTCTACTGTAATAATCACTAATCTTAGAGAGAAGCATATCAAGACGGCCAGTAGACTCACCCACCGAGATAAGTTGAGAAACAAGCGGAGGGAAATAAGGCACATTTTTAAGCGCTTGAGAGAGTAATTGTCCCTTACGAATACTCATTGCTGCCTCACGCAAGATATCGCGATATACATAATTTCCTATTGTGTGTGAAGAAATCTCAACTGCTTGAGGAATGGTAAGTCCTCCCTGAATAAGTACTTTGGTTGATTCTGCAAATCGCGAAAGATAAAGGTATTGAAAGAGTGTGCCAAAAATTGGAAGACGGAGACTGATTTCATTCAATACCGCCTTTCCTTCATCTGTTTGAAAATAATCAATAAGAAGGAATGCAATGACTCCAAACACAATAATCAGAGTCCACCACCAGTTCGTAAGAAATGAACTAAGTCCAAGAATGAATTTTGTGAAAAATGGAAGCTTTACCTTTGCTTCAGTAAAAAGTGGTGCCATCTGAGGCAATACCATAGTGAGCATTACCACTATCACCACCGCGAAAAGACCGAGCACAAACGCAGGATAAATAAGTGCATTCCTGAATTTTCCAAGAAGAATGGATTGTTTTTCAAGATAGTCCGCAAGGAAATCGAGTACCTCGGCAAGGCGTCCCGTGACCTCAGCCGACTTCACCATATTCACATAGAACTCAGAAAAAACACCAGGATGCCGTGCAAGTGCTTGAGAAAGAGAGAATCCTGAATTAATATCGGATGCTACTATTGAAATCACTTCTTTTAAAACTGGCTTTGTGGTCTGTTGATACAAACTTCTAAGACTGTCCCCCATCGGTACTTGTGACGCAAGAAGAGTTGCGAATTGTCGCGTAAAAATCATAAGGTCTGCTGTTTTTACGCGCTCAAAAAAATCAAGAATACCCGAAACAAGTGTCTCTTCTTTTACTGCCTCAATACTTAATACAAAGACCCCATGACTTGTGAGAATATTAGCTGCCACATCGCGTGAGCTTGCCTCTACGTTTCCCACTTGGAGCTCCCCTTCTTTGGTTCGTGCTTTATAACTGAATTTCATCTGTTGTTTCTATTATACCAGAGAGCACCACCATATAAAATTATGTTCTCTCAAGAAGAATGCGGAGTTCTGCTGGATTTAATGAGTGAAGTTCTGCTTCTTCGAGTGAAATTTCACGCTTTCGCACAAGATTTACAAGTGAACGATTGAGCGACATCATGCCTTCCTGCACACTTGTCTCAATCACAAGGTCAATCTGATAAATTTTTTTCTCTCGAATAAGGTTCCTGATTGCTGAATTAGAAAGCATTATTTCCGTTGCGGGAATGCGCCCTCCACCCAACCGTGGCACAAGTCGCTGGGACACAATCGCAACAAGTGTTGATGCGAGTTGAGATACTACCTGACCTTGTTGCTCGGGAGGAAAACTATCAATAATACGATCGATGGTCTGTGATGCGGAATTCGTGTGCAAGGTGGAAAATACCAAATGACCCGTTTCAGATGCGGTCATTGCAGTCGCAATTGTTTCTGGGTCACGCATCTCTCCAATCATAATAACGTCGGGATCTTGGCGTAATACCGCACGAAGCGCATCGTGAAATGAGAGGGTATCCTGTCCTACTTCACGTTGAGAAATAATGCTTCTATCCTGTGCAAACAAATATTCAATAGGATCCTCAACGGTAATAATATGGTCTGTCTTTGTGTGATTGATTTCATCAAGTATACCCGCGAGCGTGGTTGATTTCCCGTGTCCTGCAGGACCCACTACGAGTACAAATCCTTGTGTTATTTTTGAAAAATCGTGCAACAGCGGAGGAAGATTTAATTCATCGAGCGTTTTAATTTGTGAGAGAATAAGACGAAGTGCTGCTGCCATAAAACCGCGTTGAATAAACACATTTACCCTGAAGCGTGCTTTGTCCTCATAGTTGTATGAGAAGTCAAGCTGACGCAATTTTGAAAAGCGGTCTTTTTGTTCTGGGGTAAGAAGCGCCAAGACAAGACCCTCTGCGTCTTCTTTGGTCAGAATTGTTTCTTTTGCAAGAGGGATAAGTGCACTATCTACGCGGATGGTCGGTCGTCTTCCTACACCGATGTGCAAATCAGACGCATTTTGGCGCACTGTCGTAAGTAATAATTCATCAAGTTTTGCTTTGTAATCTGTCATATGCGTTATTCAGTGGTCTCTCGCAACACTTCTTCAATAGATATCATTCCCTCAAGTGCTTTCAATATTCCGTCTTGCCGCATCATCACAATCCCCTGCCGTCGCGCCTCATCAAGAAGAGACCCCTCGGTAAATCCTTTATTAAAAAGATCTCCCAGTTCTCGTGTCATTCTAAGTATCTCATAAAGTGCCACACGACCGGAAGTGCCGCGTCCTTTGCAGGTCTTACAATCAGCTTTCTTCCCCGGTCGAAAAATAGTATACGGCGCACTAAATGAAATTGTCTTCTTTAATTCTGCGGGGAGTGTTTTAATACTCTGTTCGATTACTTGTTGAATGTCTACGGGTGCCACACTATTTACCTTACACTCAGGACAAAGACGGAGCACAAGTCTCTGCGCAATAATAATATTCAATGCGGAAGAAAGAAGAAAAGGCGGCACTCCCAAATCTACGAATCTTGGAATAACCCCCACCGCATTGTTCGTGTGAATTGTTGAAAGCATAGTATGTCCTGTAAGTGCTGCATTCACTGCTAAATTTGCCGTTTCTGCATCACGAATTTCACCCACCATAATCACGTCGGGGTCCTGACGAAGAATCTGTCGAAGTCCTGATGCAAATGAATAATTAATTTCTGGACGCACCTGTGATTGATTTACCCCTTCCATAAAATATTCCACAGGGTCTTCAAGTGTCACGGTATTTGTTGCTTCACTATTCAATCGCTGCATAATTGCATACAACGTTGTTGATTTTCCTGAACCCGTAGGACCACTGATAAGAATCATTCCATAGGGACGTTTTAACCCCTCATCAAGAATCGTTGCATTGTACGCACTTAATCCTAACTGGTCGAGTCCCTTCAATCCCGTTTTGGGATCAAGCACGCGGATTGCCACCTTCTCGCCGCTCGGCGTAGGAAAAGTCGCTACACGATAATCAATCTCTCGTCCTGAAAAATTAGTACGGAATCTTCCATCTTGTGGAATGCGCGTCTCATCAAGTTTCAAACGTGCAAGCACTTTAATTCTCGAAACTACCGGCTGAATAAGATTAGGTGGGAGAGAAATAACTTCGTGAAGCACGCCGTCCATACGAAATCGGATACGTAATTTATTACGTTGTGGCTCAATATGAATATCAGATGCCCCAATTTCAACTGCCTGCCGAAGCGTCGAGGCCACGATTTTAATCACGGGAGCTTCTTCTCCCTTCGCTGCACTCTCAAGATCTACCATTCCATCATCTGGTTTTGCAGAGCCCACTTCTTTTACTGCTGCCTCAATCTCGCTTGCGTAGGGCATATACCGCCTCCACATAAGTGCAAGATCAGAAAGCGTTACTACATATACTCCCAAACTTACTCCTTGTTGCTTTGCAATAAACCGCAATGCTTCTTGTGCACGCACATCGTCAGGTCGGAACATTCCAATTACAAGCATATCCTTCACGCGCTCAATAGGCATCACGCGATAGGTTACCGATACCTCTTTTGAAATAATCTTTAAAAGCTCTTCGGGAATGGTCGCTACATTTACTTTTTTATAAGGTGCACCAAAAAGTTCTCCTTTTATTTTTGCAAGTGCAATTTCATCGGCAATTTTCTTTTCAAATAAAATATCTTCTGGGATTTTACCAGAAAGAGATGCTTCCTGAAGCATGTTTTCCGCAACTGCTTGCGTTATTATATTTCGTCGAACAAATTCCTGAAATAATTGTTGGTCAGTCATGCGTGAATATTCCGCTTCCTCCGCTTCTCTCTTCTTTTACACTCCTATTCCTCTCCTAGAGCGGTTGAAATGGGTTATCCCGCCCCGCCTGAGGTAAGGTGAGTGCAGAACTGTAATCGCGAAGCATTTTAAAGTTAGGGGAATCGATTACTGTCTTAGGGTCGAATTTCGAAAGCTTGGTGAGTTGACTTAAATCTTGAAGCCGTTGTGGTGCACCAATATCTGCAAGAAGTTCCGGCTTCGTAAAGAAAAGATAATATCCGCCAAAAAATATGATTGCAATAAATATGATTGCAGAAATAATTCCCATCCAGTTTGTCTTCTTTTTTTCTTCTTCAAGTACAATTGCCATATGATTAAATTTGATAATACATTTCGATAGTCACTTCAAGTGAGTCCTGTGCACCGCGCGCAACAGCAGGCTTAAATGCCATCTTATTTACATTTGCGATACGCACCGTAGTCTCTAATTTCCTCAAAAAATCTTTTAATGTCGGATAATCGCCTTTCACAGAAATATCCACCTCAAGCACTCCCAACTTTTTCAAAAATGACTGCGTTGACGAGCGTGGTGGGAGCGATTGAAATTTAATTGCGGCAATTTTTACATTACTCGCCACTCCAATTGCTTCAATTTGTCGAAGAGCGCTAATTGCCTCCTCTCCATTTGGAATCGCGAACGAGGCTGTCTGTTGAATGCTTGTGAGGTTTTTAAATTGATCAATAAGACTCCCTACTTGTTTTATTGCCTGGTCCTGGTTTTGAAAAAGTGCGGTCTGCGTTGCAACTTTTGCACGCTTCTCATTTATTGTTGTCATTTCTGCCTGAATAAAATTCACATACACCACAATGGTGCCAATAAAGAAGAGTCCGGCAAGTCCTATACTTAAAATTCGTTTTGTAGATACTCTCATGTAATTAAGTGCTTGCTTTCAAAAGAAATGCGGGTTGGACCTGTAACTTTATAAGAAAATTTACTCCCCCGGATAGTTGTAACGATATTGTATCAAGTGACACCCTTGTTATTTCGGGAGCCTTTCCTAAAATAGCCATTTGCTGTGCAAGCGAATTAAATGAATCAGTTGATCCGTTTACTTGAATCGCATTCGAGACTGTATCAAATGATGCATCTTTGAAAACCACAGGTTGAATAGTATATTTTTCGAGAATTTTAAATACATTCGATATATATAAGTGCTTCTCAAGCACCATTCGCAAATTTACAATTTGCGAATAAAATCCAATAAATTTTTCTTGGTCTGTTTCGTTTATTTTTTTTGCAAGTGTTTCAAGCTGTTGATCAATCTGAGTCGACTGATTATCAAGATAGCCCGTATACCCAAACCGAATACCAAAAAATATGAAAATAGAAAATGCAAAGAGGACACCCGAAAAAATCATAAGGCGCCAAGGAAGCCCCGCAGACGGCGCACTTATGGTAAATTCGTCTCCTTTATTTGGTTGTGTTTCAAATGTCGGGCTCATAAGTAATAGCGAAGCGCTAACCCAAGTGCAACTGCGAGCTCACGATTTAACGATTTCACTGCCGGGGAAAGATTGGGGTCATTTTTAAAATAATGTAAGGGGTCTGGCTGACGCACTTTTACACGCATCTGATCTTTGAAATAATTTTCTACCCCAAGAAGATTTGCGCCACCCCCCACAAGGATTATCTCATTCACCTCATTTTGAGAAGTCTTCTCAAAATCAATCTTTACCCTACTACACTCCTGTAGTATAACATCCAAAAAAGGGAGAAGCGAAGTTGATAACTCGTATTCCCCTCCTGATCCAAGAAGGCCTTTGCGTCGCTTTAATTCTTCGGCACGCACAGGGGTGATATCTAAGGTGCGCGCAAGAGAACGCGTGAGTGACACCCCCCCATGATCAATTTGATGCACCTTTTTTGCCACTCCTTTTTCGACAATAATAGTAGTCGTTGATTCTCCACCAATATCAATAATTTGAACACAAGAATCACTTGTGGTCGTGCATGCACGCAACAATGCCTGATGCTCTACTTCAAGTGCAATAAGATGAAGACCCGCGGACTGAAAAATTGCTTTGTATCTCGCAATAACCTCATTGGGAATAGCCACGAGAAAAAAACGCTGTATCATCTGCCCTCGTTCATTCTGAAATTCTCCTATCTTTGTCCAATCAATGGTTACCTCATCAATAGGAATTGGAATATACTGCTTCGCTTGAAATTTAAGTGCTTGTGCTGTTTCAGACAAAGAGAGCGCAGGAAGTTCAATGGTAACAAAAAACGCATTAAAAATAGGAATTGAGGCAATTACATTCTTCGATTTCGGTTTTACTTCCGCAATAAGTTGTTGCAGTAATGGTGTTGCATCTCTCTCAGAAATTTTGAGAGAGCTTGTTTGTATCGCGGCGTTCCCTCTATTCAAATATTCTCTCGTATGAAGGATTCCGTAGTTATCAAATGAGATGGCTTCTCCTTTTCGTGACGCTTCCACAAGTTTCATAGTAACCGTGCCAATATCAATACCAAGCACGCTCTTGGTCATAAACACTTTTTTAATATCCTCAAAAAAATCGGAAATGCCGAGATTTATCATTGCACTTCTATTTTACCACAATTTTACTAAACCCTTCCTATTGGTAGGGCTTTTCTAAAAAATCTTATTTATTACACTATAATTACATGAACGTCTTGAGGCTCTTACGGTTTTGTAGCGACGCTCTTTTTCCACCACAATGTGCTTCATGTAAAAAGAAGTTGTCGCCTGAAAATCGATTTCGCACAATATGTAATGAATGCTTCTCCCATATTCCCATCCGCACAGGATGCCTATGTGCTATTTGCGAACGCAGAATCCCTGACATTTTTGGCCGTTGCAGATGTGCTGAGTCACTTACGCTTGCCGCCGCATCTTTATTTGAGTGCAACGAGATACAGAACCTTATTCGCGCATTAAAATACGATCGCATACGAGAAGCCGCACTGCCTCTCGGATACCTCCTCTCTCGTTATTTAGAAGAATCAGCACTTCCACTCTTCTCTTCAACAGAATCCATACTTCTTCTTCCTATTCCACTCCACACTAAAAAAGAACGCGTGCGTGGCTTTAACCAATCTCTTCTTATTGCTCAAGCCTTCTTACATACATTGCCCACTCATCACATTACTATTCATACTGATATACTTTTCCGAAATAAAAATACACCCTCACAAACTATACAACCAAGCCATCGCGCTCGAAAAGAAAATCTTGCAGGTGCATTTACTCTCCAAAACTCGGAACAAATAAAGGGGTGTGTCATACTTCTTCTTGATGATGTTTCCACATCTGGCGCCACCCTTTGTGAAGCTCTGCGCTGTGTGAAAACTGCACATCCAAAATGCGTGATAGGGCTCACAATTGCAAAAGCATAACAATACCACCCGCGCACGGGTGGTATTCTTTTTCTACTGTTCCTTTATCTTTCTCTTAAGCTCGGTAGTTGATGTAGAAGAATTTATTATATTGTCAGCATATACACTACACGAATTATTACTTCCGTCTTTAATAAGAAGCGTGGTTCTGTCTGCGGCAACTGCCTGTTGATTAAAGATAATGGTAGTAGTAACCGTAGTGTCTACACCAATTGCATGTGGAAAATCCCATTTATATGTCCACCCTGATTTCGGGGCTACTCCCAACGAACGATCTACGCTACTTGTTGCACTAAACTGAGTGGTCCTATTAATAGGTGCGGGTGCAGGATCCCACGCAAATTGAGCAAATGGATAATAATATCTTGGTGTAGTAGTTGTAAGACTTGTCCCCCAATTATCTGACCAATCAATACCATCCGATGCGCGCACCATTACATAGAAGTCTGCATTCCGTGCCACAGACCCAGGAAGTGAGTAGTTATTTGAACTTGATGCATATCCAAGCGGATTTAGGTAATCATACCGACTTGTACTTGATGCTACGCGGCCAGAGGGAGATGTTATTATCGGAGAGGTGCCCCTGAATTTTTCAACATTCGATGCATCATACACTACTATTTCCGCATTTTTCTGTGGGTCATTATCTTTATCACTATATTCCCATCTCACCACATAAAATGGCTCTTCCGCACACCAAATCTTCCCTCCTCGTTTCGGTTCGTATTCAGAGATTTTTCCCTCCTCAATCCATACCCGCTCTATATGCGGAGGTCTATTAATTACTTCGGTACTTACTACGCATCCCCCCGCAACGCCGTTACAATCTGATTTGCTAAAGGCAATCCATCCTGTAATGTCTCCTCCCCACGCTTCACCAGAAAGCTTTTGATTCACGTCGTCATACACAATGCCATATGAGGTAGCACTCTGCGCATATGCGCTCACAATTCGCCCTATTTCTTTTGAAGTTGCGCCTATCTTTTGTCCAATACCACGCACCGAAGAAAAACTTCCTTCACTCATAAATGTGTTCCAAATTCTTTTTGGCGAGTATGGCATCCATTCTTCTCCTCGCACAAGAGATTGATTGTGTTCTCCAATTGCAATCACATTATCACTGCTTAAGCTCACCCATCCACTCCATGGAGCAGACGCGGAAATAAATTTTCCCCATCCACTTACTTTCTTTGTTATAAAATCCAACTTTGCACTACACGCACTACTCACGGTAGTTCCTCCTGAATTAGAAGGACATCCAATCAAATCTTGTTGATTAAATGAGAGCCATCCATATCCATGCCCATCTTTTACGCTAGCCCACGCAATTCCTGAAATGAGATTGTTTCGATCAACCACTACCCCATAGCGCGGACCTGTGCCGCATCCATTTGGTTGGGTGCCACAGTTCATACTCACCCACCCAATTCCCGTCGAGCTTGCCATTGCCCACGCACTTCCTTTTATAAGCAAAGGAAGGTCAAGATTCACGCTCATCTCATTTGAAGGATTTGCACTTAATGCGGAACGCACTCGATAGCTATACATTTCGTGAAGCGGAACATCAGAAAGCGTAGAACTCACAAACACCTCTCCCGGTTCTCCAAATACAGTATCTACTCTCTTAAATACACCCGAGGAAGTCGCTTGTTCTATATAATAATTGTCATTCGGAAATGTATTCTCCCATTGAAGGTTTATATCTGCGATTGTCGTGGTTGCATACGTTATGCGTGTAGTAAGATTTCGTGGTGCCGATCCAGTAACCGCTGTCTTCTCGGGAGTAAAATTAGAACAACCTCCCGACGTAGAACATGCGCGTACTTTATATACGTAATCAACATTGGGCACAATCGAAGTGTCGTCATATAAATTTGTAGTTGGTGAAACAAGTGGTGTAGTACCCCATGCACTTCCCGCATCTCTGCGCCACACTTCAAAATAATTCTGTCCGGTTCCTGCAGTCCATGAAAGCGCTATGTGCGTGGTGGGATTTGGCGCAACAGGAAGCGGGGTTGCAAACAAACCAGTAGGAACTGAGGGAATGATGATACTTACTTGTGGAGAAAGCGAACGGGCTGACACTCCACATCCAAAATCAGTCTCAAAAAGTGTAATGCGATACTCATACGATGAACCTTGATTCAAATATAATCCGCCGTTGTTATCGCCGAAGAGAAATGAGTTTCCAATTGGTACTGCATGACCACTAAAGAGTGTTGTCCATGCACCCGCGTTTTCTCTCCGCTCAAGAGAGTAGCCTCCATAATTTGCGAATTTGGTTGACTCCGCACTGCTTGTTGCAAAGCTCAAGTTAACCTGCATACTTGTGCCACCGTTCGCCGTTGCGGAGATTGATGTGGGAGCACCAGGAATAGACGGAAGCACATCCGTGGTAAGGAAAAGAGGATTTGATTCTAGACGCACATTTCCATTACGAATTCCCTGAATATCATAGTAATATTTAGTGTTCGCACTAAGACCTACTTCGGTATAAGTAAGAAGCGATTTATCAATGGTGTATGAAACGGGGCTATTCAATGAAATTGGTGCAAGGTTCGCACGACGCACATTAAAATTAGCGCTTGGTGTATAGCCTGTTGCGAGTGTCCAACTTAAATCAAGTGCGCACGCAGAAGTATTTCCTACAAGAAGCGCTTCTGCGCTTTTTGCAATTGAAAATGCCTCTCCTGCGGCAAATGATGGAAGAGGCGCAGATAATCCGATTGCAAGAAATATGAAAAGAAGAGATAGGAGAAACTTTTTCATTTCTTTTATTATATCAAACTGACTCTTTTGTGCTCTATGTTTTGAATAGTAAATTAATGATTGCTCAAAAATATCCTTAGAAATTGGGTTATAATTCTATGCCTCATTTATGCAATACTTCCCTACCTCGTTGATGAACTAAAATCGAGATTCTTAAATTCTCCCGTAGAAGATACGGTCACAAAACCTCGAATAACATTGGATTTAAATTCAAAACCATCCAAGTTGTATGATTTCCACTCAGAACTCGTTGGGAGATTTATTTCTTTTTCTTTAGCAACTTGTGAGGTAGGTGTGACCACTCCATAAAACGCTGATGGAACATTTTTTCCTTCATTTTTAAATTTTAATAAAGGAATGAAGATAATCCCTAATAAAAATAAAATGAGTAACACTAACAAAGGCTTTAGAACTTTCATATATAATTTCATCGTCCACTATCTACTAGGAGTGGTTCCTGTAAGTGCGTAGCAGCCACATTTCCAAATCCCGCATTGTCCTCCTCCTCTTGCGCTTACATATTTGCCAATTGCTCCTCCACCCGCCGCCGGACACCAACGTCCACACACCAAATCTCTACTTTCACTACAAGTTCCACCACTTGGTTCCAATTCACCCGTTGTATAACCTGACCCAATTTCGATTCTCACTCCACCTCTAATGCCACCAAGGGTTAATGAGCCAACATTTGCATTCCCTGCTATTGTTGAGCTTCCACTTACCACTAAGTTGCCTCCGGCAGTAATGCCTCCTCCTGCAGTAACACCACCTCCGGCAGTAATCCCTCCTGTTGTAGAAATATCACCTCCGGCAGTAATGCCTCCTCCTGCAGTGATGCCTCCTCCTGCAACAACACCACCAGTCTGAGTGAGTGAAACTTTAGATACTCCACTGTTAT